>Ga0315271_10001734_pt1 | contig 13309 bp, 8 predicted proteins | sample C3_top_MG_FD_204664 | JGI IMG/M metagenome (GOLD analysis project Ga0315271, IMG submission 204664) | Sediment microbial communities from Yellowstone Lake, YNP, Wyoming, USA - C3_top | ecosystem: Environmental > Aquatic > Freshwater > Lake > Sediment | place: USA: Wyoming | collected 2017-08-01 | reverse complement strand
GGCGTTCGCGCGCTGGCGGCGCAGGCGACGCGCGACAGCATCCTGAAGGCGGCCATCAAGGTGTTCGCCAAATCGGGTTTTGCCGGTGGCCGCGTCGAGCAGATTTCGCGCACCGCCAAGTCCTTCGACCGGATGATCTATTACTATTTCGGCAGCAAGGAAAAGCTGTTCATCGCTGCGCTGGAAGAGATCTACCGCCGCTTCTGCGAGGCTGAAGCCAAGGTCAACCTCGACCTCGACCTCGATCATCCCACGGCCGCGCTCAGGACTGTGATCCTGTTCATGTGGACCTACTATCAGAAGCACCCGGAATTCATCACCCTGCTGAACAGCGAAAACCTGCACCGCGGCGTGCACATCTCCAAGTCGATGCGTGCGCGGGACTATTCCTCGGCGGCCATTTCGATCCTTGACAAGGTGCTGAAGAGCGGCATCCGCAAGAGGGTGTTTCGCGCCGAGGTCGAGGCCCGCGACGTCTACTTGATGATCGCCTCGCTGAGCTACTTCTACCTGTCCAATCGCTTTACCCTGACCGCCTTCCTCGGTGAAAACCTCGAAGCACCGCTCGCGCTGGCGCATTGGGAGAACTTCATCACCGATGCCGTCCTGCGTGTCGTGGCAGCGCGCAGCAGCCTGGCGTCCGCCTGCGCCTGAACAGGCCGGCGGTCTGCTAGACTAATGTAGCATTTACTTAACCAGCGTGGAGCACTGACGCAAAGGCCGCCCCGCTGCACCGCAATGAAGGAAGACACATGGCAACCGTGGTAGCGACCGAAAAATCAGGCAAGGTGGTCATCAGAAACATCGGCCTGCTGTTGTCTGGCGACATCGACCATCCGATTCTCGACGCCGACACGATTGTCGTGAACGACGGCCTGATCGCCGCGGTGGGCAAGGCCAAGGACTGCGACCTCGAGCACGCCCGGACCGTCATCGATGCGCAGCAGACCTGCGTCGCTCCGGGCCTGATCGACAGCCATGTCCATCCGGTCTTTGGCGACTGGACGCCGCGGCAGAACCAGACCGGCTGGATCGATTCGACCCTGCACGGCGGAGTCACCACCATGATCTCGGCGGGCGAAGTACACCTGCCGGGGCGGCCCAAGGACATCGTCGGCCTGAAAGCCCTGGCCATCACGGCGCAGCGCGCCTTCGACAACTTCCGCCCGGGCGGCGTCAAGGTTCTGGCCGGCGCGCCCATCATCGAGCAAGGCATGGTCGAGCAGGACTTCAAGGAACTGGCCGATGCCGGCGTCACCTTGCTCGGCGAGGTCGGACTGGGTTCCGTCAAGGCCGGCTACGAGGCTGCGGAGATGGTGCGCTGGGCGCGCAAGTACGGCATCCAGAGCACCATTCACACCGGTGGTCCCTCGATCCCGGGCTCGGGCCTGATCGACAAGGATGTGGTGCTGGAAGCCGATGCCGACGTCATCGGCCACATCAACGGCGGCCACACCGCCTTGTCGGAGGCCCACGTCTGCGAGCTCTGCGAAAAGTCGTCGCGCGCCATCGAGATCGTGCACAACGGCAATGAAAAAGTGGCCATTGCCGCCGCGCAGGCCGCGCTGCAACTCAAGTGCCCGCACCGCGTCATTCTGGGCACCGACGGGCCGGCCGGCTCGGGCGTGCAACCGCTGGGCATGCTGCGCATGGTGGCGCTGCTGTCCAGCCTGGGGGGCATTCCGGCCGAACTGGTGTTCTGCTTCGCCACCGGCAACACGGCGCGCATGCGCAAGCTGAACTGCGGCCTGATCGAGGTCGGTCGTGCCGCTGACTTCGTCTTCATGGACAAGGCGCAGCACACGGCCGGGCGCGACATTCTCGACAGTATTCAGCGCGGCGACATTCCGGGCGTCGGCATGGTCATGATCGACGGCATCGTGCGCTGCGGTCGCAGCCGCAATACACCGCCGGCGACCACGATTCCGGTCGTCGTCAATGGCGCCTGAAAATCGATCAGCAACGGAGGCTGACAATTGACTCGCAGCGCCGGCGTCTATCTGCGCCCCGAAACGCTTGCTGAAGCATTGACCGCGCTGGCGGCCGGGCCATTGACCGTGCTGGCGGGCGGAACCGATTTCTATGCGGCGCGAAGCGGGCAGGCCATCACCGAGCCTGTGCTCGACATCACGGCGATTGCGCAGTTGCGGGCCATCAGCGACGAGGGGGTGCAGTGGCGCATAGGCGCTACTGCCAGCTGGAGCGATGTGCTTCAGGCGACGCTGCCGGCGCAATTTGGTGGACTGCAGGCGGCGGCACGAGAAATTGGTGGCGTGCAGGTGCAGAACACCGGCACCGTGGCGGGCAATATCTGCAATGCATCGCCGGCGGCCGATGGCATCCCGGCCCTGATGGCGCTCGATGCGCAGATCGAAGTATCGTCGCTGGCGGGCACGCGCAGCGTGCCGCTGTCCGGTTTTGTGCTGGGCGCCCGCAAGACAGCCCTGCTGGCAAATGAGCTTGTGACCGGCGTCCTGGTTGCCAAAAGGGCAGCGGCCCGATCGAGTTTCCTCAAGCTGGGGCATAGGCGCTATCTGGTGATTTCAATCGCGATGGTCGCAGCGGTCATCGACATCGATGATGAGGGCGTGATTGCCTACGCGGGGCTGGCCGTCGGGTCCTGCTCCGCCATGGCGCAGCGCCTGGGCACGCTGGAACAAAAGCTGGTCGGCAGGCAGGCCTTGCCCGGTTTGTCGAAATGGGTGGAGATGGCTGACCTCGCGGTGCTGACGCCGATCGACGACGTGCGCGGTACCGCTGCCTACCGACGTGATGCGGCGCTGACGCTGGTCAAGCGCGCCATCGAAGAGCTGCTCCATGAATGAACCAGTCGAGATCGTGAATCAAAAGCCGGCGCAGCGAACCATCCGCCTGAATCTGAACGGCAAGGCGGTCGATGTGGCGAGCGCGCCGAGCACGCGCTTGTCGGACGTGCTGCGCGACGAACTTGGGCTGACCGGCACCAAAGTCGGCTGCCATGCCGGTGACTGCGGCGCCTGCACCGTGTTGCTCGACGGCCAGCAGGTGTGCGCCTGCATCACGGCGCTAGGTCAATGCGCGGACCGCGCCATCACGACGGTCGAGGGACTGGCCTGCGATGGCAGGCTCAACCGCCTGCAGCAGGCCTTCTTGGCGCATGGTGCGGCGCAGTGCGGCATTTGCACGCCCGGCATGCTGATGGCGGCCAGCGACGTGCTGCGGCGCCACCCCGATCCGACCGAGCAGCAGGTGCAGGATGGCCTGGGCGGCGTGCTGTGCCGCTGCACCGGTTACCGCAAGATCATCGAGGCCGTGCTGGCGGTCGCGCATGGCGAGTTCGATCTGCCGCAGCCTGCGGCCGGCCAGGCGGTCGGCGCGCGCCTGGCGCGGCTCGACGGCAGAGCCAAGATCACCGGCGCCGAGAAGTTCGGCGCCGACCAGTACCCGCCGGACTGCCTGTGGCTGCGCACGGTGCGCTCGCCGCACGCGCGAGCCACCTTCACGCTCGGTGACCTCGACGCATTCAAGCGCCGGCATCCGCAAGTGCTCGCCGTCTTGAGCGCGAAAGATGTGCCTGAAAACAGTTTTTCGGTATTTCCGGAGCCCAAAGATCAACCGGTCCTGGCTGACAAGCATGTGCGCATGCGCGGCGAAGCGGTGCTGCTGATTGTGGGCGCCGAGGACGCGGTCAAGTCGATTGCCGAGTCCGACATTCCGATCAGCTGGCAGCCTGAAGCGGCCCTCGACAGCAGCGAAAAGGCGCTGAGCGCCACCGGTGACCTGCTGCACGATTTCGCGCCGGAAAACGTCTTGTGCCGGGGGCGCGTCGTCAAGGGCGATTTCGAGACCAGTCTTCGCAACTCGGCTTTCGTGGCGGAAGACGAGTACCGCACGGGCTATGTCGAGCACGCCTACATCGAACCCGAAGCCGGCTATGCCGAGGTCTTCGCAGAGCATGGCGAGCAGCGCATCCGCGTCTTCGCCTGCACCCAGACGCCGGTGATGGACCGCGACGAAGTGGCGCGCGTGCTGCAGTTGCCCAAGCATGCAGTGCATATCGTGCCGTCTGCCATCGGCGGTGGTTTCGGCGGCAAGCTCGATGTCTCGATCCAGCCGCTACTGGCTGTTGCGGCATGGCATCTGCAGCGGCCGGTGCGCACTGTCTACAGCCGGATGGAGTCGATGCAGTCGACCACCAAGCGCCATCCGTCGCGCATCCGCGCCCGCTACGGCTGCGACGCGCAAGGCCATCTGACAGCGCTCGATTTTCATGGTGATTTCAACACCGGCGCCTACGCCAGCTGGGGCGCCACCGTGGCCAACCGCGTGCCGGTGCATTCGACCGGGCCGTATTTTGTTCCGCACTTGCGCTCACTGACGCGCGCGGTGTTTACCAACAATGCGATCTCGGGAGCGTTCCGTGGTTTTGGTGTGCCGCAGGCGCATATCGTGACCGAGGCCCTGCTCGACGAGCTGGCCGAGAAAGTCGGCATCGACAAGCTCGAATTCAGGATCAAGAACGCGATCCGCGTGGGGCAGGCGACGGCCACCGGGCAGGTGCTGACGGCCAGTGTCGGCATGCTGCAGTGTCTCGAGGTCTTGCGGCCCGCGTGGCAGGCGGCGCAAGCGATGGTCCTGGCCTTCAACACCGAGGCCCGGGCCAGCGCCGGCGCCTCGCGACGCGGCATCGGCATTGCCAGCATGTGGTACGGCATCGGCAACACGGTGATCGCCAATCCGTCCACCATGACCGGCGCACTGCGCCGCAACGGCCGGCTGATTCTCTACAACGGCGCGCAGGAAATCGGGCAGGGCAGCGGCACCGTGATGCCGCAGATCTTTGCCGATGCGGTCGGACTGCCGGTGGCGCTGGTCGATCAGGTCATGGGCGACACCGATCTGACCGAAGATGCCGGCAAGTCGTCGGCCTCGCGCCAGACTTTCGTCTCGGGCAATGCAGCGCGCTTCGCGGGCGAGGATATCCGCCAACAGCTGCTGCACCGGCTGGGACTCGGTGCGGATGCCAGGCTGAGCGTCGCGGGAACGGTCCTGAGCGGCGTCGAAAGGGGCGTTGAAAGACACCTTGATCTGAGCACCCTGCCGGCCAATGATCAGGGTGACGTCGTCGCTGGCCGCGGCTACTTCAATCCGCCGACGGTGCCGCTCGATGCCAACGGCCAGGGCGCGCCCTACGCGACGTACGGTTTTGCTGCACAGCTGGCAGAAGTCGAGGTCGATATCGAACTCGGCACGGTCAAGGTCCTGCACATCCACGCAGCGCACGATGTCGGGCGCGCCGTCAACCCGACGCAGGTCGAAGGACAGATTCACGGCGGCGTGGCGCAAGGGCTTGGTATGGCCTTGATGGAAGAGTACATCAGCGGCCGCACCGACAATCTGCACGACTACATGATCCCGACGGCGGGCGATATTCCACCGATCACGGTGCATATCATCAAAGACAGCGAGCCGCTCGGACCCTACGGCGCCAAGGGTGTCGGCGAGCCGGCACTGATCGCCACGGCGCCGGCCATTCTGAATGCGATTCACGACGCCGTCGGTGTGCGCGTCAGGCAGATTCCGGCGACGCCGGACCGCCTGCGACTCGCCCTCCTTGCGCGCAGCAGCCAGCACGGCAAGCGCTAGCCAAGACGGGTAACTACCGATGCCGTGTCCCTTGCTGTGCGCTACAGTCATGCCAATGTAGCAAACGCAACATAAAAACCAAGCTCCCACTCCCTTTGCAGCAATGAGCGAACATACCCGGACCGATGGCTTGCCAGGCATGGATGCGGCCGCACGGCCGCGCAGCGAGCGCATGAGCAGCGACAAGATCGAGTGCAATGCCTGCCCGGTGCTGTGCCAGATCTCGCAGGGCCGCAGCGGCGCCTGTGACCGCTACGCCAACGTCAGCGGCATTTTGGTGCGGGTCGATCCGGTGCTGATGTTGCGCCGCAGTCTGGCCGACAGCGAGCCGGCGCTGGTTCCTTTCGCCGGGCGCGTCGCGACCGATGGCAGCGTGCTGCCAACGCAAGCCGCGCTCAGTCCCGAGCTCGCGCTGGCCGACGAAGTCTTCATCACCGGCGTCGGTTCATCGACCACCTATCCCGATTACAAGCCGGCCCCCTTCATCGTAGCGTCGCAGGCGGCCGGGGTCGATCTGGTCACCGTGGTCACGGAAGGCATCTTCAGCTACTGCAGTTTCAAGGTCAAGATCGATACCGACCGCTACCTCGGTCCCGAACAGGCCAGCGTTCGCTGCAAAGGTGAAGTCGTCGGCCATGTGACGACGGCCGAATACGGCTCGCAAATGCTTTCGCTGGGCGGTGTCCATCACCTCACCGGCGGCAGCAAGAAAGAGGGGCGCGTGACGGTCGAGATGATGGCCGCGCTCGGCAACAAGCAGGCCGTGGAGTTTGCGATCAATGGCGGCTCGCAAATCCTGATCCAGGCGGGCCGTGCGCCTGTCGTCAACGGGGTCGAGGAAAAGCGCATGCGCGTGGGCTGCGGCTCGGCCACGGTGGGAATCTTCGCGGAGCAGCTGGCGGGCATTGTGGATGAAGTGGTTGTGGTCGACGATCACATCACCGGCGTGCTCACCGAGCATCAGTCGGGGCGCTGTCTGGACATGCGAGCGTCGGGAATCAGGATGAAGGGGCGCAAGTCCACACCGGGGCGCTATTTCCAGGTCGCGAACCCGGGGACCGGTTGGGGTGGCACCGACCTCGCCGATCCGTTGTCCATCATCGAAAGCTGGGATGCCGGCAAAGCCTGGCCCGGTTTACGCCTGTTGATGACCTCAACCACCGGCGAGCACGCCGGCTGGTACGTGCTGGACCGGGAACTCCGTCCGGTCGAGCAGGATATGCCGGTCGAGGTGCGCCGCGTTGTCGAGCGCATTGGTGAAAATTGCGAACCGTCGCTGTCGAGCGTGCTGTTTCTGGCGGGGGCCGGAGGCAGCCTGCGCGCTGGCGTTAGCCAAAATCCGGTACTGCTGACGCGTGCCATCAAAAATGCTCTGGTGAATGTCACCTGCGGCGGCGCGCCGGCCTACGTCTGGCCCGGCGGCGGCATCACGGTGATGGTCGATGTTATGCGCATGCCGGACAACAGCTTCGGCACGGTGCCAACCCCGGCCATCATCGCGCCGATCGAGTTCAGCATGAAGCTTGACGACTACCGTGCGCTCGGGGGTCATATGGACCATGTGCGCAGCCTGAAAGATGCTCTTGAGCGGGGCGCCTGGCACAACGAAGGTGCGCCCTCGGCGCGGCAGTGGGTACAGCAGTCGCCGAAGAATCCCTGGCCACTGGGGCGAGCGCCCTTGCTCGGCTGAAACGCAGCAGCCCATGAGCGCGCAACGCAGACAACTGGCCGACGGCCGCTGGCATTTTCAGCACGGTCCCATGGACATCATCATCGGTGCCAGCGGCACGCCGGCGGTGCTGGCATCGGCGCACGCGCAGTCCTGGCAACGCTTCAGCGGCATTCTTGATGAACTGGTGCAGGAACTGGCGCTGCTGCGGCAACCGGTAGGCGACGAGTGCCCCTTGCAAGGCGCCATCACCCGGCGCATGTGGCACGCCTGCCAACCTTTCAAGCGCAGTTTCATTACCCCCATGGCAGCGGTGGCTGGCGCCGTGGCGCAGGAACTTATCGGCTGTTACGCCAGAGAGGGCGTGAGGCGAGCCTGGATCAACAACGGTGGCGACATCGCCCTGCACCTGGCACCAGCGCAATCGCTGCGCGTCGGTCTCTATGCGGATTTGGCTACGCTGGATCTGCAAGAACTTCAGAACGGAATTGGCACTGACGGCCAGTTTGAAGTCTCGAGTGCGATGCCGGTGCGCGGTGTGGCCACCAGCGGCTGGCGTGGTCGCAGTTTTTCATTGGGCATTGCCGACAGCGTGACAGTGCTCGCGCTCACGGCGGCGCAGGCCGACGCCGCGGCCACCGTCATCGCCAATGCGGTCAACCTCGATGACGCCCGGATCGAACGCCGGCCGGCCTGTGAACTGCAAGACGACACCGACCTCGGAGCGACACTGGTGACCGTGCATGTTCCGCCGCTGCAAGCAGACCTGGTGCAGCATGCCTTGCTCTCAGGTCTGGAGCGCGCGCAAGCCTTGCGCGAGGCCGGTTTGATCTGGTCGGCGGCACTGGTTTGCCAGCATCAGATGCTTAGCACCGATACTGTGAGCAGGAAAGGCATGGAAGTTCGGCGCTTACACAGGCAAGCTGGCTTGGTATTTGCTTGAAACCAGTGGATTCAAAACGATGATTGAAATACGGCGCATCTTTACCCACGTGGAGCAAATACATCACGAATTTGGTCCGGTCGCTGCAACGCCCCTGGTGCGCGGGGCCATTGCCGCGGTGCTGGCCAATCCGTTCGCGGGTCGCTTTGAGCCTGACATCTTGCCGATGATGGACGCGCTGCAGCCGGTCGGCGTCGACATGGCGCAGCGCCTGCGCGCGGCGATGAACGTGCCCGCAGAGCGCATCGAGGGCTATGGCAAAGGCGCCATCGTGGGTGCTGCCGGAGAGCTTGAGCACGGTGCTCTCTGGCATGTTCCCGGTGGTTACGCGATGCGCGAACTTCTGGGCTGGAAGGGCGACCGCGGCGCCTATGCCAAGGGCCAGTGCGACATCAACAGCGGCCAGAGCGGCAACGCCCTGGCGATCGTACCGTCGACCAAGAAGGTGGCAGGGCCCGGAGCGACGCTCGATGTGCCGCTGACGCACATCAACGCCAGTTATGTGCGCAGTCATTTCGACGCCATCGAAGTCCGCGTTCCGGGCGCGCCCAAGTCGGACGAAATTGTTTTCATTCTGGTGATGAGCACGGGACCGCGTGTCCATGCGCGGGTCGGCGGCCTCGCGGCCAGTGCCATCAGCAAGTGGGACGGTCTGCGCTGAGACTTCAAACCGCCACCCGCCAACCTTCGTCACGGAAATAGCATGAGTGCAAAGATTCGAAAATTGATTGTCCAGGTCGATGAGACCCGCATCGAGATGGGCCGCGCCATCGAGCCGCCGACGCGCAAGGCGCTGGCCATGGCGGTGATTGAAAACCCGTATGCCGGCGTCTATTCGGAAAGCCTCGACGCCTTGATCGCCATCGGCGAGGAACTCGGCGCGCTGCTCGGACAAAAATGCGTCGAGGCGCTCGGCATCGCGCCATCCGGGGCCCAGAGTTATGGCAAGGCCGCCATCGTTGGCGAAGCGGGCGAGCTGGAGCACGCCGCCGCCATCCTGCATCCCAAACTCGGTGCTCCGCTGCGCAAGGCGGTTGAGAAAGGTGCTGCGCTGGTGCCTTCGGCCAAGAAGATGGGTGGCCTGGGCACAGCCATCGATGTGCCTCTGGGCCACAAGGATGCCGCCTTTGTGCGCAGTCACTTCGACGCCATGGAGGCGCGCGTCAGCGATGCGCCGCGCGCCAATGAAATCGTGGTCGCCGTGGCGGTCACGGCCAGCGGTCGCCCGCTGCCGCGTATCGGCGGTTTGCAGGCCAGCGAGATCGTGGGTCAGGACGGTCTGCGATAAGGGAAGAAATTGTCAACGTACGTTGATTCGTCATCGCGAGGCCGCAGGCCGTGGCGATCCGCGCCGGAGTGCCATTGCTGTGGTCATGGATGGCCGCGCTTCGCTCGCAATGACAGGCCGGCGTGTTGGCAATTTCTTGTTCCAAAGCTGATTGGCTGACCTTGGTTGTTTTTATTTTTTTTGTTTGAGGAGATTTACTATGAAGATGCTACGCGCGATGTTGTACACGGCTTGCGCTGCCGCCGCGGTGGTTCTGTCGATTCCGGCACATGCCCAGGGGGTGATCAAGATCGGCGAGGTCAACAGTTACAAGGCGCAACCGGCTTTCCTGGAGCCCTACAAAAAGGGCATGGAACTCGCGGTCGATGAAATCAACGCCGCGGGCGGCGTCAACGGCAAGAAGATCGAATTGATCACGCGTGACGACAACGCCAATCCCGGCGACGCCGTGCGGGTGGCCGAAGAACTGATCGCGCGCGAGAAGGTCGACGTGCTGACGGGCACCTTCCTGTCCAACACCGGGCTCGCCGTGGCCGACTTTGCCAAGCAGAAGAAATTCTTCTTTCTCGCGGGCGAACCGCTGACCGACAAGATCATCTGGGGCAGCGGCAACAAGTACACCTACCGGCTGCGCCCTGGCACCTACATGCAGGCTGCCATGCTCGTGCCGGAGGCGGCCAAGCTCAATAAAAAGCGCTGGGCTGTGGTTTACCCCAATTACGAGTACGGCCAGTCGGCGGTGGCGGCGTTCAAGCAGTTGCTCAAGGCGGCGCAACCTGACGTGGAGTTTGTTGCAGAACAGGCGCCACCACTGGGCAAGCTCGATGCCGGCAGCGTGGTGCAGGCGCTGGCCGACGCCAAGCCCGATGCCATCTTCAACGTGCTGTTTGGCGCCGACTTGTCCAAGTTCGTGCGTGAAGGCAATACGCGCGGCCTGTTCAAGGGGCGCGAGGTGGTCAGCGTGCTGACCGGTGAACCGGAGTACCTGGACCCGCTGAAGGAAGAAACACCCAATGGCTGGATCGTCACCGGGTACCCCTGGTACGGCATCCAGACGCCTGAGCACAAGGCCTTCTTCCTCGCCTACCACAACAAGTACAAGGACTATCCGCGCCTGGGATCGGTGGTCGGTTATAGCGCCATCAAATCGATTGCCGCGGGCCTGAAGAAGGCCAAGAGCAGCGACACTGAAAAGCTGGTCGCCGCCTTCAAGGGTCTGCAGGTCGAGAGCCCTTTTGGCAAGATCACTTACCGGGCCCAGGATAACCAGTCCACCATGGGCGCCTTTGTCGGCAAGACCAAAAACGAGGGCGGCAAGGGCGTGATGGTCGACTACACCTATCTTGACGGCGCCAAATACCTGCCGTCCGACGCCGAGGTCGGCAAGCTGCGCGCACCCGACTGACGCGGCGTTTGGCAGAGAACCTGTTATTCGGTACTCGGATTGAACGGAGTTATGGATATTCCCCGAAATGATGACAGGCCAAACTCCGCACGCATTGATGGCAGGATCAGACCGCCGGGGCACTCAGCTCGGCGGCTGTCCCCCGGAGTTCTTGGGGTCAGAGCCCAAATTCGCCGAGCCTGGGGCTCGCGGGGTGCGACGCAAGGCGTCGCAGCGAAATTGGTGTCTGACCCCAATAGCTCGTGCGTTGAGCGCCCCGTCAGCCTGATCCTTCAAGCACGGTTGGTGTGCCATCACGCGAATCACAAACGCTCGTTGCCGCAGGCGCTGCAGTGGGTGGCGCAGCGAAATCAAGGAGGAGGCCGCAGGCCGGGGGACATTCGCGTAGTCACCCATTGCGGCGCCCGCGGCCCGCACACGCCTTGGACTTGGACTCGAGCTCGCGAAAGCCATCCTCATCAGGCAGGCATGGTTAGAACGGTGTCCTGAATTTCGGAACTCACCAAGTCAATCAGAGGAATGGAATGGATTTTTCAGGGTTCCTGGTCCAACTGCTGAACGGCCTGGCCGGGGCCTCTTCGCTGTTTCTGGTGGCCGCTGGCCTGTCGCTGATCTTCGGCGTGACGCGCATCGTCAATTTCGCGCACGGCTCGTTCTACATGGTCGGCATCTATGTGGCCTACACGCTCGTGGAACGCCTGGGCAGCGGACTCGGTTTCTGGCCTGCCTTGCTGTTGGCCGCCGTGGCGGTCGGCGTGCTCGGTGCGCTGATCGAAGTCGTGCTGCTCAGGCGCATCTACAGGGCGCCCGAACTGTTCCAGTTGCTGGCCACGTTTGCGCTCGTGCTCGTCATCAAGGACGGCGTGCTCTGGCTCTGGGGCCCCGATGAACTGCTCGGGCCGCGCGCGCCGGGGCTCTCCGGTGCGGTGCAAATCCTCGGGCGTTCCTTTCCGTCCTATGACCTGTTCCTGATCGTGGTCGGCCCGGTCGTGCTGGGCCTGCTCTGGCTGCTGCTGACCAAGACGCGCTGGGGCACGCTGGTTCGCGCCGCCACGCAGGACCGCGAAATGGTCAGCGCGCTCGGCGTGAACCAGGCCTGGCTGTTCACGGCGGTGTTCGCCCTCGGTGCGCTGCTGGCCGGACTCGGTGGCGCCCTGCAGCTGCCGCGGGAACCGGCCAGCCTGGAGATGGACCTGAACACCATAGGTGCGGCCTTCGTCGTCGTCGTCGTCGGCGGCATGGGCTCGATCCCCGGCGCCTATGCGGCGGCGCTGCTGATCGCCGAGATCAAGGCGGTCTGCATTTGGCTCGGGGTGGTGCAGGTCGCCGGCATCAGCCTGTCGTTCTCCAAGCTCACGCTGGGGGTCGAATTCCTGGTGATGGCCACGGTGCTGGTGGCGCGCCCCTGGGGGCTGATGGGGCGAGCGCAAGCCGCCAGTCGCTTTGCCGGCATGCAGGAAGAGCCCCTGCGCGGCGCCAGCCGGAGCTACCTGTTTGCCGCCGCCCTGTTGGGCATCGCATTGATGGCGCTTCCGATCGTCGCGTCCGGCTCGCCGTACACCACCGTGCTGATGATCGATCTGCTGGTGGCCGCGCTGTTCACCGCCAGCCTGCACTTCATCATGGGGCCGGCCGGCATGCACTCGTTCGGCCATGCCGCCTATTTCGGCCTCGGGGCCTATGGCGCGGCGCTGCTGGTGCGCAGCAGCGGCCTGCCGATGGAACTTTCCCTGCTGCTGGCGCCGCTGGTGGCGGCCTTGGGCGCCTTCGTCTTTGGCTGGTTCGCGGTGCGTCTGTCGGGTGTTTACCTGGCCATGTTGACGCTGGCTTTTGCGCAGATCACCTGGGCCATCACCTACCAGTGGGACAGCTTCACCGGCGGCAGCAACGGGCTCACCGGCGTCTGGCCGGCCGCGTGGCTGTCGGATCGACAGAATTACTACTACCTCACGCTGGCCGTGGTGGCGCTGGGTGTCCTGGCCTTGCGCCGCATCCTGTTTTCGCCCTTTGGTTACGCGCTGCGCGCCGGGCGCGACTCCGTGCTGCGGGCCGACGCGATCGGCATCGACGTCAAGCGCATGCAGTGGTTCGCATTCATCATTGCGGGAACCTTTGCCGGACTGGCCGGCGCCCTTTATGCCTTTTCCAAGGGCAGCATATCGCCCGAGAGCCTGTCGGTGGGCAAGTCGGTCGATGGCCTGGTCATGGTCCTGCTCGGCGGCATCCAGACGCTGGCCGGGCCGGTCGTCGGCGCTGTGACCTTCACCTGGCTGCATGACACGGTAGCGCGCAATACCGACTACTGGCGCGCCATGCTGGGGGCCATCATCCTGCTGCTGGTGCTGCTGTTTCCGCAAGGCATCGCGGGTTTCGTCAAGC
>Ga0315271_10001733_pt1 | contig 13309 bp, 10 predicted proteins | sample C3_top_MG_FD_204664 | JGI IMG/M metagenome (GOLD analysis project Ga0315271, IMG submission 204664) | Sediment microbial communities from Yellowstone Lake, YNP, Wyoming, USA - C3_top | ecosystem: Environmental > Aquatic > Freshwater > Lake > Sediment | place: USA: Wyoming | collected 2017-08-01 | reverse complement strand
TCGGCGCCGACCGGACGGCAGAGGGCGCGGGAGAGGACCGCGGCGTCCCCCGCCGCCCCGGGCGTACCGCCGCGGGCGCGCTCGATCTCGCGAAGGAGCCTGGCAGCCTGCATGCGAACCGCATGGAGCCGGTCGGCCTGCGCCGCCTTGATCTCCCGGGCCAGCTCGTGGCCGGCGATTCCGGAGCGCTCGTGGAGCCAGGCCGGATCGGCGGCGAGCGCCTCGAACAGGTAGCCCCAGACCTCTGCCGCGGCCGGCGATCCGAGGCGGCGTGCCTCCACGCCATCGGCTCGGACGCCCGACAGGAAGAGGGCCACTCCCAGCTCGTGGAGGAAGGCCCGCGCCTCCGAGGCCCCGCCCGACGGAAGCGCGGAGAGCCGGACGTCGTCCGGGACGCGGACCGGCACCGTGAGCGGCCGCTGGCTCTTTCCAGGGGTGGGCCGGTCGTCGAGCTTCACTCGGGCGGCCAGTTCCACACCGGCGGCCGACGCCGCGGCGATCCCGTCGCCCACGAGACGCGTTCCGGGGTGGGCCTTCGGCTCGTGGGAAGCGCGCAGCATGCGGGGCAGGTCGCGCATCCGGGTGGCGGCGAGCGCCGCCCCGATCTCGCGCCGCGCCAGCGACTCCATGGCCGCGCAGTAGCCCGGGCCGGTGGCGTCGAGCGTGGAGGAGGCCAGCGAGGCCAGCTCGTCGGGCCCGGCGCCGCGAAGGGAGGCGGCCACCGACAGGGCGTCGACCATTCCGAGCTTCGCCGCCGCCGCGGAGATCGCGATCGCGCTCCCGTCGGCCGCTCGCGCGGCTCGGGCAGCGGCAGGTGCGCGTGCGTTGCCGAGGGCCGCCCGCCGCGCCGCGTCCGGTTCTGCGGCGAGCATGGAGGTCACGTCGCGCAGCGCCACCGTTCGCCCCTCGTAAAGGAAGGAAAGGTCGCCCGCCGGTTCCCCCGGCGCCGGAGCCACCACCGGAGCCACCGCGGCCGCCAGCACCTCGCCCACCAGGAAGTCGTGGAGCATGCGACGGCGCGCCACCTCGGCCGGATCCGGCGACGGCGCGGCGGCGTCGAGGGCGCGAAGGGCGGTGCCGTCGCTGAGCCATTCCCTCCCGGCGTGGAGCGACGCCACGTCGAGCGGGGCAGCGGTGGTCCAGGCCACCCAGGTGGCCGCCGCCTGCGCCTCCAGCAGCGCGTCGACGTCTTTCCGGAGGCGGGCGAGCATCGCCACCTCGGGTGGCACCGCCGGCGCGGCGACGGGCGTGGGGGGAGCCAGCTCGGGAGCCGGTGGAGCTTCAGGGGCGTGGGCGCATGCGGCGGCCAGGACGAGCAGGGGGAGGATTCGCTTCACGAGTCACATGCTACCCGGGGGCGGCCGCGCCCGCGACCGGTTAAGCTCGCGTCGTGACGATCTCACCGATCGAGATGGCTCGAGCCCGGGCACGGCTCCAGGGCGCAGTGCGCGCCCACCTGGCCGCGCGCGGCTTCGACGAGGTGGAGACGCCCTGCCTCGTCCCCGCGCCGGGAATGGAGCCCCACATCCACGCCTTCGAGACCTCCTTCGTCCCGGAGGCCGGCACCGGCACCGCCGCTCGCCCGCTCTGGCTCCACTCGAGCCCCGAGTACGCCATGAAGCGGCTGCTCGCCGACGGCTTCGATCGCATCTTCCAGTTCGCGCGGGTCTTCCGCAACGGCGAGGTCTCCTCCACCCACAACCCCGAGTTCACGATGCTGGAGATGTACCGGGCCGGCACCGATCACCGGGGCATCATGGAAGATCTCGAGCAGGCGGTGGAGGCCGGGGCCAGGGCGCTCCACCCCGGGGGCGGGACGCAGCTTCGCTGGCGCGGCCACTCGGTCGACTTCGCGCCCCCCTTCGATCGCCTTCCGGTGGCGGCGGCCTTCGCCCGCGCCGGCGTAAATTTGGAAGGGTGCGGCGAGGACGCGCGCAAGCTCCGCTCCGCTGCCATCGCCCGCGGTCTCGACCTCGGCCCGGAAGGCGAGCGCTTCGACGACCTCTTCTTCCGGATCTTCCTCCAGGCGGTCGAGCCGACGCTCGGTCATTCACGTCCCGTGTACCTGACCGACTGGCCGGCATCGATGGCGGCGCTGGCCCGCATCCGCAGCGACGACCCGCGCTGGGCGGAGCGCTTCGAGCTCTACGCCGCCGGCCTCGAGCTGGCCAACGGCTTCTCCGAGCTGAACGACGCCGCCGAGCAGCGACGCCGGCTGCTCGAGGAGCAGGAAGAAAGGCGGCGGCTCTCCCGCCCGGTCTACCCGCTCGACGAGCGATTCCTGGCCGCCGTCGGGCGCATGCCCGACGCCGGAGGGGTGGCGCTCGGGCTCGACCGGCTGCTCATGCTCCTCACCGGGGCCGAGCGCATCCGCGACGTGCTGCTCTTCCCGGCCGAGGAACTCCTCAAGGCACCCGGAGCACGAGACACTTGAGATAGCGGCTCTCGGGCATGCCCATCCGCTCGGGGTGGTCGCGCCCGGCGCCTCGCCGCTCCAGCACCTGCACCGCGCGCCCGGCGTCGCGGGCCGCGTCCTCCACGACCTCCTCGAAGGCCTGGGCCGAGACGTGGAAGCTGCACGAAGCCGTGATCAGGATTCCGCCCGGGCGGAGCGACTGGAAGGCCCGGAGGTTCACCTCCTTGTAGCCGCGCTTGGCCGCCTCCACCGAGGCCTTGCCCTTCGCGAAGGCGGGAGGGTCGAGGACGATGGTGTCCCAGGTCCTCCCCTTCTCCGACTCGTCGCGCAGGAAGTCGAAGGCGTTCGACTCCTCCACGCGAACGTGGGCGGCGCCGTTCAGGGCGGCGTTCTCCCGCAGCAGCCCGGCGGCGTGCGGCTGCATCTCCACGGCCACCACCTCGTCGGCCCGCGCCGCCATCTGGAGCGCGAACCCGCCCGTGTAAGAGAAGCAGTCGAGCGCCCGGCCGCGCGCGTACTCGCCGGCGCGCAGGCGGCTCTCCCGCTGATCGAGGAAGGAACCGGTCTTCTGTCCGGCCAGCAGGTCGAGGCGAAGGCGCACCCGCCCCTCGCTCACCTCCACCGGGCCCGGGTCCTGGCCGACGAGGACGCCCTTCACCTGGGCGAGCCCCTCCAGCTCCCGCACCCGCACGTCGTTCCGCTCCAGCACCGCCCGCAGGCCGAGCTCCTTGGCGAGCAGGGCCGCTAGCAGCTCCTTTCGGCGATCGGTGCCGGGGACGAGTGTCTGGATCACCCCCACGTCGCCGTAGCGATCGGCCACCAGGCCGGGGAGCAGATCGGACTCGCCGTGCACGGCCCGCCAGAGGGTCTCCTCGCCGTAGGCTCGCCGCCGCAGCCCGGCGGCCGACGCGATGCGGCGCGCGAAGAACTCCTCGTCGATGGGCTCCTCCTCGCGGGTGAGGAGCCGGATGGAGATCTGCGAACGCTCCGACCAGAAGGCCTTGCCCTGGAAGCGCCCCCGGGCATCGATGAGCGCGACCGCGTCGCCCGAGGCGGCGGGGGGCGGTTTCTCCACGTCGGAGCGGAAGACCCAGGGATGGCCCCGCTGCAGCCGGTCCACCCCCTTGCGGGAAATGACGGCGACCGGCTCGGTGAAGTGGCTCACGATAATTCTCCGCTCACCTGGCACGCAGGTACTGGCGAGGCCACGGCCCCTCCTGCGAGAGCTCGCGGGCGGCGCGCAGCGGGAAGGTGGGCTCGCGGAGCAGTTCGCGCCCGAGGAGCACCAGGTCGGCCTGGCCGGTCCTCACCACGGTCTCGGCCTGGGCAGGAGAGGTGATCATGCCCACCGCCGCGGTGGCGATGGCGGCGTCGCGGCGGATGCTCTCGGCAAACGGGACCTGGTAGCCCGGGCCGGCCGGCACCTTCGCGGTGGCCACGTTGCCTCCCGACGAGCAGTCGATCAGATCCACGCCGAGCGGCTTCACCTGCCGCACGAGCTCGATGGTCTGGGGCAGGTCCCAGCCGCCGTCGGTCCAGTCGGTGCAGGAGACCCGGAGCAGCAGCGGCAGCCGGTCTGGCCACTCCCTGCGAACCGCCAGGACCACCTCCCGGACGATGCGGGTGCGGTTCTCGAACGAGCCGCCGTACCGGTCGGTGCGACGGTTCGAGAGCGGGGACAGGAACTCGTGGAGCAGGTAGCCGTGGGCGGCGTGGATCTCGACCACCTGGAAGCCTGCGGCGAGCGCGCGGCGCGCCCCGGCGGCGAAGGAGCCGACCACCTCGGCGATGCCGGCCTCGGAGAGCGCTTCGGGCGTGGCGTGTCCGTCGGCGAAGGGCAGCGCACTCGGAGCAACCGGCACCCAGCCGCCGTCGGACGTCGAGAGCGGCGTGCCGCCCTGATCCCAGGGGAGCCGGACGCTCGCCTTCCGCCCGGCGTGTGCGAGCTGGATGCCTGCCGCAGCGCCGTTCTCGACCACGAGCCGGACCACCCGGGCGAGCGGCTCCACCTGGCCGTCGTCCCAGATCCCCACGTCGGCCGGCGAGATCCTGCCTCGGGCCTCCACTCCGGAAGCCTCGACGATCACCAGCCCCACGCCTCCGACGGCGCGGGAGGCGTAGTGGACGAGGTGCCAGTCGCCGACGCGGCCATCGACGGCCGAGTACTGGCACATGGGGGACATTCCGATTCGGTTGCGCAGGGTCACCGACCGCAGCGCGAGCGGGCTCAGGAGGCTCATGGGTGGGGAATCCTACCTCGACTGGGCTGCGCGCGCGGCGGCGAAGCCCCGCTCGAGATCTTCCAGAAGATCCTCGGCGTTCTCGATGCCCACCGAGACCCGGATGAACCCGTCGGCGATGCCCAGCGCCGCCCGCGTCTCCGCTGGCACGCTGGCGTGGGTCATGATGGCCGGGTGCTCGATGAGGCTCTCCACGCCGCCGAGCGACTCGGCCAGCGCGAAGACCCGCAAGGACGACAGGAAGGCCCGCGCAGCAGGCAGGCCACCCCGGATGACGAAGGTGAGCATCCCGCCGAACCCGCTCATCTGGCGCCGGGCCAGTTCGTGCTGCGGGTGCGACGCCAGGCCAGGGTAGGTGACCTTCTCCACTTGAAGGTGCCCTTCCAGGAAGCGCGCGAGGCGGAACGCGTTCTCCTGGTGGCGCTCCATGCGGACGTGGAGGGTCTTCACCCCCCGCATCACCAGGAACGAGTCCATGGGGGAGGGGACGCCGCCCACCGCGTTCTGGAGAAACTGCATGCGCTGGTAGAGCCCCGCGTCGGAGGTGAGCACCGCGCCGCCCACCACGTCGGAGTGGCCGTTCAGGTACTTGGTGGTCGAGTGGCAGACCAGGTCGATGCCGAGCGAGAGCGGTCGCTGGAAGAAGGGGGTCGCGAACGTGTTGTCCACCACGCTCGTCGCGCCTCGGGCACGGGCGATGGACGCGATGGCAGCGAGGTCGGCGATCTTCAGCATGGGGTTGGTCGGGCTCTCCAGCCAGACGAGCTTGGTCCGTGGGGTCATGGCCCGCTCCACGTTTCCAGGATCGCAGGCCTCCACCGGCGTGAAGGAGAGGCCGTGTCGCCGGAAGACCTTGTCGAAGAGGCGGAAGGTCCCGCCGTAGACGTCGTCGGAGTAGACGACGTGGTCGCCCGCGTCGAGCAGGTGGAGGATGGCGTCGGTGGCGGCGAGGCCCGACGCGAAGGCCAGGCCGTGCTTCGCCCCCTCCAGCGCCGCCAGGCAGTCTTGAAGCGCGTGGCGGGTCAGGTTCTGGGTGCGCGAGTACTCGTACCCCTTGTGCTCGCCTGGCGCCGACTGGGCGTAGGTCGAGGTCAGGTAGACCGGCGTCATCACCGCGCCGGTGACCGGGTCGGGGTGCTGGCCTGCGTGGATGGCGAGGGTCTCGAAGCGAAGGTCGTGATCGGGCATGGGGATTCCTCGAAGCCAGGACATTACCCTACTGGCGCGGCGGCATGAGGCCGGAGGTCCGGTTGTCCCGCGCGGGCGCATTCGTTAGGTTGACCCGCCATGCCCGTCCAGCCCGCCCTCGCCGCTGCCGCCGGCGGACGCGTTGGGGGAGCCCTGTCGCTCTGGAGCGTGGCGCCGTTCGCCCTCATGCTCCTCGGCATCGCCGTCCTCCCTCTCGTGGCGGGGCGCTTGTGGGAGCACAACCGCAACAAGGCCATCCTGAGCGCCGTGCTCGGTCTCCCCGTCGTGGCCTGGATGTGGACGCTGGACGCCTCGGCCGTCGGCCACGTCGCCCACGAGTACGTCGCCTTCCTGATACTCCTCGGGTCGCTCTTCGTCATCGCGGGCGGCATCGTGATCCGCGGAACGCTCTCCGGGACCCCCGGTCTGAACGCCGCGTTCCTCGCCCTCGGCGCCGTCCTGGCCTCCGTCGTGGGGACCACGGGCGCCTCGATGCTGCTCATCCGTCCGCTTCTCCGGGCGAACTCGGTGCGCAAGGCGAAGGCGCACGTGGTGGTGTTCTTCATCTTCGTGGTGAGCAACGCCGGTGGCCTCCTCACCCCGCTCGGAGATCCGCCCCTCTTCCTCGGATTCCTCCGCGGCGTCCCGTTCCTTTGGACCCTCCGGCTCCTCCCCCAGTGGCTGTTCGTGAACGCGCTGCTGCTCATGGTCTTCTACGCGTTCGACTCCACGGTCTTCCGGCGCGAGGACCTGGCCACTCCCGGCGACCTCGACGAGATGGCGGTGGGCCACAGGGTTCCGCTCCACGTGGCGGGGTTGCCGAATTTTCTCTACCTCGGGGGGGTGATCGCGGTCCTCCTGATCAGCGGCTCGGCGCGCCTCCCGGCCGGGGTCCAGGAAGGGGGCATGTTTGCCATGGCCGCGCTCTCCTGGTTCACGACACCCCGTCCCCTTCGCCGGGAGAACGGCTTTACCTGGGCGCCCATCGTCGAGGTGGCGGTCCTCTTCGCCGGCATCTTCGCCACCATGATGCCGGCGCTCGCCATCCTGAACGCCCGGGGCGGCGAGCTCGGGCTCATCGAGCCGTGGCAGTTCTTCTGGGCGAGCGGCCTGCTCTCGTCCTTTCTCGACAACGCTCCCACCTACTTGACCTTCGCATCCGCCGCCAGCGCACTCGCGGGAACCTCCGCCGCCGATCTCTCCACGCTCATCGCGACGGAGCAAGGCGCCCGGCTCCTCGCGGCGGTCTCGCTGGGGTCGGTGTTCATGGGCGCGAACACCTACATCGGCAACGGCCCAAACTTCATGGTGAAGGCCATCGCCGAGCAGGAGGGGGTCCGCATGCCCGGGTTCTTCGCCTACATGGCCTACAGCGGGTCCATTCTCATCCCGATCTTCGCCGCGCTGACGTTCGTTTTCCTGCGCTAGAAGCCCATCACCGGTCCGCGTCGCTTCGGAGGCACGACCGCCACCGCGAGCGGCGCCGCAGCTGCGAGCTCGGAGCCGACGCTCGTGTCCAGTTGGCGTTCGATGCTGGTGAGCATGCGCGAGCCGGCCACCAGGATGGGGGCCTGGAGCTCCGTGGCAAGGCGGGGGGCACGGACGAGGACTGACCCCTCGACGATTCGGAGGTGGTCGGCGCGGACGCCGTTGGCAGCGGTCCACTCTTCGAGCGCGCTGCGATCCGTGGGAACGCGCACCGCGTGGGCGACGACGAGTTCGCGCCCCATCCAGTCGGCGAGGCGGCGGGCGAATCGAACTGCCTCGATCGAGTCCTCGCCGAGGCTGGAAAGGGCAAGGACAGGGCCCCCACCGACGGCCTCCGGGGTCAGGTCGTGCGGAGCGACGATCACGGGAACTGCCAGTTCCCGGAGCGTGCGGCGGGCGATCCGTCCGAGCCGTCCCAGGCCCGTGCCGTCCAGCCCCGCATGCCTCCCGACGACGATGGCTTCCGCGTGGAGCCGCCCCGCGGCTGCCGCAAGCCCGTCGGATGCCTCGACGTCCGTGACGATCTCCAGCGGGAGGGTCACGCCCTGGCGGGAAAGGGTCCTCTCGGCAGCCTCCCGGGCTGCCGTCGTCACCTCGTCCAAGTGGTGGAGGCGCAGCACGACGCGAAGGTGCTCCTCCTCCAGGACGTGCACCGCGACCACGTTGCCGCGTTCGAGGAGGCCGCTCCTTGCCCCCCAGGCGACGAACCCGAGCGCACCGTGGTGCCCCTCACCCACGTCGACGCCGACGACCCATCTCATCCGTTGCCTCCTCAGCACCGGGGTTTCAACCGGACACCCGCCCGGAGGGCTACCTCAGCCGCTCGCCCAGGAACTCGATGAGGTCGATCTTGGTGAGGATGCCGGTCACCTTCTCCCCCTCCTTCACCACCGCCACGTTGTCGTCGTTGAAGATGGCGCGGAGTCGGGCGATGGGGGTGTCGAGCGACACCACGCCCTGCAAGGGCTGCACGAGCGGCTCCACCACCTCGGTGAGCCGGTGCTTCCCCTCGATGAGGAAGTTGAGCAGGTCGTACTCGTGGATCATGCCCACGGTGCGCCCCTCGTCGTCGACGACCGGCATCTGCGAGATGTCGTTCGTGCGCATCATCTTCACGACGGCCTCGACCTTGTCGGTGCGCCGGGCGTGGATGACGCCGCCGCGGCGGCCGCCCAGGATGTCGGCCACGGTGGCGCCGGCCACCGAGTCGCCGCTCTCGACGGGGAAGCCGTTGTCGCGCATCCACTCGTCGGAGAAGAACTTGGAGATGTAGGCCCGTCCGGTGTCGGGCAGCGGCACCACGATCACCTTGCCCTCGCCCATCTCCCGGGCCAGCTGCGCGGCCACGTGCACCGCCGCGCCGGAGCTGCCGCCGGCGAAGATGCCCTCCTCGCGGGCCAGCCGGCGCGCCATGACGAAGGCCTGCGCGTCGGTCACCTGGCGCACGTCGTCGAGGACGGCCAGATCCATGGCGCCGCACATCATGTCCTCGCCGATGCCCTCCACCTTGTAAACCCGCGGCTCGGACATCTTCCCGGTCTTCCACATCGAGTGGTAGATGGACCCCACCGGATCGACCCCCACGTTGCGGATGGCGGGGTTCTTCTCCTTGAAGAAGCGGCCGCACCCGGACATCGTCCCGCCCGTGCCGATGCCGGCCACGAAGGCGTCGAGTCGCCCGCCGGTCTGCTCCCAGATCTCCGGCGCGGTCGAGAGGTAGTGGGCCTCCACGTTGTCCGGGTTGTGATACTGGTTCACGTAGAAGCTGTTCGGCGTCTCGGCGGCAATGCGCTTGGCCACCGAGTAGTAGCTCTCCGGCGAGTCGGCCGGGACGTTTGTCGGGGTCACCACCACCTGGGCGCCGAAAGCCTTCAGCGTGTCCTGCTTCTCCTTCGACATCTTGTCCGGAATCGTGAAGATGCAGCGGTATCCCTTCACCGCCGCCGCGATCGCCAGTCCCACCCCGGTGTTCCCGCTGGTGTTCTCGACGATGGTGCCGCCCTTCCGGAGCAGGCCGGCCTTCTCGGCCTTCTCGAGGATGTGGAGGGCCATGCGGTCCTTGATGGAGCCGCCCGGATTCATGTACTCGAGCTTCACCAGCACGGTGGCGGCGCCGGCGGGCACCACCTTGCCGAGCTTCACGAGCGGTGTACGGCCGATGGCGGACAGGACGTCGGCGTGGAAGGCCATGTCGAATCTCCCGGAATGGCAGGTTTCACCAGGGTTCGAGCCTTATAGGACCCGTTCCGGCGGGGTGTCAACGCGCTGGCCCGCGAGGCCGGTGAGGAGGAGGCGACGGTGATGGAGCGCTCGACCGACGTGGATTCGAGGGTGCGCGGGGCGGTGACCCGGGCCATCGGGAAGGAGGCCGGCGGCTGGCCGGTGTCCCGGATGGCCGGCCATGCCTCCCTGCGGAGCTACTGGCGTGTGGGCACACCGCCCGGCTCCCGGGTGGTGATGGTGATGCCGGAGAACGCCCGGTCTGAGGAGGCCACCAGCGGCGCCGCTCCCTCCGAGGACCCGTTCGTGAACGTGCAACGCTATCTGAAGAGAACGGGCGTGCGCGTCCCTGCCATCGATGCCTTCTTCGCGGCCGAGGGGCTCATGGTTCTCGAGGACCTGGGCGACGAGATGCTGGAGACGCGACTGCTGGCCGGAGATCCCGCCGAGCCGCTCTACGAGGCGGCGGTGGATCTGCTTGCCGGACTGCGGGCCCGCGCCGAGCGCGACCCCGACCCGGACTGCGTGGCCTTCCAGCGCACCTTCGACCGCCTGCTCTACCGCTGGGAGCTCGACCACTTCCGCGAGTGGCTGCTGGAATCCTGGAAGGGGTCGACCCTATCGCCGACCGAACGTCCGGTGGTGGAGCACCAGTTCGACGAGATGGCGGAGGCGCTCTCCGCCGAGCCCAAAAGCTTCACCCACCGCGACTACCAGTCGCGGAATCTCATGGTGCTCGAGGGGAGCGGGCAGGCGGTCATCGACTTCCAGGACGCGCTGCTCGGCCCGCGTCAGTACGACCTGGTGGCGTTGCTCCGGGACAGCTACGTCGAGCTCGAGCCCGACCTGGTCGACCGGATGCTGGCCCGCTACCTGGCCCGATTCGAGGCAGAGGGCGGCCCGCGCCTGGACCCGGTGCCATTTCGCGCCACCTTCGACCTGCTCACCGTGCAGCGCAAGCTGAAGGACGCCGGACGCTTCGTCTTCATCGATCGGGTGAAGGGCAACCCCGGATTCCTGCCCGCCATCCCGGCCTCACTGCGCTACGTCCGTGATGCGCTGGCGCGCTGCCCGGAGCTGGGGACGCTGCGGGAAATCCTCTCCCGCCACGTCCCCGAGCTGGCCTGAACGGCCTCGTCGCGGGGCGCCTTCAGCGGTGCCGGCGGGTCCGGATGGCCCGCGTCGCTGGGGGCGCCAGGTCCTCGCGGTGAGGGTTCGTCCGGGTGAATGGCGCCGCGTCGCCTTCGGCCCCGGATCGGCGCCCTATTCGGCGCCGACACCCAGGTAGGTGCGCAGCTTCTCTTCCTCGAACTTCTCCTGCGCCTCCGGTTCGGGCGTGAGCAGCGAGACCACGATCCCCACCACGAAGGCGAGGGTCATCGACCAGATGGCCGGGTTCTTCATCGGGAAGATGGCCTTCTCGAACTTGAAGATGCCCACCCAGACCGTGGGGGAGAGAACGATCATCCCGATCGAGCTCCCGGCGCCGGCCAGGATCGACCAGACCGCCCCCTGGGTGCTGAACCTCTTCCAGACGATCGACATGAGGAGCGCCGGGAAGTTGGCGCTGGCCGCGATGGCGAAGGCCAACCCCACCATGAAGGCGACGTTCTGTCCCTTGAAAGCGATGCCCAGCGCGATGGCGCAGACCCCGAAGACGATGGTGGCGATGCGGGCGACCTTCAGCTGGTCCTCCTCGCTGGCCTTGCCGCGCTTGATGACGCTCATGTAGATGTCGTGCGAGAAGGCCGACGCGCCGGCCAGGGTGAGACCGGCCACCACCGCCAGGATGGTGGCGAAGGCCACCGCCGAGATGAAGCCCAGGAAGGCCTGGCCTCCCAGAAGCTCGGCGAGCAGCGGGGCCGCCATGTTGCCGCCCGGCGCGATCTTGGTCACCACGTCGCGTCCGACCAGCACCGCGGTGCCGAACCCCACGATGGGGATGATCACGTAGAAGAAGCCGATGAGACCCGTGGCGTAGAGAACCGACTTCCGGGCCGCCTTGGCGTCGGGCACCGTGTAGAAGCGCATGAGGATGTGGGGCAGGCCGAGAAGGCCGAACATGAGCGCCAGCCCCAGCGACACCGCCTCGAGCGGGCTCGAGACGAAGCCGCCCGGAACGAGCGCCGACGGCCCGTACTTGGCCGAGACCGCTCCATAGAGGTTGGCCGGGCTCCAGCCGAACTTGGCGAGCACGAGCACGGTGAGGATCGACACGCCGATGAGGAGCAGCACCGCCTTGATGATCTGCACCCAGGTGGTGGCGAGCATGCCGCCGAAGAGGACGTAGGCGAGCATCACCGTGCCCACGATGATCTCGGCCCACTCGTAGGGGATGCCGAACATCAGCTTGATGAGCTGCCCGGAGCCGACCATCTGGGCGATCGTGTAGAAGAGCACGGTGAGGATGCCGCCCACCGCCGCGGCGATGCGGACCGGGCGCTGCTTGAGCCGGAAGGCCACCACGTCGGCGAAGGTGAACTTGCCCAGGTTCCGGAGCGGTTCGGCCACCAGGAACATGAGCGCCGGCCACCCCACCAGCCATCCGGTGGCGTAGATCATGCCGTCGTAACCCTGCAGGGCCACCATGCCGGAGATGCCGAGGAACGAGGCGGCCGACATGTAGTCGCCGGCCAGCGCGAGCCCGTTCTGGGCCGCCGACACCGATCGCCCCGCGGCATAGAACTCGGAGGAGGTCTTGGTCCGCCGCGCCGCCCAGTAGGTCACCACCAGCGTGAGCGCGACGATCAGGAAGAAGAAGAGGATGGAGGATGCGGTGGGGGAACCGAGCGAGCTTTGCATGGCGACTGGGTCTCCTAGCGGTGAAGCTCGCCCTTCAGGCGTTCCACTTCGGGGTCATAGGATCGGTTGGCCCAGGCGACGTAGAGGGCAGTGAGCAACCACGCGAAGACGATGACGCCCACCCCCATGGGGATGGCGAGCGGGGTGTTCTCCCCGACCATCTGCGACACGAAGGTCTTGTCGCCGGCGACCAGCAGGATGAAGCCGTAATAGGAGACGAAGAGCAGCGTGAGCAGCAGCAGGCTGACCGACCAGCGGCGCTTCACCAGGGCCTTGAACTCCGGTGACGCGACCACCTGCGCTGCGCTGCGCGTGCCTCGGGCGGGGCGGCCAAGGGCTGGACTGTGATTCACGGATGGTGTGACAGGGGGAGCAGCTTCTTTCATGTTTCCTCCGGTGCCGGACCGGAACCCTATAGCAAGCCTGTACCGAGAGCGGAAGTGCTGGATTTGCGCATCTGGTATGAAAAATACTGCGCCCAGGATGCACCCAAAAGGGAGTGCCGGACCGGCCGGAATGCGCACATCATGCGCCCGCGTTTGCGCGGGATCAGTTCCGTTATGTGGTAGCGTACTCCGGCATTCGAAGCGCGACCGGTCATGAAGATCGCCCTGCTCGCCGACATTCACTCCAACCTCGAAGCCCTCACTGCCTGCCTGGCGCATGCACGGTCACAGGGAGCGGATTCCCATGCCTTCCTTGGAGATCTGGTGGGCTACGGCGCCGATCCAGCGGCCGTGCTCGACCTGGTGGAGGAGCACGCGCGAGGCGGAGCACTGGTGGTGCGTGGGAACCACGACGACGCCGCCCTTTCCGCGGCCGCCGACGAGGGGATGAACGCAGCGGCGAAGAAGGCCGCAGCCTGGACCCGGGAGGTCCTGTCGCCAGGCCACCGGGAGTTCCTGGCCTCGCTTCCCTTTCAGGCCAGGCAGGGAAAGCTCTACATCGTTCACGG
>Ga0315271_10001732_pt1 | contig 13311 bp, 11 predicted proteins | sample C3_top_MG_FD_204664 | JGI IMG/M metagenome (GOLD analysis project Ga0315271, IMG submission 204664) | Sediment microbial communities from Yellowstone Lake, YNP, Wyoming, USA - C3_top | ecosystem: Environmental > Aquatic > Freshwater > Lake > Sediment | place: USA: Wyoming | collected 2017-08-01 | reverse complement strand
CATCATGGCCAAGAAATTCCTGTTCACCATATCCCACGCACACTCGAGCCCGTTGGAGGCCATCGGGATTCTCAAGGTCGCCTCAAACATGAAAGCCTTCGACGACGACGCGGAGATCGCGATCTTTCTTCTCGGGGAGGGAACCCAGCTGGCGAAGAAGGGCGTCGCCAAGATGATTTCGATGGAACTCGAGGGCACTCAGACGAATGTCGGTGATTTGATCGAGATGGCCATCGAGATCGGCATCAAGGTTTCCGTCTGCCACGCCTTCATGCCCGGGGCGAAGCAGGAGGATCTCCTCGAGGGCGTACAGATCCAGGCCAGCTCCAACATCGGGGAGCTGATGCTCGACGGGTACATCCCGTTCTCCATCAGCATCTAGCCGGACGCTGAAACAGGCCCGTTCCCCCCGTCCTCCCCCCCCCAGCCCGCCACTTCGCCGGGCCGGGAAGCCGGTATCAGCCACGTTCGAGGTGAGTGCGATGGCGAAGACAATCGCGGTGCTGGTTCGGGAACGCCAGGGGGAGGCGTTGCGCGTCGCGGTCGGCCTGACGCTCAGCCACGACCTGGTCGAGGTGTACGTGCTCGATCGGAAGGTTGCGGCCACGCCCGGGAACGCGACGAACATCGGGGCACTCAGAGAACTGGAGATGAGGATCGGCACCAACTGCGCCGACAACGGCGATCTCGAACTGCTCTCGAACGCCGAACTCGCCCGGCGCATCGCCGCGTGCGACGTCATCTTGCCGTACTAGCGGCCGGCCAGGGAGGTCGTCGATGAAGATTTTGTACCTGTTGACGCGCGACCTCGCCGCCACCGGCGCCGTGCTCCGTCTCGAGCACGCGAAGACGCACACCGTCGAGGTGATCGACCTGCTGACCGAAAAAAACTACGACCGGATCGTCGACGAGATCGCCTCGGCCGACCGGGTCATTTCCTGGTAGCGCAGAGGGGGCGCCGTTGAAGCTCGGGATCATGGTGACGACCGATCGGCACCTCCGTCAGATTCGCGGCATCACGCAGGCGGCGCTCACCAAGGGGCACGCCGTGGCGATTTTCGTCACCGACGAAGGGGTGAAGCTGCTGGCAGACCAGCAGCTCTCCGCGCTGAGCGCCCTGCCGGGCGTGACGATGAGTTTTTGCGACCACAGTGCCCGGCGCTTCGGCGGCCGGCCGGCCGGGCTGCCCGAAGCCATCGCGTCGGGCAGCCAGTTCGAGAACGCGATCATGACCTCGGAGTCCGACAAAGTCATCGTGCTGTAACGGTCGCAGAAAAGAGCCCATCTGCGGCGTAGGGCCCTCGTGTGATAGTCTGCCGCGATCATGAATCAACCCTTGGCGCAGGCCGGCCGCGCGCCCGCAGGCCATGGGCCGCTGGTGCCGCTGATTCTCGCGGCGGCAGGCCTCTTTCCGCTGTTGGCCGCGCTGCGGCATCTCGACGACAACAGTCTCACCTCGTGGGCCTGGGTTCTCGACGGCCGCGACCTCGTCGGTCTCTGGGTGCTGCACCTCGCCGTTACCGGCGCCGCAGTGATGCTGTCCCGCCGCGCGCTTGCCGAACGGTGGTATCTCCCTGCGGCGGTTCTCGCCGCGTTCTCCACCGGGATCGCGCTGGCCGGCGAACCCGAGGTGGTGATCGACGCCTCGCGCTACTTCGTCCAGGCCAAACACCTCGAGCTTTTCGGGCCGTCCGCGTTTTTCCGCGACTGGGGCGGCGTGGTGCCGGCCTGGACCGACCTGCCGCTCCCGGCGTTCCTCTACGGCGTGGTCTTTCGCCTCTGCGGTGAACACCGTCTGCCGCAGCAGGTCTTCACCGCCGGCCTCTTTGCGCTGACGGCATTCGCCACGGCACGCATCGGCGAACTGCTCTGGGGGCCGCGAACCGGCGCGCGCGGTGCGCTGCTGCTCCTCGCGATCCCCTGCCTTCTCGTCCAGGTGCCGCTGCTCATGGCGGATGTGCCGGCCATGGCCGCGGTCACGACGGCGCTCTGGTTTTTCCTGGAGACGCTCGAGCGCCGCGGCGCGTGGCGGATCGCCGCCGCGGCGCTCGCGCTCGGCGCGGCGCTTCTCGCCAAATACTCGACCTGGGTGCTCCTCGGGGCGGCCTTTGGATTGATCCTGGCGCTGGAGGGGCTGCGCGGCAGGTGGACTGCGGCTGGTCGGGGCGCCGTTGCCGTCGCAACCGGTGCGCTCGCCCCGGCGATCTTCAGCCTCGTGAAACCGGGGTTGGTCCAGGGGCAGCTGGCGCTGCTGGCTGGCTTTCAGTGGGAAGGGCTGCGCCGCTGGGTGGAGAGCTATCCCTCGACATTTCTATTCCAGACGCATCCGTTGCTCGCCGCCGCCGCGCTGGCCGCGCTCTGGCGGGGGTGGCGGGGGCGCGATCAACGGGTGCTCGTCGCGGCGGCGCTGCCGCTGGTGCTCTTTGCGCTTGGGGCGCGCCGCACCCGCTATCTGATTCCCGTTTTCCCGATGATCGCGCTTCTTGCGGCCCGTGGGCTCGACGTGCTTCCCGACCGCGCACGACGGTTCGCGGCGCTGGCAGCGGCGGGGTTCTCGCTGGTCACGGTCTTCGCGGTCTATCTGCCGTTTTTGGCGTGGGTGAACACGGCGAACCTGCAGGCTGCCGGACGCTTTCTCGACGAGCACGGCGCGCGGACGGCGGAAGTGACGGCTCGACCGGCGCCCGGCGTGGCGATCAACCCCGAGGTCGCGGTGCCGCTGCTGGACTACCACACGGCGGCGCGGATCGTCGTGCGCTCCCCGGCTCAGCCGCCACCGCCGCAGGAGGAGCTGCGTGCCTCCTCGTTCCGCTTCACCTGGGAGGAGCGGCTCCCGTCGTGGTATCGCGACAGTGCCCCGGCGCAATCAGACGCGGCGCAGGTCCTCATCGCCGGAGACCCCGACGCCGAAATCCCGCCGGAGCTGGCGCGGAAGGTTGGTGTGCGCATGCCGGACGGTGTCTTCGCCCGTGACGCAATCTTCCGCTACCGGACGTTCGTGTACATCTGGCTTGCCCCGACACACTAACAGGGTGCCAAGGATCGTTACTTGATCCGATTCGTTCCCGTGTGCGAGGCGGAGGCTCCGCGCATTTTCCCTCAGGGACGCCCCTGCCGCCGCGCTTCCCGTGACGGTTTGGGTGATGGAACATTTCCGCCGTCAATCACCTGCTGGGCGAAGGGGTGGCGCGGAGGGGAGGTCTCCCGCAGGGGAGCGGAGCGAGGCCGCTGGAGGTCCGCAGCGTCAGGACCCCGCAGCCCTCACTGCAACGCACGGTTCCTCGACGGCAGGTCTGCCGAAAGCTGCTTCAACCGTCCTGACCCCAGGGCCCCGACTCATTGCGTTTGAATGCGCCACGTTTCGTCCAGAGGCCGACGAGGCTGCGGGCGCCGCGCCACGCGGCTTTGACTTCGTGGAGCGAGCGGATGCCGAGCGTGCGCCGCAGCAGGTAGCCCGGGCGCGAATAAAATTCCCGGTAGGCTCGCTGACGCAGGCCCTGGATCTGCTCGCGCGTCATCGTGTGGGGGACGAAGGCGGCTCCCTGGTAGGTGTAGGAGGAGAGATCCTCCGCCACGGTCCCCAGCTCATGGCGGCGCTCCCAGAGTTCGGAGCCTGGAAACGGCGTCAGCGCGTGAAAGCTCGCGATGTCGGGGTCGAGCTCGCAGGCGAAGCGGATCGTCTCGAGCCCGTCCTCCCACGTCTGTCCCGGGATGCCGAAGAGAAACGGGGTGTGCACGGCGAGACCCGCCGCTTTCGCCGCCCGCACCGCGCGCCGCGTCTGCTCGAGCGTGATCCCCTTGCGCAGCGCGTCGAGGTTCCTCTGCACGCCGCTTTCGGCGCCGAAGAGTATCGCCCAGCAGCCGGCGGCGCGGAAGGCGTCGAGCAGCTCGCGGTCGACCTGGTGCACGCAGGCGGAGGCGAACCAGACGATGTCGAGCCGCTCGGCCCTGATGCGCCGCGCGATCTCGAGGGCCCGGTCGCGGTCGGCGGCGAGCGTGTCGTCCAGGAACTTGATTTCGCGGTAGCCACTCGCGACCAGGTGGCGGATCTCGGCGAGCACGTTGTCGACGCTGCGGCGGCGAATGCCGTGCCGGCGCTCGCGGTCGATCTGGAAACAGAAGATGCAGCGGCGGTTGCACCCGCGCGAGGTGATCATCACCGCGACCGGGGTGCGCCGGTAGGTCGCCGGGGGCGGGACGTAGACCTCGCGGTCACCGAGCAGGTCGCGCGCCGGGAACGGCAGGCGGTCGAGGTCGAGGATCAGCGGCCGCGGCGGGTTTTCGACAACCTCGCCGCCGCGGCGAAACGCGATCCCCGCCAGCCCGTCGAGCGCTTCGCCCTTTTCGAGACGCGCCGCCAGTTCGACCATCGCGTCCTCACCTTCCCCGGTCGCCACGGCGTCGAGTTCCGGCGATTCCCGCAGGCACTGCGCCCCGGCGTAGACGGGGTAGGGGCCGCCGACGACGACGAAGGCGCCGGGCAGGATCCGCCGCACGTCCGTCGCCGACTGGCGCGCCTTGTGCCAGCCGAAGGCGGTCGCGTAGAGGCCGACGATGCGGGGCCCAAAGGCCGCGAGTTCGCGGAGAATCTCCTCGCGCCCGCGAAAGGCGCCGTTGAAGAAGCGAACTTCGTGCCCAGCCTCGCGCAGGCTGGCCGCGACATAGAGGGTCCCGAGGGGTTGCCAGTAGTTGATCTGCGAGGCGGCGGTCCGGCTCGAAAAGATTTCGGCCGGCGACCAGGCCGGGATCACCAGCGCGCACTTCATCGCGTCGTTCCCGCAGCGAGAAGGTGCCGCGCGGTGTCGATGCCGGAGCGGATGGCGTGGTCCATGTTCTGGTAGGCGAAGCAGCCGCTGCGCCCGGCGACGAAGAGGTTGTCGATGCGCGCGAGGCCGTCGCGCACCGCGGCCGCGTGACGCTCGTAGCCAACCTCGAAGAGCGGGTAGGCCGCGGGCACCCGCACGACGCGCGTGCCGATGACCTGTCCGCGCCGCAGGAAGCCGAGCCGCTCGAGCCCGCCGACGGTGAGCTGCGCGAGGTGCTCATCGGTGGCCTCCCACGTCTCGTCGCCGCGAAAGCAGAAGTACTCGGCCACGACGAGGGAGTGTTCCGGTGGCGCCATCGCGCGCGACCAGTTCTTCGGTTCGTGGATGCGGCCGAACGGGATTGCGCGATCCGGGAGGTAGATCCAGGTCTGGTCGGTCACGAAGGGGCGGTCGACGGCGACGGCGACCAGCAGCAGGTCGCGGAAGCCGAGCGACGCCGCGGCCCGCAGCACCTCGGGGGTCGGCGCCGGGTCGAGCAGCCGCGCCAGCGCCGGCAGCGGGATCGTCGAGACGACGGCGCCGGCCGCGAACGACCGCTCACCGCCGGGGGTTGTGACGATCACTTCGCGCACGACGCCGTCCTCGTGGTGCACCCGGGTCACCCGGGCATCGCACAGGACCCGCCCGCGCGGGGCGATTTCCCGGGCGAAGCGCTCGCCGACGCGGCCGATGCCCAGGCGCGGGTAGGCGAAGCGGTCGACGAGGCTGGCGACGGTGCCGCGGTGTTCGCGCGTGAACGCGTCGCGCACGGCCCTGCCGAGCGAGAGGCCCTCAATCCGCCTCGCCACCCAGCCGACGCTGATGCGTTCGCAGGGCAGGCCCCAGACTTTCTCGCTGTACTCTTTGAAATAGATCTTGAAGAGCGTGCGGCCGAAGCGGCGCACCACCCAGTCCTCAAGGGAGACCTCGGGGCGGCTCCCGAAGCTCCCGCGCACCTGCTCGGCCGCCCAGTCGGCGAGGACGCGCAGGGCCGTCCCTGGTCCGAGAGCGGCCAGGGCGTTGAGCGGGCGCAGCGGGTAGTCGACGTAGCGCCCTCGCAGCAGGATCTTGCTCGAGCGCGGCACGTCGATGAGCTCGTCGCCCATGAGCCCCGCGACGAGATCGGCGACCTCTCGGTCGTGTGTGAAGAAGCGGTGGCCGCCGAGGTCGAAGCGGAACTCGCCGAAGATCTCGGTGCGGGAGAGTCCGCCGACGGCGGGGCCGGCCTCCAGGACGAGGGTCTCGCGACCCGCGGCGGCGAGAGCGTGAGCGGCGGCGAGTCCTGCGAAGCCCGCCCCGAGGACGAGCACGGGGGTTGCGCCGGCGGTCGGGGAAAAATCCCTGAGCGGCGCTTGTTCGGTCGAGGATGTCCCTGGCATGCGGCGGATGGTAGCAGGTCCGTGAAACAACGCGGCCCGGGGCGCTCGCTGCTGCGGGCGCGGCCCGGGCCGGTTGCGTGTCTCGGTTCTGCCTAGTCTTCCATGTCCTGCATCGGCTTGATGAACTTGAAGTACACCATGATCCAGTTGCCGCCGATAATTGCGAGCGTCGCGAAGAGGCTGCCCACCGAGAGGGTCGAGAGGCCGGTGATCGCCTGCCCGACGTTGCAGCCGAGCGCGAGCGAGCTGCCGAAGCCCATCATCAGGCTGCCGAGCATCACCGCGAGGATCTCCTTCGGGTCCTTCGGGCACTTCCAGGAGAACTCCTTCAGGCCGCGCGCGCTGAGGTAGGCGCCGAGCGGCACCGCGATGATGAAGATCACGCCCCAGGTGATGGTCAGGTTCCCGAGCGTGTAGCCCTGGAAGAAGGGCGAGTTGGCGTTCCCGGTGAAGAGCGTGAAGAAAAGCTCGCGCGTCGGCGTGGTGAACGAGAGGCCGCGGGCGGAATCGTGCAGGTCGCCGAACTTTGCCGATGCCCAGAGCGAGAACACCGAGATCAGGCCGATCATGACGCCGGTCACGGACCAGTAGTACCCCTTGCTCTTCTTGAGCGCGAAGGGCTTCTCCGGCCAGATCGCGGCGACGATCGCGACGGCGATCACCGCGATGAACGCCCACTTGCCACCCGCGCTCGCCCCGAAGATCTGGTTGAGCTTGTAGGGATAGCGCGATCCGTCCGCGGCGGTTCCCATGAAGGTGAGAGCTGGCTGCTTCGTCCAGTTGAAGAAGGGCTTGAAGATGCCGTCCTGCATCATCGCGATGCCGGTGAAGAAACCGCCCACCGCGATGAAGGAGGCCATCTGCCCCTCGCCGACGCGGTACCAGATGCCGCTGCCGCAGCCGCCGGCGAGCACCATCCCCATGCCGAAGAGCAGGCCGCCGAGGATGTGCGCGACCGGCCAGAAGGGCTGCGCCTTGAGCGCGATCACGCTGTAGTCGCTCAGCAGGTTCGCGCCGATGATGCTGACCAGCAGCGCGAGCAGGAAGGCGCGGAACGTGACGAACTCCTTGATGAAGATGGTGTCGCGGAAGGCCGTGTTCATGCAGAAGCGGCCGCGCTGCAGCACCCAGCCCATCAGCCCGCCGCACAGCAAAGCGGTGATCAGGAAGCCGAAGTTCACCGCGGGGAGACCGCTGGCGGGAGCCGGCGCTGCGGCCGCAACCGGGGCGGCGGCGGGCTCGGGAGCGGGCGCCGCTGGGGCCGCTGGGGCCGCAACCGGTGTGGCGGGGGCGGCAACCGGGGCCGGGGAGCTGCCGTAACCGCCGGAGGCGGCAGGGGCCGCAGGAGCGGTCACGGTCTTGGCCGCGCTCGGGGCGCCCGTGGTTCCCGTCTTCACCACCGCGGCCGGGGCCTTCGCCTTTTCAGGGGCCGCCGCGGGCGCGGCCTTGGCGGCTGGCGCTGGAGCCGATGCCCCGTAGCCGCCGGACGAAGCGGCGGGCTTTGCTGCCGGAGTCGGTGCTCCGTAGCCACCCGAGGAAGCGGCGGGCGTCGGTGCGGGCGAACCGTATCCTCCCGTGCTGGTTGCAGGCTTGGCTGCCGGAACTGGCGCCGGAGTTGGCGCCGGAGAGCCGTAGCCGCCCGAGGAGGCCGCAGGGGCCGGTGCGGGAGACCCGTAGCCGCCGGCTGCCGGTGCGGGCTTGGGAGCCGGTGCGGGCGACGGCGAACCATAGCCGCCGGACGAGGCGGCGGGTGCGGGCGAGCCGTACCCGCCCGAACTCGGTGCGGGTTTTGCCGCAGGGGCAGGGGAGCCGTAGCCGCCACTGTCGGCGGCTGAAGCGATCCCCGCCAGGCCCTGCATGGACAGGAACGCCACCACGAGATGAACCACTACGAGAGACCGACCCATACGCCTCATGCCTACACGCCCTCCCGGTGTACTGTGAGAGTTCCCGTCCCCGGCAGGTCAGTTTTCCGCATTGCCCGACTCTGCCTGCTTGTATCGGATTGGTTAGTTACCTAAATTGTGCATGTTTGTCAACGGACAAGAAATCAACGCGGCACAAGCAAAGTCCACGATGAGGAGATCGGAACGGAGTCTGGGCCGTCTTCGATTCGCCGGCTCATTCGATTAAATCAGTAATGTTTGCCGGAGTCAGGCGTGAACAATAATATGCTTGCCAGATTAAGTTATTAGATCTTTATCCAGTTGACTTGACGCGAGTCGATAAGGTAAGGAATGGTTATCCGTTGCCAGCTCAAGTCGGCTGCTGGATCTGCACGCGCCGAGCGATTGGCGCAAACGACCAACAGGGAGGGACTCGTGAGACAACGCTCGGGATTTGCCAATTCGCACCATCGGCTGCTTCGCTGCCTGCTCGGCGCCACGGTGCTGGCCGGCGCCGTACTTCCGGTCAATGCGCTTACCGCCGCTGCGGCCGCGAAGCCCACCTCGAGCTGTGTGGCGTGTCACACCGACGTCGAGAGAATCAAGGAGGAGGCCAAGGGTATCCCGGTGCCCGCGGCCTCGGCCCTGCAGGCCGGCAAGGGCTGAGGGGGCTCGGTGGCGCCGTTGGCGCTGCACGAGAGAGTGCTTGTCTCGCAGGAGTTCTTCAAGGACGTCCACGCGGAGAAGACGTGCGAGGAGTGCCACGGGGGCAACCCCGCCGCCGTCGCCCGTCTGGATGCCCACAAGGGTGTCGTCAAGGACCCGACCGAGGCGCCGCCATTCGGCGCCGCTGGGAAGCTGGTCTGCGCGGAATGCCACGAGGAACAGGCGAAGACCGCCCAGACCTCCCTGCACGCGACGCTCTCCTCTTTCAACGGCGTGCTCAAGGCGCGGGCCGGGGATGACAAGGAGAACTGGGACAACGTCGTCGACCAGGGGCGCAAGAACCACTGCACGCCCTGTCACTCCAGCTGCGGGCAGTGCCACGTGAGCCGGCCGAAGTTCGCAAAGAGCGGGCTCATGAAGGGGCACGTCTTCGTGAAAAAGCCCGACATGCTGAACCAGTGCATGGCCTGCCACGGCAGCCGCGTGGGCGACGAGTACACCGGCGACCGCGGGCTCGGCGATGCCCACCTCTCGAAGAAGGGCATGGACTGCATGGTCTGCCACAGCGGCGCCGAGATGCATGCGTCGGGCACGGGCCTCACGTCGCGGTACCTCGTGCCGCAGATGCCGAAGTGTACGGGGTGCCACGCATCCGAGCAACTCGGCAAGGTCACGCAGCACAAGGACCACACCGGCAAGGTGCAGTGCCAGGTCTGCCACTCGCAGGACTACGTGAACTGCTACAGCTGCCATACGGCGAAGGACGACAACAAGGTCGCCTACTTCGTCAACCAGCTGGAGACGGAGTCCTTCAAGATCGGCCTCAACTACCCGGGGACGGGGCTCTCGGAGAAGTACATCGTCGTGCGGCACGAGCCCGTGGACAAGGAGGTTTTCGACTTCTACGGCAAGGACGCCTTCAAGACCTTCGACAACGTGCCGACCTGGAAGCGCGCCTCGCCCCACAACATTCAGAAGAAGACCTGGCGCAACGCCTCCTGCAACCACTGCCACGGCCAGCGGGGGGTCTTCCTGGCCGAGTCCGACCTGTTGGACTACGAGAAGGGTGCGAACAATGCTGTTGTCGTGCCCGACGACAAGATCCCCGCGAAGCGCGCGGAGGACACCTTCAAGGCCCCCGAGGTCAAGATCAAGGCCTCTATGCTCGTGAAGGCCGAGGCGTTCCATGAGATGCTCGCGAAGAAGGAGCCGGTGGTCGTGGTCGACACGCGGGACCCGGCCGCCTTCAAGAAGGGGCACATCGCGGGTGCGGTCCTCTTCAACGTGATGGCCGACCTGCGCTACCCGCCGGACAACACGCCGAAAGCCATGACGATGAAGAGCCCGGAGGAGCTGGCTGTCGTTTTCGGGAACCTCGGGATCGAGCGGGAGGCGAGGGTCGTGGTCTACGACAACGGCGGTCTCGAGGCGACCTTCCTCGCGTTCGCCCTCTGGCGGCTCGGCAATGAGACCGTCGCGGTCCTCGACGGCGGCGTCGACGCGTGGGCGAAGGAGGCGAAGTTCCCGCTGGTTGCCGGGGAGCCGGTTGCGGCGACCCAGAAGACCTTCACCCCTGCCATCAAGCAGGGCGCAGCGATGATCAACCGCGAGGTTGCCCCGGCTATGCAGGACCCGAACACCATGGTTCTCGACGTGCGCTCGGTCGCGCAGTACGACGGTCTGCGCGGACACCCGCTCGTCCAGAACGCCGGCCACCTGGATAAGGCGATCAATCTCTCGGTACGGGGCCTCTGGTCTCCGGAGGGCTTCCTGCGGAATACGGAGGAGATCGCCTGGCTGCTCGAGTCGCGGGGCGTCACCAAGGACAAGAGGGTGATCGTCACGTGCTCCACCGGTCAGGCTGCCTCGGGGGCGTGGTTCGCCCTCACGTACGTCGGCTACCCGAACGTCGTCCTGCACGACGGCTCCTGGGTCTCCTGGGAGCGCTCACCGATGTTCAAGAAGTAGCCGCGGATTCGGCGGGGCCGGGGGCGCGCGCCGACGCGACCCCCGGCCCACGCCGGGCCGGCGGCGCAATGCGGGAAGGAGGAGCTGCAGACGTGGCAAAGAAGCCGTTGAAGTGGTTCGTGCTCGTCGTTGTCCTGCCGATCCTCGGCGTCGCGGCGTACACCTGGCTCGTGCTCGCCTGGAGCTTCTCCGCCGGGGAGCGGGCGGGCTACGTCCAGAAGCTCTCGAAAAAGGGGTGGCTCTGCAAGACCTGGGAGGGCGAGATGGCGCTCGTCTCCATGCCTGGCACCGTCGCGGAGAAGTTCCCCTTCACCGTGCGCAGCGACACGATCGCCCGGCAGATCAACGATTCGATCGGCGCGAAGGTCGCCGTCACCTACGAGCAGCACGTCGGCATTCCGACGACCTGCTTCGGGGAGACCGGCTACTTCGTGACCGCCGTCAAGGTCGTGTCCGAGCAGGGCGGCATCCGCTAGAGCGTCGTCTCTGCACACCAGCAGCTGCAGCGAGATCATGAGAACAGTTTCGCAACTCTCAGCAGAGGAGGGAACGACATGAAGAGAACGATGCGCATGGCAGTGGCAACGGGAGGTTTGTTCGCGCTGGTCGTGGCGGGGGCGACAGCCGGAGCTCAGTCGGCCGCGCCGGACCCGCTGGAGCATTTGACCCAGGCCAAGGCGGTGCTCGAACGGGCCTGCATCACCTGTCACAGCGTGGATAGGCCACTGTCGAAGACGTACGACAAGGCGGGGTGGGAGAAGACGGTGGAGCGGATGGGCACCAATGGTGCCAAACTCAGTGCCGAAGAGGCGGCCCAGGTGGTCGCGTACCTGCTGACAAAGAACACATTCGAGGCGAAGTGCTCCGCGTGCCATGGCATCGACAGGCCGCTCGGGAAGAGCAAATCGGCAGCCGACTGGCAGTCGACGGTGCAGAGGATGTCGGCCAAGAAGCCGGGGACCATCACGGAAGCCGAAGCGGCTGACATCGCCGCCTACCTCTCACTCGTCCGTCCCGTCCAGAAATAGGACCGAAAAACACGGGGACCGGGTGCCGACCCGCTCCCCGTGGACGGTTCAGGCGCAGGCCCGGGTATGCGTCAGACAAGTACCTGTCCCCCCGGGTGACCAGACAGAGGATCGCGCACGTGCTGTCAGGGGCCTAAAATGCGCCATGGTGCACGCCATCCGATCAATGGTGACGAGAGGCCTTCGCTGACCATGTACCATGTCGAGTGGGCGAGCTGAAATGGGCGACGAGCATAAAGTCAATCGTTTTGCTAGTGCTGTGCGAACAATCACGAATCTTCGGCTTTTTGTTTTTCTTTTCGCAATTAGCGGCAATGCCCAAAATCATACTTGACATTATCAATAGCGATGCTTATGTATATAGGTATGAATATAAATAAGGAATTGGCGTTCGCTGGAGCGTTCCTGCAATCCATTGCGCAACAGCATCGATCCTCAATGACACAGCAGCCGGTGAATGGCCGGCAGGGGAGGTGATCGGCGGGCCTGAGGGGTTGATCGAAAACGGTCACGGCGGGGCGCTCCACGGCGCCTGAAGCACACGAACCTGGCAGAGGGGGAGCACGGAAGATGAAGAAAATCTTGATGGGAACGCTGGTCGCCGCGGTTGGAATCACCCTTGCGGGCGGCTTGATCGTCGCCAAGGCCGAGGAAGCCGCAAAGCTCAACGGAACGGCGTACATCGCCGGCCACGGCGGGCACCTTGCCATCGTCGACCTCGCCACCATGCGGGAGCCGACGGACCCCGACAAGGACCGGATTGTGGTCACCGAGGCCGGTTCCGAGATGGAAGGCAAGATCGCCGGCATGGACTTCGAGAAGACGAAGGCCGGCGGTGGTTCGCACGGCAGCGCGCTGGTGGGCAAGACCCTGGTGGTCGGCCTGCTGAACGGCAAGGTTGTCAATGTCGACCTCGCCACCGGCAAGAAGAGCGCCCCGATCGATGTCGGCAAGAAGTTCTGCGACGTCGTCGTCGGGCCGGACGGCCTGCTGTACATGGAAGACATGGCCGACGGGAACGTCTACGTCTGGGATGCGAAGGGGATGAAGCTCGTCGACAAGATGCCGATCGGCGCCGCCGTCTGCGGCATCGAGTGGACGAAGAACCGGGAGAAGGCCTACATCTCCGACATGCCGCTCGGTGTGATCCACGTCATCGACTGGAAGACCAAGAAGGAGATCAAGGCGATCACGGACGAGGGGATGACCTTTGTCCACCAGATCAAGATGGCTCCGGACGGCACCCACCTCTGGGTGACGGCGCCGAACGAGTTCGGCGTTCAGGGCCCCGGGAAGCCGAACCTCGGCCCGCGCTCGCAGAAGCCCCAGATCGTGATCATCGACACCAACACCGACAAGGTCTCCGAGAAGATCATCCTCCCGGACGACGTCAACCTGCACGACGTGGAGTTCTCGCCCGACGGCAAGACGGTCCTGCTGCCGGCCCGCACGTATGGCAACGACAGCATCCTCGTGGTCATGGACTATGCGACGAAGAAGATCGAGAAGCGCGTCTCCCTCTGCTACGCCTGCCACAAGAAAGAAGGCGTCGAGGTGACGATGGACAACAAGTCCCCGC
>Ga0315271_10001731_pt1 | contig 13321 bp, 8 predicted proteins | sample C3_top_MG_FD_204664 | JGI IMG/M metagenome (GOLD analysis project Ga0315271, IMG submission 204664) | Sediment microbial communities from Yellowstone Lake, YNP, Wyoming, USA - C3_top | ecosystem: Environmental > Aquatic > Freshwater > Lake > Sediment | place: USA: Wyoming | collected 2017-08-01 | reverse complement strand
CAAGGGCGGCGTGGGCGCGCCCAAGCCGGTGCTGCTGCTGGCGCATCTCGACGTGGTCGAGGCGCTCAAGGCCGACTGGTCCGACAACCTCGATCCCTTCAAGTTCACCGAGCGCGACGGCTTCTACTACGGCCGCGGCACGGCCGACGACAAGGCCATGGCTTCGCTGTTCGTGGCGGCCGTCATTCGCCTGAAGAAGGAAGGCTACGTGCCGCAGCGCGACATCATCGTCGCGCTCACGACCGACGAAGAGGGCGGGGCGTACAACGGCGTCGACTGGCTGCTGAAGAACCACAAGGAGCTGATGGACGCCGCATGGGTCATCAACGAAGGCGGCGGCGGCGCGCTGCGCGACGGCAAGCCGCTCATCCAGTCCATGCAGGCCGCCGAAAAGGTGTACAACGACTTCACGTTCCGCGTCACCAACGCCGGCGGCCACTCGTCGGTACCGCGCGCCGACAATGCCATCTACCAGCTGGCGGTGGGGCTCGACAAGCTGTCGAAGTTCACGTTCCCGGTGGAGCTCAACCCGGTGTCGCGCGCCTTCTTCGAGCGCACCGCCTCGGTGGAAAAGCCCGAGATGGCCGCCGCGATGACGGCGATCGCCAAGGATCCGGCCGACGCTGCGGCGGCCGCAGTCATCTCCAAGGATCCGCGCTACAGCTCGATGCTGCGCACCACGTGCGTGGCGACAATGCTCAAGGGCGGACACGCCCCCAACGCGCTGCCGCAGCTGGCCGAGGCCAACGTGAACTGCCGCATGGCGCCCACCGCCACCAAGGCGTCGGTGCAGGCCGCACTGCAGAAGGTGGTCGGCGACCCGGCCATCGTGGCGGTGGTGGACACCAACACCGAGAACCGCGCCTCGCCGCCGTCGGAAATGCGCCCCGAGGTGATGGGCGTCGTGGAAAAGCTGACGAAGGAGATGTTCGCCGACATTCCCGTGGTGCCGACGATGTCCACCGGCGCCACCGATTCGCGCTACTTCCGCGCGCTCGGCGTGCCGGCGTTCGGCGTCTCCGGGTTGTTCAGCGATCCCACGGTGGACGCGCGCGCGCATGGCCGCGACGAGCGCGTGCGCATTGAGTGGTACTACAAGGCGCAGGAGTTCCTGTACCAGCTGACTCGGGCACTCTCCAGCAGCGTTCCGGTGCCGTGAGCAGGTCCGCGAGCCCGGCGATGACGCCGGGCTCGCGTTGTGTTGACCCCACCCCTGTCTCCAATCATTGAATGTCGACCTTGAGAGCTCGTGCGCTCCGGCTCGTGCTGGCATGCGTCCCCGTGATGCTGGGTGCACAAGGCGTCAAGCCGCGCAGTGGCACCGCGACGGTCGTGCAGTCACCTCCGGTCATTGATGGCCGCCTGACCGACGCCGCCTGGAGTGCGGCCACCGTGCTGGCCGATTTTCGCCAGCGCGAGCCGCAGGAAGGCGCCGCCACCACCGAGCGCACGGAAGTCCGCCTGCTCACGGACGGCGAGGCGCTGTACATCGGCGCCTGGATGTATGATCGCGACACCACGGGCATCGTGACCGGCGAGAAGATTCGCGACGTCACGCTGACCAACAGCGACTACTTTGGCATCCTGCTCGACACCTACAAGGACCGGCAGAACGGCTTCCTGTTCGCCACCACGCCTGCGGGTGTGGAGTACGACGGCCAGATCATTCGCGAGGGCGAGGGCGGCGGCGTCACGCAGACGGGGCAGAGTCGCGCGCAGTCGGGTTCGATGGGCGGATTCAACCTCAATTGGGACGGCAGCTGGACCGTGGCCGTCTCCCGCGACTCGCTGGGTTGGTACGCCGAGTTCCGGATTCCCTTCTCGACGCTCCGCTACGGCGGCGGCGCCCGGCAGGACTGGGGATTGAATCTCGTGCGGATGATCCGCCGCAAGAACGAGGAATCGTTCTGGGCGCCGATCCCGCGCCAGTTCAACCTGTATCGCATGTCGATGGGCGGGGACCTCACCGGCCTCCAGGTGCCGGCGCGGCGCGTGGCCACTGTTACGCCATACGTGCTCGGCGCCGCGGAACGCAACTTCGTGACCGGCACCGATACGCCGCATCGCACGGAATTCGGCGCCGACGTCAAGTACGGCCTCACGCCGAGCCTGACGCTCGACCTCACGTACAACACCGACTTCGCGCAGGTGGAGGTTGATGAGCAGCGCACGAACCTGACGCGCTTTCCGCTGTTCTTCCCCGAGAAGCGTCCGTTCTTCCTGGAGAATGCCGGCGTCTTTGCGGCCGGTACGCCACAGGCCGTGGACCTCTTCTTCACGCGGCGCATCGGCATTGACTCCCTGGGCAATCCCGTGAAGATCCGCGGCGGCGGCCGGTTGACCGGCAAGGTCGGCAGCACCACGCTGGGAGTCCTGCAGATCTTCACCGACGACGACCCCGGCGTGCAAAGCGCCCAGTCGTACACGGTGGCCCGCGCGTTGCGCGAGGTCGGACGCCGCTCGCGCGTGGGCGTGATCGGCATCCAGCGCCTGGGCATCGGCGATCGCGTGGCCCCGCTGTGCAGCGCCCCGCCGTCGTGTGCAGCGCCGCCGGCCGACGTGAATCGCACGTTCGGCGTTGACGGGCGCGTGGGGCTTGGCGACAAGTGGACCATCGACTGGTGGAGCGCCGCGACCGAGACGCCCGGACGCACCGGGGACGATTACGCGGGCAGCGTGCGCACCGCGTACATCACCCACGACTGGAGCAGCAGCGCGCGCATCGTGCGGGTCGGCGAGGACTTCAACCCCGAGGTCGGCTTCCTCAGCCGCACCCCCGGCTACCGGTTCACGGAGGTGCAGGTGATGCGCCTCATCCGGAACCCCAAGTGGACGGACGTGCGCGAATGGAACCCGCATGTCACGTGGCGCGAGTACTTCGGGCTCGACGGCTTTCACCAGTCCGGACAGTGGCACCTCGACTTCACCGAGGTGTCGTTCAACAGCGGGGGCCGCTTTGGGCCTGAGTTCAACCTGTACCACGAAGGGCTGCAGAAACCGTTCGAGATCGCCCCGGGCGTCACGCTTCCGGTGGGCTCGTATGACTTTCCGCAGCTCGGACTCGACTGGGAGACCAACCCCAGTGCGCCCGTGTCGTTCCTGCTGCGCGGCGATGCCGGATCGTTCTACAACGGCTCGCGGGCGGGCGGCAACATCAACCTCACGTACCGTCGCGGCGCCTCCATCACGACGTCGCTGCTGTTCGACTACAACGACGTGCACCTGGACCAGGGCAACTTCATCAAGTCCATCGTCGGCGCGCGCGTGGCCTACTTCTTCTCGCCGCGCGTCTTCATCCAGTCGCTCACGCAGTACAACGACCAGGCCAACGCGTGGACGGCCAACGTGCGCTTCGGCTGGCTCAACACCGCGGCCACCGGCCTGTTCGTGGTGCTCAACGACGGCGAGCAGGCCGAAGGGTTCTTCAATTGGACGCGGCCGCAGTCGCGCTCCCTCACCGTGAAGTACACGCGGCAGTTCGGCATCGGCCAATAGGCTGCATATCGCCCGGGGCATGTCTCCGGGCGCCCACCGCATTCCCATGCAGCGCCCGCGCATCTACACGCAGCGGGCGCTGCTTGTGTAGAAGGGTGCGGTGAAGCTCAATTCTGTAGCCCCCCTGCCCCTGCCTTAACCCTGCCCCTGCCCCTGCCTTCACCCTGCCCCTGCCTCAATGACCCAAGTTGATGTCATCGGTGTCCCCCTCGACCTCGGCGCCAGCCGCCGAGGGGTCGACATGGGACCGTACGCCGTGCGCGCGGCCGGCCTGCGCGACTCGCTGGTCGCCATCGGGCACACCGTCAGCGACCAGGGCAACCTGTCCATCGCCGACCGGGGAACGTTCGCACCCGATGCGCGGGGCAGCGACTTCCTGCCGACCATCGCCTCGATCTGCGCGGATCTCGCCAATCGCACCGAGGCGTCCGTGGCAGCCCGGCACTTTCCGGTCGTCCTCGGCGGTGATCACTCGCTGGCCGCCGGCTCCGTGGCCGGCGCGGCGCGCGCCCTGCACGCGCGCGGCGAAGTGCTCGGGTTGCTCTGGATCGATGCGCACGGGGACATCAACACGCCCGAGACGAGCCGGTCGGGCAATGTGCACGGCATGCCGGTGGCGCACCTGCTCGGGCACGGCGACCCCCGGCTGATGTTCACCAATGGCCCCGCCGTGCGCGCGGAGCAGACGGTGCTCGTGGGAATCCGCGAACTCGATCCCGCGGAACGGGTGCACCTTCGCGCGTTCGGCGTGCACGTCTTCACGATGTATGACATCGACCGGCGCGGACTGTCCAGCGTGATGGACGAAGCCATCGCCATGGTGAGCAAGGATACCGCCGGCGTGTGGGTGTCGTACGACGTCGATGCGCAGGATCCCGTGCACGCCCCGGGGGTCGGGACGCCGGTGGCGGGCGGCCTCTCCTGGCGCGAGGGCCACCTGGTGATGGAAATGATCGCCGACTCGGGCAAGCTCGTGGGACTCGACCTCGTCGAGGTGAATCCCATCCTCGACGTGTCGAACCGGACGGCCGAACTGGCCGTGGGGCTCGTGTCGAGCGCCCTCGGCGAGCGGATCCTGTAGTCGCTGCGCGTGCCGGGGTTCGTCAGCCGTTCTTCGACAGCCTGAAGTCCCGCCCGCGGATGGCCACGAGCAGCGTCGGCACGATGAACAGCGTGATCGGCGTCGACAGCGCCAGGCCGCCGATGACCGCCAGCGCCAGCGGCTTCTGCATCTCGCTGCCGGCGCCCAGCCCGAGCGCCAGCGGCAGCAGCCCGAACAGCGTGCAGAGCGTCGTCATCAGGATGGGCCGCAGCCGCACGGCCGCCGCCTCGCGGATGGCCAGTTCCAGCGGCAGGCCGCCCTCGCGCATCCGGTGCCGGGTGAAGTCGAGCAGGATGATGCCGTTCTTCACGATCAGCCCGACCAGCAGGATCAGCCCCATGAAGCTCGACACGTTGAGCGGGGTGCCGGTGATCACGAGCAGCAGCAGCGCGCCCACGAACGACAGCGGCGCGGCGAGCACCACCACCAGCGGTTCAATGAACGACTCGAACTGCACCAGCATCACCGCCACGACGCTCACGGCGGCCAGCGCGAGCACCACCAGCAGCGCGGCGAATGCCTTTTGCTGGCTTTGGTACTGGCCGGCCAGTTCGACGCGCACGTTGGCCGGCGGCGGGTTGGCGGCGAGCACCGGCTTGATGTCACGGACGACGTCGCCCAGCGAACGCCCGGTGATGTCGGCCGTCATGTCGATCATCTGCTGCTGGTTTTCGCGCCGCAACTCCGCGCGCGTCTCGGTGGGCGTGAACGTGGCGAGTGCGCCCAGCGGCACGGTGGCCCCGCCCGGGGCCGCGAGAATCGGCAGCGCATCCAGCTGCCGCGGGTTGAAGCGCAGCGAGTCGGGCGCGCGCACGCGGATGCCGACCGACCGGTCGTCGAGGCGCAGCGACCCGGCTTCGACGCCGAGCAGCGTGCCGCTCACCATGCCGCTCACCTGCGCCGGCGTGAGCCCCAGGCGGTTCACCTCGGCACCACGAATGTGCATCGACAGTTCCGCACTGGGTTCGCTCACGCCGTTGTACAGGTCTTCGAGTCCCTTCACGTCCCGGAGCTTCTTGCCGAGCGCGGCGCCGTATGTCTCGAGCGCCGTGAGGTCGGGACCGAAGAGCTTGATCTCGACCGGGCGCGCGTTTCCCGCCAGGTCCCCGATGACGTCGGCCAGGATCTGCACGAACTCAATGCGCAGGCGCGGCACTTCCGACTCAAGGCGCGTGCGCACGCCGGCAATGACCTCCTCGCTCGACTTCGAGCGCTGACTGCGCGGCTTGAGGCGCACCACCATGTCGCCGCGGTTCTGCTGCGTGGCAAACAGGCCCAGCTCGGCGCCGGTACGGCGCGACGTGCCTTCCACCTCGGGCGTCTCGGCGAGGATGCGTTCCGCCTGACGAACCAGCCGGTCGGTCTCGGTGAGCGCGGTACCGCCCGGGGTCCCGTAGTCGAGCACGAAGGCCCCTTCGTCCATTTCCGGCAAGAAGCCCGTGCCCACGAACCGGTAGGTCACGACGCCGGCGACGACGAGCACGAGCGCGGCCACCAGCACGGCGCGCCGGCGGTGAATCACCGTGCCCAGCGCGTGCTCGTAGCGTGCCGACAGCCGGTCAATGAGGTACGACATGTGCGCGAGCAGACCGCGCGACGTCGCCGTCGCGGTATCGGCGTCCAGAGGGGTGAGGAACTGCTCGCTCAGCAGCGGGATAATGGTCAGCGCCAGCACGAGCGACACCAGCACCGCGATGGTGAGCGTGATGGACAGCGTCTGGAAGAACTGCCCTTCGACGCCCGTCAGCATGCCAAGCGGCAGGAAGACGACGACGGTGGTGATGGTGGATGTCGTGACCGGCCAGACGAGCTCGCGCACGGCATTGTGGATGGCGGACGCGCGATCGGGGTTCAGGTGCAGATGCCGGACGATGTTCTCGGTCACCACCACGGCATCGTCGATCACCAGGCCTATGGCGATGGCCATCGCGCCCAGCGTCATCAGGTTCAGCGTCTGCCCCATGCGCTCCATCACGAAGACCGTGATGGCCATCGTCAGGGGAATGGACGAGGCGCTGATGGCGGTGATGCGCGTGTGGCGCAGGAAGACCATCAGCACCAGCACCGCCAGCAGGGCGCCGATGATCATGGCATCGCGCACCGACGACATCGCCTCGCGCACGAGCAGCGCCTGGTCGTACATCGGCGTTAGGCGCACCCCGGGGGGTAGCGTGCTCCGCACCGAGGCGGCGATGGCGGCGATGCTGTCGGCCAGCACCACCGCGTTGCTGCCGACCTGGCGCATGATGTTCAACAGGGCGGCCGGCCGGCCGTCGCCCGCCACGATGCGCACGTGGTCTTCGGTGCCCATCTGCACGGTGGCGAGGTCGCGCACCCGCAGCCCATGGCCGACGATGATGTTGGCGATGTCGCTGGCCGCGCGCGCCTCCGACGTCGTGACGATGAGATACTGCCGGTAGTCGGCCGGCATGCGGCCGACCGCGCTGACCGTGCTCGACTGCCGGATGACGGCCGCCAGGTCCTCGAACGTCATGCCCTGCGCGGCCAGGCGGGCCGGGTCGGCCACCACCTGCAGTTCGCGCACGTCGCTGGCCTGCACGTCCACGCGCGCCACGCCCGGCACGCGCGAAAACAGCGGCCGGATCTGGTACTGGGCGATGTCGTACAACGTCGGCGGGTCGCCGCCTTCCAGGTTGTACGACACGATCGGGAAGAGCGATGGCGTCATCCGCTCGACTTCGACATCAACGCCCGCCGGAAGCTCCCCGATGATCCGGTTCACCCGCGCCCGCGTCTGCTCGAGCGCCGACTGCATGTCGGTCTGCTCGGAGAACGTGATGTTGGTCTCGCTGCCGCCGCGGATGGCGCGCGACTGCACGCGCGTCACGCCCGGCACCACGTTCACCGTCTCCTCGATGGGACGGGTGATGCTGAACAGCACCTGCCGGGCCCCCAGCGCGGAGCCGTTGGCGACGACGGTGATGCGCGAAAAGACGAGTTCGGGATAGATGGCCGCCGGCAACTGGGTGGCGGCCCACAGTCCCGCAGCACTCACGAGTGCCACCACCAGGTACACGAACCGGCGCTGCGCGGCGAGCACGCCGAACAGCGCCCCGGGCGCGGGTGCCCGTTTCGTGGTGTTATCGCTCACTTCGCGCCCGGTGCAGGCTTGGCCGGCGCCGCCGTTGGCGACGCCTTGGGTTTCGCCACGGTCACGCTGTCGTCCATGCCGTACGCGCCGTACGTCACCACCGACTCGCCAGCCTTGAGCCCCTTGGTGATCTCCGCCAATCGGTCATTGCGGCCCCCGACCTCCACGGTCGTGGCATGCGCGATGCCGTTGGCGTCGACCACGAACACCTTGAAGCCTTCGCCATCGGGTACGAGCGCCTCGAGCGGTACCATGAGCGCGTGGGCCCGTTCGCTCACCGCAATGCGCGCGGTGAGTGTCTCGCCGATCTGCAGCGTCCGGCTGGCATGCTTCAGCTCGGCGCGCGCGATCACCGCACGGGAAGCGCTGTCCACCGCACCGCCGACGGCGACGATCGTCGCTTCCGCGATGGCGGACGATGACGCGCGCGAGTCCTCGAATAGCGTCACCAGCGCGCCGCGGCGCATGCGCGCGGCCTGGGCCGGCATGACGCTGAAGGTGAAATCGAGCGCCGAAACATCCGCCACCTGCACCAGCGCCTGCGCGGGATCGGCCGTCGCACCGAGCGTCGCGGTCACCTGCGTCACGACGCCGGCAATGGGAGCGCGCAGCACCGAGAGTTCCGATTGCCGCTTCGCGGTCTCGGCCGCCGCCCGGGCCGCAGCCAGTTCCGCGGTAGCCAGTTCCACGTCGCGCCGTGGCGCGATGCCCGCATCGGCCAGACGCTGCTGCCGTGCCAGGTTCTTCTCGGCGGCCGCGAGCGTCGCATCGGCCGACTGCGTGGCCGCGTGAAAAGCCACCTGGTCGAGCTCCACCAGCGCCGCACCCGCCGCCACCCGCTGGCCGACCACCGCGTGCACGCCGGCAATGCGGGCCGCACTCGGCGCACTCAGCACGGCAACACGACCCGGCCGGCCACTCACCAGCGCCGTCGCCTCGATCGACTCGGCAAACGGGCCTTCGGATACCAGGGCCGTCTCTGCACCCGTCACCACGCGCCCGGCCTTGCTGGCCTGCTCGTCGTCCTTGTCCTTGGCGCAGGCCGCCATGGTGAGCGCGCCCAGCAGCATGAATGAAGGAAGTCGTCGCATGGTCAGGGCACCTTCGGCACGGCAGTGAGGGTCAGGACGCGCAGTTCAGCATCGGCAATCCATGCATCGGCCAGGTCGGCCACGTACTGCGCCAGCAATGCGCGCGCGGTGCGTTGTGCCTCGAGCACGTTGGGCAGCGATGCCGCGCCTTCGCGATACGCGGTCATCGCCATCTCGGCGACGCGGTTTGCCTGTTCAAGCAGCTTCTGGTCACGCCCCACCTTGGCGAGCGCGGCGGACTGTTCGCGCTCGGCGCGGGCGAGCTCGGTGCGGCTCATAACCTGCGCAAAGCTCAGCTCCGCCCGGGCGCGCGCCTCTTCGGCGCGCGCCAGCGTGATGGGACCGCGATTGCGGTTCAGCAATGGAATAGGGAGCGACAGTCCGATGGTCGGCAGTCGGCCCGGTTCGCCGCCGGACGGATCGCCCGTCTCGAAGCCGACCATCAGACTCGGGACACCGAAGACGTTCCGGTGTTCGAACTGCACGGCGAGCGACGCCGATTCCAGCTGCGCGGACGCGGCCGCGACCGGAAGCAGCGTGCCGTCGGTGCGCGCCGTAGCCGGCGTGGTCGGCGGCGCAGTCAGTGAGTCGCTCAGCGCGATCACCACCTCGTGCGCATCGAGGCCCATCACGGCCTGCAGGTCCAGCAAGGCCGAGGCGTACCCGAGCGAGTCGCTGGTGGCCTGGTTGGCGGCTTGGCCGGCCGTCACCGTGGCCAGTGCGACATCCATGTCACTGGCATCGCCGGCATCACGACGCGCGGCCGCCATCTTGCGCAGACTGTCTGCGTCGCGGGCGCTACGCATCGACAACTCGGCGATGGCCCGGGCGGCGAGTGCGCGCGTGTAGGTGGTGTCGGCTTCCATCGTCACCGACGCCTGCTCCCAGGCAAAGCGATAGCGCGCGGCCCGCTGGGCGGCCGTTGCCGACCCGATGCGGGGGCGCCGCTGGTACGGCAGGTCGAGCGGCAGCTCCACGGCGTAATGGTACTGGGGCACCGACTTGCTGTACGACGCGGAGAGCGACGGATTCTGCCACTGCCGCGCCGTCTGAAGCAGCGCGGAGGTCGCGAGCGTGTCGGCGCGCGCGATGGCAAGGCGTGGACCGCGCGCCGCGGCGACCGCCATGGCATCGGCCCGGCTCACCTGGTTCGCGGGCTGTTGCGCCGCCGTGGCACGCGCAACCAGAAGCGCCGCTGCGCACCCCAAGCGCAGGGTGCGCAGCGCCTTCGTGGTGTCCCGCGGAATCAAGTGCAATTACGGCTTCTTGACGGCAGGCTTGGCGGCCTGCGCCTCATCCCTGGCTTCCTTCTTCTCGGCGGCGTCGGACTCGTGCTCACGGCTCACGACCTTGCCGGTAATGGCATCCACCTGCACTTCCTCCACGCCCTTCTTGCCGGCGACCTTCAGGTCGAACGACCAGATGAGCTTGCCGTTCTCCCTTTCGAGTTCGCCTTCCTTGACCGTCGCGCCGGGCACGGCCTTGAGCGCGATGGCACGGGCCGATTCTTCACTGACCTTGGCGGTGGCGCGGAGCGCGGCCTGTTCCTTCGAGGCCTTGGCGGCCGGGGCTTGCTGGGCGCCCGCCGAGGCGGCAGCGAGCGAGATGAGTACGGTGGCAATCAGTGTGTGACGTGACATGGCGGGATCCCGTTGACTCGATGGTGGCAGCACGCCGGCACGATTCGCCCGGCGATGTGCTGGTACAACGCCGGGAGCATAACCTGGACCACCTGTCAGGACGATGACACGCCCGTCGGTGCGGCCGCCGGGAAGCTCACCGTCATTCGCGTCCCACTGCCAAGGGCCGACTGCACCTCAATGGTGGCACGATGCAGGTCGATGATCCAGCGGGCAATGGCAAGGCCCAGCCCGGCGCCATCGATCTCCGACCCGGCGCGTCCGCGGCTCCGGGCGGGGTCACCCCGATAGAATCGTTCGAAGATGTGCGGCAGTTGGTCCTCGGGTATTCCCGGTCCCGTGTCTTCCACCGACAATCGTGCCCGGCCGTCGACGAGGCCAACGCGCACGGCGACGCGCCCGCCCGCCGGCGTGAACTTCACCGCGTTGTCCAGCAGGAGCATCGCCAGCTGGCGCAGGAGCGCCGCATCACCATCAACGGGTGCCTCCTCGAACTCGTCGATCGCCAGCGTCACACCGCACGCCTGGGCCATGGCGCCCGCCGCACCCGCCGCATCGCTCACCACGTCGTCGAGGAAGACGCGCGTCCGTTCGAGCGGGCGTTCGCCGGCATCGGCGCGCGCCAGCGTCAGGAGGTCTTCCACGATCCGGCCCAGCCGCCGGGTTTCTGCTTCGACGCCCCGGATGGCCTCCACATATTCGTCGGCGGCGCGCGGCTGCTGCAGGGCCACCTCGGCGCGGCTGCGGATGACGGTCAGCGGCGTGCGCATCTCGTGTGCCGCGTCCGCCATGAAGCGTCGCATGTACTCCATGGACTGCTCGATCGGCCGCAGCGACTGCTGCACCAGCACCGACCCACCCAGCGCCACCAGGACCACGGCCATGAGCGTCGCCGCACCGAAGGCGGCGATCAGTGCGGCGTAGCGATCCTCGAGTTCCACCTGGTCGGCCACCGCCACCGCCACCATCGGACGCCCATTGGCCAGTGCAAATCGCTCGGCGTGCAGCCGCAGTTGTACCTCGCTCGGCTCCTCACGTGCGACCTGCATGGTGGTGGTGGTCCGCGTGCCGCGCGCGGCCGACCGCACCCAGGCCGGCGCCGTGTCGGGCGTGACGGGCCGGCCCGCCGTGTCAAGCAGATACAGCACGCGATCGGGAACGTGCAGTTCCTCGACGGCATCGACGACGCGTCCACTGGCCCCGGCTTCCAGTTCACGGATGCGTGCCGCACGCGCCAGTTCGGTCGTCGCGCTGGCCAGTGAATTGTCGAGTTGCGTCGACAGCTGGTGCCGGATGCTCAGGAACAGCCCGCCGCCCAGCAGCAGCAGGATGCCGCAGAACGTCACCACGTACCACGCCGTGAGCCGCCGGCGCAGCCGCTGCAGTGGGTCCTGCGGGGTGGCGCTCACGTGCCCAGCCGGTAGCCGGCGCCGCGCACCGTATGGATGAGCTTCGGCTGGAAGTCGTCGTCGATCTTCCGCCGCAGCCGGCGCACGAGCACCTCGAGCACGTTGGTGAACGGGTCGTGGTTGTCATCCCACACCTGCGCCGTGATGGCCGCGCGATCCATCACCTGGTCCGCGTGCAGCGCGAGGCACTCGAGCAGCGCGAACTCCTTGGCCGTCAGCTCCACGGCGTGGCCGCCGCGGCTGACCCGGCGCGATGACAGGTCGACCTCGAGGTCCGCGATCCGGACCACCTGCGGCACCAGCGCCGGCCGCCGCCGGGCGAGGGCGCGCACCCGGGCCAGCAGTTCGCGAAAGGCAAAGGGCTTGGTGAGGTAGTCATCGGCGCCGGCATCCAGGCCATGCACGCGATCATCCACCGTGTCGCGCGCGGTCAGCATCAGGATCGGCGTCGTCCGCCCATCCCGCCGCAACTCCCGGCAGAGTTCGAACCCCGATCCGCCCGGCAGCATCACGTCGAGCACCAGCACGTCGAAGGTCCCGAGCATGGCATGCTCGCGCGCGGCAGGCGCCGTGGCGGCATGCACCGTCTCGATGTCGTGCTCGCCAAAGCCCCGGATGAGTACGGTGGCAAGCTCCGGGTCGTCCTCGACAATCAGCAGGCGCATGGTCCTTGAGAGTCGCGCGCCGCACCCGCATCGGCAAGTACACGCCTATCGACTATCCACTATCCACCATCAACTATCAACTCGCCTCAGCGCACCAACTTCTTGTACTTGATCCGGTGCGGCTGGTCGGCGTCGGGGCCCTTCCGCTTCTTCAGGTCCTCGATGTACGCCTGGAAGTTCCCCTCGAACCAGACCGCTTCCGAGTCCCCCTCGAACGCCAGGATGTGCGTCGCCACGCGGTCCAGGAACCAGCGGTCATGCGAGATGATCACCGCGCAGCCGCTGAAGTCGAGCACCGCCACTTCCAGCGCGCGCAGCGTGTCCACGTCGAGGTCGTTGGTCGGTTCGTCGAGCAGCAGCAGGTTGCCGCCCTGCATCAGCGTCTTGGCCAGGTGCAGCCGGTTGCGCTCGCCGCCCGACAGGTTGGCCACGAGCTTCTGCTGGTCGGCCCCCTTGAAGCCGAACGCCGAGCAGTAGCCGCGCGAGTTCACTTCCTTCTTGCCCACCTGCAGCATCTCGAGGCCGCCGGTCATCTCTTCCCACACCGTGCGCTTCCCTTCGAGCGTGCGGTTCTGGTCCTGGTATGAGATCGAAACCGTCTCGCCCACCTTGAGCACGCCTTCGTCGGGCGTCTCGTGGCCGTTGATCATCTTGAACAGCGTCGTCTTGCCGGCGCCGTTGGGGCCAATGATCCCCACGATGCCCGCGCGCGGCAGCGAGAACGACATGCCCTCGAACAGCAGCTTGTCGCCGTAGGCCTTCTTGAGCCCCTTCGAGATCACCACGTCGTTGCCGAGGCGCGGCGCC
>Ga0315271_10001730_pt1 | contig 13322 bp, 4 predicted proteins | sample C3_top_MG_FD_204664 | JGI IMG/M metagenome (GOLD analysis project Ga0315271, IMG submission 204664) | Sediment microbial communities from Yellowstone Lake, YNP, Wyoming, USA - C3_top | ecosystem: Environmental > Aquatic > Freshwater > Lake > Sediment | place: USA: Wyoming | collected 2017-08-01 | reverse complement strand
ACCTTACCTGTACTTTAGTACAATATGATTTATTTCGTTTCCAGAATAGCATTTCCCCCGTAATTTCTGTTTTGCATATTGAAAGCAGACAATCTGGTCGTTGGATTTAATAAATATGTTCCCGCTTAAAGGGAAAGTCATTGTCGATATATAAGTAAACGAGTTAAGGGGGGTATATGCGAAACACATTCATTAAAGAGTCAGTGATCTATATCGGACGCAGCATGGGTCTGTTTGCAGGTGCGCTGATGTTTGGGTTCATGTTCAGTATCTCTGCACATGCGTTGACACTTAATGTGGTCGACGACAAGGGTGCGGCGGTCTCTGATTATCGTTGGATAATCGAAGAAGATACCACCAAGGACTCGACTCCTGGCAAGGTGGCAGATGGCACCAACCTCTCGCTCTCGTTCCATACCAGTTATATGCAAGTGATCGCAAGCGGCGATAGCACACCTGCCAGTCTTGCAAAACTAGCTGCGCTTCCCTCTACCAAGCGCTATTACATATCAGTCACGCCGGGCAGGAACAACCTGAATGCGTCTGGCGGGCCAGCTTATCAGGTTGGTGGTGTGCAAGTTCCGGTCGGTAAAACAACTGTTACTGCCAAGATGGTCAAAGGCGACTTGCCAACCGGGCAAATTTCTGTATTTATCTTTGAAGACAATCAGCCGATTAACGGTGCGCCCGATTTGCCGCAAGAGCAGGGGCTTGCAGGATTTAAATTGATCCTGGTCGAGGCTGGCGGCACCTATGGTGCTTCCGGTGGTCAAGTGACACAGAACGCATTTGGTCATCCTATTGGTACCGAGTACAAATATACGGTTGATCCGGTTACGCATAAAAAGGTATTTGAATTTGATGCGAATCATGCGCCAGTAGTCTCGAAGCTGGGCAATGGCTTTGTCACCAGCGGCGTCGATGGCGTCGCTTTCTTCAAGTATCTGGCACCGGCAAAATACACGGTATTTGCGGTAGCACCCGGCGGGGATGATCCAACATTAAAAGATCAGGTTTGGCATCAGACTTCTACGATTGAGGGTACCAAGGGCATAGACGCCTGGCCCAAGCCCGATGAGCCATCATTCTTCCAGGAATTTGGTCCCCCCGGTCATCATGTATTTATCGGTTTTGTTAGAAACGTAAAGGATAAAGTTGCGTTAAGCGGCAATCAGACCATTACAGGTCGCGTGGTCAATATGCACACAGCACGTCCGCCCGAGTACTCTTTTTTCAAAGGCGATCCGATTCCTAGCTGTCGTGTAGGTTTGAACAAAGACGGCGCTGCGGTTTACACCGCACCTTGTAACGCCGACAGTACATTTTCAATACCCAATGTAAAGCCAGGCATCTACGACTTGACCATTTGGGATGATCCGCTGGATCTGGTTATTGGTCTTAGCACTATAACCGTGCCAGCAGCCGGTGATTTGGTGATGGGTGATGTACCTGTATTTAACTGGTTCCATCGCCATACCAGCCGCGTGTTTAATGATACCAATGAGAACGGTTTCAAGGATTCAGGCGAAGTGGCTATGCCCGGTCAGGTTATCAATATCCGTTTCCGTGATGGTTCTATTTATGCGTCTTCTGTAACCGATTCAAAAGGTGAAGTTCAATTCAAGGAAACCTTCCCCTTCTTTAACTGGATGATTGCTGAAGTCGACTACGCGCGTTACAAGGCAACGGGCGCTACAGTAGTCGTTGATGGTGGCGGTGCTATTCCAAAAGACACTGGCTTTGCGGGTATTCCTTCGTGGGATGTGCTCAATCCTCAGCCTCAATCAGATAATGGTAGTGGTGTTCCTGGTCTTTTCCGTACAGAAACCGGGCCAGTATTGCTGGAAGGTTTCCAGGGCTTCCTGGGTACCACCAACGTAATCGAATGGGGTAAAAAGGCCTATGCAGCAGGTGAGAATGGTGGTATCGCAGGTATCGTGCATTATGCGATTACCCGTGCCGAAGCTGATCCGCGTTATGCAGTTGCCGAAAACTGGGAGCCGGGTATTCCGCGTGTACAGGTGAACTTGTACCGCGACTGTAACGGCGACGGCATTATCGATCAGGGAACCGTGACGCTTGATGCGAATGGTGATGAAGTGGTTGGGGCAGGATGTACCGCACTGGGTACTTCGGCAACAGACCGTACGCATCTGTCTGACGTGGATAACTATCCCTTCGGCTGGTCAACTGGCGGAGCCAAAGGCCCGGAAGACGTCGTGAACAGTGGTGATGGTGTTACCTTCAGCAAGGGCTGGGCGGTAATAGTCACTCATACCGATAGCTGGGACGACAATAAGCCTACAGGTTGCCAAGGCGATGTATTTACATCCCCAGGCGGCACCGTAACTGATTGTTATGATGGCTTGAGAAACTTCAACCAGGTGCGTCCTGCCGTGTTTGACGGCGGCTATGCCTTTGGTACGGTTGCAAGCAAGCCTACTCTGCCATCAGGTAGTTATATCGTTGAATCAACGACTCCTCCTGGCTATGAGCTGCTGAAAGAAGAAGATAAAAACGTAGACTTTGGTAATACGCATACGCCTAGTGCCTTGGCATTGCCGGCACAATGTGTGGGTGAGCCTCACGTGGTACCCGCCGAATTATCACTATTTGCTGGTATTCCGAGTGAGTACGCAGGACAATCGCGTGCCTTGTGCGATCGTAAAGAGGTGCGTGTGGCGGATGGCATCAATGCCGCTGCTGACTTCTTCCTCTTCACTGAAGTGCCAGTTGCCGGTCATATCGTCGGTATGATACTGGACGATACGGCCAATGAATTTGACCCCAATGCCCCAACGTTCGGTGAAAGATATGCGCCGGCCTGGGTGCCAGTTTCAATACGTGACTGGACAGGTAAGGAAATCAGCCGTGTGTATGCAGACCAATACGGTACATATAACGCACTGGTACCCTCGACCTTCACGATTAATCCGCCTATGCCTTCCGGTGTAAGCCCTAATATGATCACCGCCTGTATGAACCATGCAGGTCCGATTATAGACGAGCGTCCTGGTTCGCCGACATTGGGCAAGACTATTGTGGATCCGAACTTTAAGCCTCAGTACAGTCAGTTCTGCTATACCTTGCAGTACTTGCCGGGCAAGACGACCTATCTGGATACTCCTGTGGTACCGGTTGCAGCCTTTGCCGGACCGGGACAATTCCCGATGGATTGCGAGTTTAACTCGACGACACCCGTAATTAACACGGTTGAAGGTATGAGTCCTGCCGCAACTAGTTATGGTGGCCCTTATGTTCCACGGCCAGCAAATAATACCGTGGCGAATCTACCTCATCTGAAAATTACTTCAGTCGGACAAATGACGGTTGCAAATCCTGGTTATGACGGTACGGCTTTAACATCACCGACTGTCGATCGTGACTTTGGTTTTGGTGCCACACAAGGTACGGGTAGTGTGACCTTGAATGGAGTGGCATTGCAGGTTGTTAGTTGGAGCGACAGCGTGATTGATGTTCGCGTACCGCGTTCGGTCACGGTTGGTGCTACTACTACTCAACTTGCCACAGGCCAGTTGCAAGTAACTCGTGGAAATAATATATCCACCATTGAAGGAGTAACCGTCACCGTAGGCGGGCCAGCACCCAAACTTGTGCCGGTCAATGGCTCAATACAGGATACTGTGGATGCTGCGGTTGCAGGCGACCTTATCCTGGTACCCCCCGGTGTGTATGACGAGCGTGTGATTATCGACAAGCCTGTCAGTGTGCAAGGCTGGGGTGCGCCATCGACGGTGATCAATATTGCTAACGCCGCGCCGGAAAAGTTGCAAGCTTGGCGTGATCTGGTGAACCGTAAGTATTCAAATGGTGATGTTAACCGTACGTTCGACTTGGTTGAAGGACAGACCACAGGTATGAACGTGGCCAACAATGAGCCCAATCTGTTCACCACTGAAGAAGGTCCCGGTTTCCTGGTGGTTGCAAGAAGAGGTGTCGCAACGGCGAATCAGCATGCGCGTATCGACGGCTTTACCATCTCGGGTGCGGATAGTGGCGGCGGTATCTTTGTTAACGGATATGCCAGATATTTGCAAATCAGCAATAATAAAATCGTGGGTAACTCCGGTACCTATGGTGGTGGTATTCGCTTCGGACATCGGGAGCTGATCAATACAGCAGTTGATCCAGCGGTGGATGTGCGTGGTGGTTACACGGATAATTCCAACGATAATGTACAGGTGCACCATAACCATATCACCCAGAACGGTGGCATCATCGGTGATAGTGTCGGCGGTGGTATCAGCATCAGTGCCGGTACAGACAACTACGTTATCAGCAAAAACTATATCTGCGGCAACTTCAGTATGGGTGGTGGCGGTGGTATCGGGCAGATTGGACACAGCCACAATGGTCTGATCGATAGCAATACGATTATCTTTAACCAGTCGTTCTTCCAGGGCAGTGATGTTCATGGCGGCGGTATTCTGGTTACTGGTCAGGCTTCACTCACTGCCAATGCAGCTGGACTTACAACAGCGCCATCAGCAGGTACCGGTTCTATCGGTATTACCAATAACCTGATCCAGGGTAACCAGGCAGGTGCGGGTGATGGTGGTGGTATCAGCTTGAGATTTGTAAACGGTCTTGATATTGCCACCGATACTACAAAGGGTAATAACTCTGATTGGTATCGTGTGACACTGCAAAACAACAAAATCGTCAATAACGTGGCGGGTCTGGCCGGTGGTGGTGTCGTACTTTGGGACGTTGCGTATGCTGATATCAGCAATAACACGATCGCCAACAACGACAGTACGGCTACTGCATCCATGGCCTTTACGGGAAACAATCCAAACAGCTCTGTTTCTCAACCTGCAGGCTTAGTTTCTCGTGCACATACACAGTCATTAATTGCTAGCTGCGGAAATAATCTTGCTTGTGCCGCTCTCTTGGGTACCTATTCCACTCCAGCTACCTTGAATGATAATATCTTGTGGCATAACCGTTCATTCAACTGGCAACTCGACGTGAACAATCCGAGGGTATTTGGCCTGGTTGCGGCAAATCCACTTTATGTCGATCTGGGCGTAATTGGTGTAGCTGGCACGTTGACCGGGACCAATAATCAAACAAGCACTACAGCTGGATTTGTTCCTCCGTTTGCTGCTTCATATGTCAATAATGCACCTGGCCAAACCATACTGGTGCTTGAGGGTATTACTAACTTGGGCGCGACACCGGCCTTTGACGAGGGTGGTAACTTCATCGATGTGCGCTTCGGCCCGCTTGGTCTGTATGCACCTTGTGCCAGTGGTGCATGTGCACTTAACGGCGACTATAGTCTACTGTTCCCAAGCAGGCTCGCATCGGTAACCTTTGGTATCGGCGCAACACCGCCGGCACCCGCGTTACCCGCTCCGCCACCGATAGTGCCGGTTGTTGATTACACACCGCAGAAAACCAGCGTGTTTGTTCAGTGCCCAGGGGATATTAATGGTGACGCGATTCCTGACAGCATAGATGCAAATGGCAATCCGGTCGTGCTCGATCCTAAAAAGACCTGTATGCACCTGTCGGCCGGTGATGGCTTTATTACGATGGCAGACGGCAAGAGCTTGTACAACTTTGGCTTCTCCAATTTGACCGGAACTCCTCCGAATGAGGCGATCAACAAGGGTATTTTGGCGGCCAATTTCCCGGCTCCTACCATCGAGTTGAAACAAGGTAATGAGTTCTATCTGACACTGACTAACGTGGGTATGGCTATGCGTCCGGATCTGTTCGATCCGCATACCGTGCACTTCCATGGTTTCCCGCAGCAGATACCCGCGTTTGATGGTATGCCTGGTGCTTCTTTCGGTATCAATATGGGTGCCAGCCTGACCTACTATTACAAACTGAATGATCCTGGTACTTATATGTATCACTGCCATCAGGAAGCAACAGAGCACATGCAAATGGGTATGTTGGGTAATCTGTATGTAACGCCTGCGCAAGATGGAACGCCATTCACTTATGCCGGTAAGAACTTTAGCAAGTACGTGTACAACGATGGTGATGGCTCAACCGGTTACAGCAAGATGTATCCGCTGCAACTGGGTGGTATGGATCACGTGTTCCATGAGCTGCATGTCGCTATACAACCTTTGCCCTTCGCGTATATGAAAGATACTTATGCGATGATTAACGGTCGTGGCTATCCCGACACCGTGCTCGCAGCTAATGCCATGCCCGCCAACGTAGATTCGGGCAATCAATCGCAACCCGTCAGTTCGTATATAGAACTTGACCGCAGCAAGGATGGCAATACGCTGCTGTTGAGGTTGTCCGACCTGAACGTGACCAACTTCCATACGGTGACTGCGTTGGGTCTGCCAATGAGAGTGGTGGGTGGTGGTGCTGCAATTGCCCGTGGTCCGGTTGATCCTGCTACGCCTGGGGTAAAGGGTAAGGACTTGTATTACCAGACCAGTTCAGTGACATTAGGGGGTGGTGAAGGTACTGAGGTCATCATTGATGCGGAGGGTGTGCCGGCAGGGACATATTTCCTTTACACCACCAATCTCAATTATTTGAGCAACAATGATCAGGATTACGGCGGCATGATGACTGAGATCGTGATTAAGTAACGGCCCATTCTAGCCATAGTGAGGAGTAATTAAATGAACCAGTCTATATACAAGTTAGCAAAAGCAGCCAGTGTGATGATGGCCATGCTGTTATCGCTCCCGGCGCAAGCCGTGATCGACGGCATCGCCGGACCTGTTTTCAACCTGAAAGCTTCTGCCGGATACATCAGTACGGCGGATGGAAACAGTGTTTATGCATGGGGGTTTTCTGAAGCAGGCAGCCCGCAAACCATGCAGTTTCCGGGGCCAACTTTGATCGTGAACCAGGGCGACACGGTAACGATTAATCTCAGCAATGTTCTTCCGGTTAATGTATCGATGGTCTTTCCGGGTCAAAGCAATGTCGTTGCCAGTAATGGTCTTGGCGGTGCCAGCTCTGCTGGCCTGGTTACCAGGGAAGCGAACGCACTGACAGGAAGTGTCAGCTATACCTTTATTGCCAACGCACCGGGTACGTATATGTATCAGAGCGGAACACAGCAGGAATTGCAGGTTGAAATGGGGCTGGTTGGTGCGCTGATTGTTCGCCCCAGAGTGGCAGACCCCTTGCATCAGGCTTATGGCCACGTCAAAACGGCATTCAATTATGAGTATTTATTTCTGCTATCAGAGATGGATCCGAAAATTCATGCTCTGGTGGAAAGCCAGATGTTGGTGAACCCGCTTGTTGCTCCCACTGTGGATATGAGCGCCTGGGTGGCAACGATGTGGTTTATTAATGGCCGTACTGCGCCTGATACCTTGCTTGAAAGCAATGTACCATGGTTGCCCAACCAGCCTTACAACTGTGTGCCACGTTTGCATCCCGGTGAGAAATTATTAATGCGTGTGGTGCATAGCGGTCGTGATCTGCATCCCTTCCACACCCATGGTAATAACACCATCTTGATCGCGCGTGATGGACGTATGCTGGAAAGTGCTGCAGGAAGGGGGCCGGATCTCGCTACTTCAAATTACACGATACAGACCATTCCAGGTCAGACGTATGACGCAACCTTTGAGTGGACCGGAAAAGGTCTGGGTTATGATATTTACGGTCATGCGCCGGGAGATCCGCTGCAGCCAAATGAATCTGCTGCCGACCATGGCTTGCCATTCCCGCAGATTAAGCCGGGTGTAGCGCTGACCCTGCCCAATGTGCTTGATCGCACTGATGGTGAAGCATACAGCGGGACTCCCTTCCTGGGCCAGAGCGAAGCACCTCGTCCCGGACAGATACAACAAAACTTGTTTGGTGGCTATTTCCATATGTGGCACTCGCATACCGAGCGTGAAATAACAAACGATAATATTTACCCGGGCGGTATGATGACCATGGTCGTCATTGAACCGCACGGCGTGACGATTCCGTAATCGAAGGGGATATTACTATGAACTGCAAAATGACAAAGAAGATGTCAGCCAGCAATGCACTGTTGGCGCTGGCGCTGGCTACGATAAGTGGGCCGACGCTTTCAGCGGAATACTGGCTCAAAACAGGCACGCTCAATGTGACCATGCCGGATACGGTTAGTGTACCTATGTGGGGCTTTGCCCTGTGTGATGCGGGTTCGTTTGCGGTGTGCGCTGCACCTACCGTACCCGGACCGGCGCTTGTTGTGCCAGTAGGTGATACCACTGGCTTGATCGTGCATGTGCAAAACACTCTGTCCGAACCTGTTTCCTTGGTAATCAACGGCCAGATCACCACGATGACACCCGTTTGGACGGATGGTACCTCCGGCCCGAGAACTTCTCCAGCTCAGCGCGTACGTTCATTCACCCAGGAAGCAGCCGCCAGTGGCGGTGAAGCAGTTTACACCTGGCCTGCGGTCAAGCCTGGTACTTATCTCTACCAGAGCGGTACACATCCGCAAGTGCAAGTGCAAATGGGGCTGTATGGTGCGATGACCAGTGACACTGCTGCAGTCACAACAACTACACCTGCAGAAGCTTATGTTGGTGTGCCCTACGCAAGCGCAGTGACCATGCTGCTCAGCGAGATTGACCCGGCGCTGCATACTGCCGTGGCAAACAGTACTTATGGTACGCCTGCAGGTCCCACCAGTACGCTGAACTATGATCCAAAATATTACCTGATTAATGGTCAGGCATTTGCCGGCAGCCAGGTTCCGCTTGCCAGCCCCAAGGCGGGTGAGCGCACCCTGGTGCGTTTCCTCAATGCCGGTTTACGTACCCGTGTGCCGATGATCAGCAGTGGCTATCTCAGGCTGATTGCAGAAGACGGAAATCCTTATCCCTGGGCAGGCAATCCGCGTTCTCAATACACGGTCATGTTGCCAGCGGCAAAAACAATTGACGCAATATTTGTCGGGCAGACTCCTTCGGGGGCTGATACCAAATATGTTATCTCTGATCGCAGAATGGGGCTGAATAATGCGGCCAATCTGGATGGCGGAATGATGGCTTATCTGAATGCCGTCAAGGTTGGTAGTCCACCCGTTATTACTGCGCCGGCAGCAGGGAGTACATTCAATGTAAGAGAGGGTGCGTTGTTTAATGCTCAAGTGTTGGCAAGCGATCCTGACCTGGATCCGCTTAGCTACTCGCTTGATACATTTCCCTTTGGTATGAGCATAGACTCTACCGGATTGATTTCCTGGATTCCGGGAAGTACGCAAATAGGAAGCAGTACAGAGACAATCAGAGTGACCGATACAACTGGATTATTTGTAAACAGCTCGTTTAATGTTGTCGTTCAGGAAAATCATCCTCCAGTCGCTAATCCAGACACATATACATTGGCTCAGGTAAGTCCGGGTTCTACGGCTAATACAGCCACACTGACTATCCCTGCAGCTGGCGTACTAATCAATGATACTGATCTGGATGCAGATCCATTGTCTGCGGTCAACTTCAGCGGAGCATCAACTGGTACTGTGGTGGGCAATGCGAATGGCTCATTCAGTTTTTCACCTGCGCCCGGTTTCCTGGGTGCTGCAACCTTTACCTATCAGGCCAGCGATGGTTTGAAGACCAGCCCGCCAGCAACGGTGACAGTTAATGTGACAGATACTGCACCCGTAGCCGTGGCTGATACCTATACCATGATGGTCAATCAGGGTGGTAAAAATGATAGTTTGAAAGTAAATGCACCGGGTGTACTGATCAATGATACTGATCCTGACGCGGGTACGATATTGTCTGCTGTCAACTTTACTGCGCTAACGGGAATGGCTGGAAGTACTCTACACTCAAATTCAAGCGGAAAATTTGACTTTCAGCCGCCAGCTGGCGCAGTGGGTACTGCCAGTTTTACTTATAGAGCCAGTGATGGTCTGCTGAGCAGCGCTAGCCCTGCAACGGTAACAATTACTGTTCTGGCAAACCGCGCTCCGGTGACCGTAGCCGATACTGCCACAGCAGCAAAGAGGACAAGTAACACATATACCAACGTGCTTATACCCGTATTGGCTAATGACTCTGATCCGGATACAGGGATTGATTCTACTAATACGATCAATCCAGCCACAGTCACTATCTCTACTGGGACCAATCATGGTGGCACTGTAACGGTAGTAACTTCTGGTGCAAATACTGGCAAAATAAGCTACAGACCAGCGCTTAACTATGTTGGAACAGAAACCTTCTCCTACAGAGTGAGCGATACACGTAACTTGCAATCGGTAGCGGCGCAAGTAACGGTGACAGTAGGGCCGTAAGTTAGTGGTTTCACTAATAAGGGAGTAGGGTGATACCTGCTCCTTTTTTTTCGGGTGATATTTAATGTAAAATCATTCGAGCAGGTGTCAAGACTGATTAATTCAACTGTTGTCGCAGTTTGTTTATGCGGTATTGTGTGAACGTTGGTGTAAGGGATGGAGATGATGTCCGACAACATACTTTTTTTGATTTGAGGGCACTTTAACTGGAGCAAAAACCGTGCAGACTAACACTGGCAAAAAAGGATTTATACGGCGCAGCGATGTCTGCTTCATGTTGTTAATACTAGCTTTGAACGCGGGTTGTGCAAGTCACAAGGCAACTGTAGCGGATGCTCAGGCGAGAAGACAAATTGCGGGTGAACGAAATGTTGAGAGTCTGGGAATTAGTATTCATGGACTGGTATTGTCTTCGGCGGGTTACATGCTAGATCTGCGTTACCGTGTGGTGGATCCCGAGAAAGCGGCGCCATTGATGGATAAAAAAGTAAAGCCTTATCTGATCGTGGAAGCGAACGGAGCCAAACTTGAAATTCCGGATACACCCAAGGTAGGTAGCTTGCGGCAGCTTCCACGAAACAATGATGTTGCAAAAGAACGCGACTACTTCATCATGTTTGCCAATCCCGGTCATCGTTTGCATGCAGGCGATAAGGTCAACCTGTTTGTGGGCGATACCAGGATCGAAAACTTGATTATTCATTAATCTACAACCCATCTTGTTGCCTGATATTTTTTTTGGGTTGCTGGACGTATTTTGAGAGTGCTGATGCGGCAAATATTTCCCCCTACTTGTTTTCTGACACGGTTACTCCTGCTGTTGATAGTGGCACCTGTATCTCTTGCTTTCGCGCAATTGGATACCGAGCTTGCACGCGAGCTGGAACAACTCGCCCCTTACGATGAAATTACGGTAATTGTTACGCTTAATCAGATGGAACGTCCCGAATTGCATAGCGCGCGTGACCGTAGCAAGCGAAACGGCGATTTGGTTAAGGCGCTGAAAAAACATGCCGAGTTCAGTCAAGCCGGTATCAAAAAACATATTAAAAAGCATGGACTAAAACACCTTAAGGATATATGGATTGTCAACGGACTGGTTATCAAGCTCAGGGCAGATCAGGTTCATGAACTGGCTGCGCTGCCCGGCATAGCCAGTGTTCGAAAAGATGAAATCGTTACCCTTGCAACACCTCTGCCATCAAGCAGTGGTGCCGTCCCGGAATGGAATTTAAATGCGCTTAAACTGCCTGATGTTTGGGCGGCAGGCAACACAGGGGTGGGTGTCGTGGTGGCCACTATGGACACCGGCGTGGATATCTACCATCCCGATCTTGCGGGAAAATGGCGGGGTGGCAGCAACAGCTGGTTTGATCCGAGCGGACAACATGCTAATCCTCATGATGCCAGCGGGCACGGCACACAGGTGATGGGTATACTGGTTGGCGGCAATGCCAGCGGTGCAAAAATTGGTGTTGCTCCGGATGCAAAATATATTGCGGCAAAAATATTTGATGACAACGGCACCAGTACATACAGTGCTATCCATGCCGCATTTCAATGGCTGCTGGATCCCGATAACAACCCGGCCACACAAGACGCGCCTGATGTAGTAAATGCTTCCTGGGGACTGCCCGGCACAAATAACAAATGCAATGTTGAGTTTGATACGGATATTCGCATGCTGAAAGCCGCGAATATCGCGGTGGTTTTTGCGGGGGGAAACGATGGTCCGGCACCGGCTACCGGCGTCAGTCCGGCGAATAGTGCGGGGGTGATGTCATCGGGTTCTATAGGTTCCACACTTGATATATCGAGTTTTAGCAGCCGCGGCGCTTCACCCTGTACCAATGGTGTTTTTCCCACGCTGGTTGCGCCGGGGGACGGTATATATACAGCGGATCTTACTTCGGGCGCGGTTATAGGTTACACCTATGCAAGTGGTACTTCCTTCGCAACGCCACATGTGGCCGGTGTGCTGGCAATACTGGCTGGCAAATTTCCAAGTTTGACAGTGTCAGAACTTGAATTATCACTTACTCAAACTACACAAGATTTGGGCGACGCAGGCGCGGACAATAATTATGGTGCGGGCTTGCTGAATGCGAAGGCGGCCTTGCTGGCGCTGACAAACAGACCGCCGGGTAGTACTCCGGTGGTGGCCTCTTTTCCGCCAGTGGTGGCCATGCAGGGTGCGTCTTATTCTTATCAGGTTGTTGCTTCGGATGCCGATGGGGACAGTTTGATTTTTACACTGGATGTTTTTCCACCCGGTATGAGCATCAGTGCAAGCGGGCAGGTTTTTTGGATACCCGGCAGTAATCAGGTGGGCCAACAACTGGTAACAGTGCGTGTCACCGATACTACCGGCCTATATGTATTGCATACTTTTGTCGTGGCTGTGGAGAATGATAATAATGCTCCTGTGGCAAATGATGATACCTACTTGATCGTGCAGGGATCTAGCCTTACTGTCCCTGCTCCTGGTGTGCTGGCAAATGATACCGACAAAGATTCAAATCACCTGGTTGTGGTGAAATATGGCAGCGCTACGACGGGTATCTTGTCGGGTTACGGGGATGGGTCTTTTGTCTATACCCCGCCGACTGCAGTGTTCGTTGGCATTGTAACTTTTACTTATCAGGCCAGTGATGGCGCGTTGACCAGTGCTGCCGCAACTGTAACGATAAACGTGCTGCCTGCTGCAGGGGGTACTTTGACCTTGCCGGCCCCTCAATTCCCGATTAGTCCCACGAAGGGATCTTCGTTCACGCCCATTCCCGATGCAACCTCGGTCGATACCGGGGGCACGTCAGGGGTAGATCAAGAGCGAAATCCTCCCGCCCAAGATGGTGCTGCGCCAGCTAATGATGGCGCGGAGCCTATCAAGCCCGAAAATACTTCTAAAGATGATGAGGTAAGTAGTGTCGCAGGTTTACCTGTAATCACTTCTTCGCCGATAGAAGTTGCCAAACCAGGTGAGATTTATAACTATCAGGTCACCCTGAATACTGAAGCAGAGCACGTTTTTTCTCTGGATGTTGCGCCTGAGGCTATGACTATTAAT
>Ga0315271_10001729_pt1 | contig 13324 bp, 11 predicted proteins | sample C3_top_MG_FD_204664 | JGI IMG/M metagenome (GOLD analysis project Ga0315271, IMG submission 204664) | Sediment microbial communities from Yellowstone Lake, YNP, Wyoming, USA - C3_top | ecosystem: Environmental > Aquatic > Freshwater > Lake > Sediment | place: USA: Wyoming | collected 2017-08-01 | reverse complement strand
GCGCGGCACGTGGATTTGCTGATCGGCGTGGTGCCGGTGGTGAATCTGGAGTGGATCCAGAAGCTGCACCGCGACCGCGCGACGCGGGGCTATTCCACCGAAGCGGTCACCGACACCATCCTGCGGCGCATGCCCGATTACATCAACTACATCATGCCGCAGTTCGCGCGCACGCATATCAACTTCCAGCGCGTGCCGATCGTCGACACCTCGAACCCGTTCGTCGCGCGCACCATTCCCACGGCGGATGAGTCGATCCTGGTGATCCGCTTCGCCAATCCGCGCGGCATCGACTTTCCCTACCTGCTGTCGATGCTGGATGGCTCGTACATGTCGCGCGCCAACACCATCGTCGCGCCCGGCGGCAAGATGGATCTCGCGATGCAGCTCATTTTCACGCCGATGGTCTGGCGCCTGATCGAGCGGCGCAAGCAGTCAATCGTCCGATAATCCAAAAACGGGGGCAGTCCATGGCACTCATCGCGCTCAGACAATTGCTGGACCACGCCGCCGAGCACGGCTACGGCGTGCCGGCGTTTAACGTCAACAACCTGGAGCAGATCCAGGCCATCATGCAGGCTGCCGAGGCCACCGCGAGCCCGGTGATCCTGCAGGCCTCGGCCGGCGCGCGCAAATACGCGGGCGAGGCGTTCCTGCGCAAAATGGTGGAAGCGGCGGTGGAGAGCTATCCCGATGTGCCCGTGGTGATGCATCAGGACCACGGCGCGAGCCCGGCGGTGTGCCAGGCTTCGATCCGCTCGGGGTTCACCAGCGTGATGATGGACGGGTCTCTGCAGGAGGACATGAAGACTCCGGCGGCCTACGAGTACAACGTCGGGGTGACGCGCACAGTGGTGGAAATGGCGCACGCCGTCGGCGTCTCTGTTGAAGGCGAACTGGGCTGCCTGGGGTCGCTCGAATCCGGCGAGGCGGGCGAGGAAGACGGTTCAGGCGCGCGGGGCAAACTCACGCACCAGCAGTTGCTTACCGACCCCGAGGAGGCGGCCGATTTCGTCGCGCAGACCGGGGTGGACGCGCTGGCGGTGGCGATCGGCACCTCGCACGGCGCCTACAAGTTCACGCGCAAACCGACCGGCGACATCCTGGCGATGGACCGCATCCGCGAGATCCACCGCCGCATCCCGAACACCCACCTGGTGATGCACGGATCGTCTTCGGTGCCGCAGGAATGGCTCGACGTGATCCGCGAATTTGGCGGCGATATCAAGGAAACCTACGGCGTGCCGGTCGAGGCGATCCAGGAGGGCATCAAGAGCGGTGTGCGCAAAGTGAACATCGACACCGATATCCGCCTCGCGATGACCGGCGCGATGCGCAGGAGCATGGCCACCGATCCCGGAGAATTCGATCCGCGCAAGTTCTTCAAGGACGCGATGGCCGCGGCGCGCGGTATCTGCAAGGGGCGTTTCGAGGCCTTCGGGTGTGCCGGACAGGCGGGGCGCATCAAGCCGGCCGCGCTCGATGTAATGGCGGCGCGCTACGCGAAGGGTCAGCTCGCCGCGCGTGTTTCATGACGGCGTTCGAGCCAGCCGTCGCCTCGGACCGCGAGCTCGCCAATGCAATCCGTGCGCTGGCGATGGACGCTGTCGAGGCCGCCAGATCCGGACACCCGGGCATGCCGATGGGCATGGCCGAGATCGCGGTGGCGCTTTGGAAACGGCATCTGCGCCACTATCCTGGCAACCCGCTGTGGCCGGACCGCGACCGCTTCGTGCTTTCCAACGGCCATGGTTCGATGCTGCTGTATGCCCTGCTGCACCTGACCGGCTACGCGCTACCGATGGAGGAACTCAGGCGCTTTCGTCAGTTCGGATCCAAAACGCCAGGCCACCCGGAGTACCGCCACACGCCCGGCGTGGAAACGACCACCGGGCCGCTCGGCCAGGGTTTCGCCAACGCAGTGGGCATGGCGCTCGCCGAGAAACTGCTGGCGGCGCAATTCAATCGCCCCGGATTCGATCTGGTTGACCATTACACCTACGTGTTCATGGGTGATGGCTGCATGATGGAAGGCATCTCGCACGAGGCCGGCTCGTTCGCCGGCACGCACGGCTTGGGCAAGCTCATCGCCTTCTACGACGACAACGGCATCTCGATCGATTCCGACAAGGGCCCCATCGCCAATTGGTACACCGACGACGCGCCCAAGCGTTTTAGCGCCTACGGCTGGCAGGTGATCCCGAACATCGACGGCCACGATATAGAGGCAGTGGACAAGGCGATCCGCAAAGCGAAGCGCGAGAACGGGCGCCCGAGCCTCATCTGCTGCAAGACCTTGATCGCCAGGGGCGCGCCGAACAAGGCCAACACCGGCGCGGCGCACGGCGCTCCGCTGGGCGCCGAGGAAATCGCCGCCACCCGTGAAGTGCTCGGCTGGAAGCATGCGCCTTTCGAAATTCCCGAAAATGTCCGCAACGGCTGGAGCGCGATCGAGGCGGGCAAGCGCGCGGAACGGCGGTGGAATTCCCGGTTCAGGAAATTCGCCGCTGCTTTCCCCGTCGAAGCAGCGGAGTTCTCGCGCCGCATGTCGGGCAAACTGCCGCAGAATTTCCGGCAACGTTTTGATTCGCTCATCGTTGAATCGAATCAAAAGGCGGAAACCATCGCGACCCGCAAGGCCTCCCAGAATGTACTCGAAGCAATCAAGCCCGGCCTGCCGGAGCTGCTCGGCGGCTCTGCCGACCTGACGGGCTCCAACCTGACCATGGTCAAGTCGTCCAGGCCGGTCGCGCCCGGGCAGGCGGGCAACTACATCTATTACGGCGTACGCGAGTTCGGGATGTGCGCCATCATGAACGGCATCTCGCTGCACGGCGGCTTCATCCCCTACGGCGGGACCTTCCTTGTTTTCTCCGACTACGCGCGCAACGCCTTGCGCATGGCGGCGCTGATGAAGATCCGCGCCATCTATGTCTTGACCCACGATTCGATCGCGCTGGGCGAAGACGGTCCGACGCACCAGCCGGTCGAGCATGCCGCGACACTGAGGCTCATACCAAACCTGGACGTATGGCGGCCCTGCGACACGGTCGAGTCCGCGGTCGCCTGGGGCGCTGCGCTGGAACGAAGCAATGGACCCAGCGCGCTGCTATTGACGCGCCAGAACGTGCCCTTCCAAGAACGCGCTGCCACGGAAAACGTCGCCCGGGGCGGCTACGTCCTCGCCGACGCCGAGGGCGCGCGCGCCGTGATCATCGCCACCGGGTCCGAAGTCGCGCTCGCCATGGGGGCGCGCAAGCTGCTGGCCGAGGCGCGCATCCCAGTCCGAGTCGTGTCCATGCCTTCCACGGCGGTTTTCGACCGCCAGCCGGACGAATACAAAGCCTCGGTTCTTTCACCGGGCATCCCCAGAATAGCGGTCGAGGCCGGGGTTAGCGACTATTGGCGCAAGTACGTCGGCCTCGACGGTGCCGTGGTGGGCATCGATCGCTTCGGAGAATCGGCGCCCGCCGCGGACTTGTATGAACATTTCGGTTTCACGCCGGAAAAAGTGGCGCAAGAAGTCAGGCGCTTGATTCGATGACCAAGGCGGTCCTCTTTGACCTGGACGGCACTCTGCTCGATACGGCGCCCGACCTTGCCGCCGCCGCCAACGCGATGCTTGCCGAGCGCGGCTTCGCACCCCTCGCGCCGGAAACGGTGCGTAATTTCATCGGCCAGGGCGTCGGGCCGCTCGTCTGGCGCTGCCTGAACACCGCCGCGGCTACAGCACCCGAAGACGGCCCATTCGACGAAGCGCTCGAATGCTTTGGCGCGCACTACGCGCGCCTGAACGGCGGCGCGGCGCGCCCCTTTCCCGGCGTCGTCGAGGGACTCGAACGCATGCGGCAGGCGGAACTGCGCCTCGCGTGCGTCACCAACAAGGCTATGCGTTTCACGCAACCGCTGCTGGAGAAAACCGATCTCGCGCGGTTCTTCGATGCCATCGTGACGAGCGATGATGTCACCCACCGCAAGCCGCATCCGGAACCGTTTCTCCTCGCCTGCGGCCGGCTCGGCGCGGCGCCGTCGGCAACGATCGTGATCGGGGACTCGGCGAACGACGCGCAAGGCGCGCGCGCCGCAGGCTGCCGAGTGCTGCTCGTTCCCTATGGCTACCGCGAAGGACGCGAGCTGCGCGAGATAGAATGCGACGGCGTGGTGGCGAGCCTCGTGCACGCCGCCGAATCGCTGACTCAATCGCCGCCCATGGCGGCGAACCGTTTTTCACTCGAGAGGAAAACATGAAACTCGCTCTTGCAGGACCGGTACTCGCCGCCGCGCTGGTCGCCGGCGGCTTCGCGTTCGCGCCCGCGGTGTCCTACGGGCAATCCGCGCCCCAGCAGGCGGCGCAGAAGTCCGAGCGCTACCGCGTGGTGCTCCAGGTGAGCGACGCCGATCCGGCGAAATGGAACCTGGCGCTCAGCAACGCGCGCAACGTCCAGGAAGATCTCGGCAAAGGCAATGTGGACGTCGAGATCGTCGCCTATGGCCCGGGGCTCGGCATGCTCAAGAGCGATTCGAAAGTCGCAGACCGGCTCGCGCAAGCACTCGACGGCAATATCGGGCTGATGGCCTGCGAGAACACCATGCGCAATACCAAGGTCACCAAGGCCGATATGTATTCCGGCATCCACTACGTTGACGCCGGCGTGGTGCACCTCATGAAGCGCCAGCGCGAAGGCTGGGCCTACATCAGACCGTAGCGCGGCTCAACGCAGGCCAAGCGCGGCGCTGCAGAACACGAAAGCCTGCGCGTCGGCGTAGAGCTTGCGAGGCGACCCCACGTCCTTGCCGGTGCGCTCCAGCATGCGGTTGACGTACGACTGGTAGTCGATCACCAGCCCTTTCCCCTCGATCGCGGGCTTCAGATCGTCGCGCACGTCCTCGCATTTCGCACGCTTCGAATGGGTCACCACCGGGTTTGGATCGTTTGACATGAGCGCCTCTTTTTCAGGAGATGGCCTGGTAGTAAAGATTCTGCGGATGCTTCGCCTCGGCGAAGAAGTACCAGCGCTCGGCGAGCAACCCCGCGTACTGGATGAGGAAGGCCGCGCCGAGCGCCCAGACCGAACTACCGGCGGCAAACAGCAGCAGTGCGGGCAGCGGGAACACTAGCGCAAGGAACGTCCAACGAACGGCGCGCACCACTTCGCGCGGCCGGCCATGGAAGAACTCGCGCGTGTTGAACGAGCCCCCCATCGCGCCCTGCGCGATCTGCACGATCTTCGGGTGCTTGATGCCGATCGCGGTGGCGAGCGTCGATTTCGGCCGCAGGCGCGCGTTGCGCACGAGAGACGCGAGCCGCGTGAGGTAGCCGAGCGCGCCGACGATCAGTGCGGCGGCGGTGTAAGGCCGCGCCAGATCCGGGTGCAGCCACGCGGCGAGCGCGGCCGCCGCGGTCAATCCGGAGGCGCTGCCCAGCAGGATGAAATTCACCACGGTGAGCGGCGAATGCCATTCCTGCAGGAACTTGAGGCAAGCGTAGATCATCCCGGTACAGACGAAGAGCGCGATGCAGGCGAGCGCGGCGAGTCCGCCGGCGACGAGCGCATCCTGCAGCCGGCTCATCCAGTGCAGCGCCCCGTAGGCGGCGACCAGCACCATGAACAAGGGCAGCGCGATCACTTCACGCGACAGCCAGGAGGTGCGCCACATGGCGGCGCTGCGCCACGCGCGCTCGGGATGGCCGAGATGGAAGAACGAGGCGAGCAGTCCGCCGCCAACCAGAACGAGCGACGCGGCCACCGATACCGCCACGAATACGGGCGCGAGCGAGGCCTGGCCGCGCGCAGCATCGTAGGCATCCGCTGCGAACAACGCCAGGAACAGCCCTTGGCCCGCCCCGATCAGGGTGGTCAGCAGGATCACCGACCAGGCGGGCCGCATGGCTTACCAGCTCGTCACGTCGTCGAGCGCGGGCTCGCTGCTCGCCGGCCGCGGCAGCAGGCCGTCGACCTTGAGCGGATTGTCCTGCCGCGTCAACTCGTCCGGGTGGATTTCGGCGGTGGTCTTGCGCCGCGGCAGGTAATGATTGGCCGGCTGCGTGCCCCACTCCGGCATGAGCGCATAGCCGCCATTGTCGCGAATCGCGCGCGAGACCTCGGCATCGGGGTCGTGGATGTCGCCGAAAAGACGCGCGCTCGTAGGGCAGGCCATGACGCAGGCCGGCTTGCGATCCGCCTCGGGCAGCTTCGTGTCGTAGATGCGGTCGACGCACAGGGTGCATTTCTTCATCACCTTCTGGTGCTCGTCGATCTCGCGCGCGCCGTACGGACAGGCCCATGAGCAATAGTTGCAACCGATGCACTTGTCGTAGTCCACCAGCACGATGCCGTCCTCGGCACGCTTGTAACTCGCGCCGGTCGGGCAAACGGGAACACAGGGCGGATCTTCACAATGCAGGCAGGACTTCGGGAAATGTACCGTCTCGGTCTTGGGAAACTCGCCGACCTCGAAGGTTTGCACGCGGTTGAAGAAGGTGCCGGTGGGGTCTTTGCCGTAGGGGTTGTCGTCCGAAAGGTAGCCGGCCTCGCCGGAGGTGTTCCACTGCTTGCAGCTCGTCACGCAGGCATGACAGCCGACGCAGACGTTCAGGTCGATGACAAGCGCAAGCTGGGTCATTCAGGGGCTCTCTTTCCGGCCATGTAAGCGAGCCAGCGGGGTGGTTTTTTCCCAATAGACGGAAGAACCGGAAATTCAGGAAACACCGTTCTTTCCTCGTCGGCGGCGGCGGGGTAAATGCGCACGCGCACGTCGTACCAGCCGGCCTGGCCGGTGACCGGATCCGAATTCGAGGTCGCACCCGGCAGCGTGTCGGTGATCAGGTGGTTGAGCAGGAAGCCTTTGCGCGCCTCGTTGGCTTCCGGCGCGAGTGCCCAGGCGCCGGGCTGCTTGCCGATCGCATTCCAGGTCCACACGGTGCCGGGTTCGACCGCCTCGCTCAGGCGGCCCATGCAGCGTACCCGGCCCCATGGCGATTCGATCCACAGCCAGGCGTCATCCACGATGCCGTTGGCGCTCGCGGTACGCGGGTTGATGAAGAGATAGTTGTGGGCGTGAATCTGCCGCAGCCAGGCGTTCTGCGAATCCCAGGAGTGGTACATCGCCATCGGCCGCTGCGTGATCGCGGCAAGCGGATATTTCGCCGCATCGGTCGCATGCCACTCCAGCGGCGGATAGTAGAACGGCAGTGGATCGAAGTGGGTCTCGACGCGGGCGGCCAGATGCGGCGGCGGACGGCGGCCCGGCCACTTGCCTTGCGCGGCGAGGCGAAATCGCTGCAGCACCTCCGAATAGAGATGGATCAGGACCGGCTCGCCCCAGCGCCGGATGCGGGTGCGTTGCGCCCATTCCATGTAGCCGCGGTTCCAGTTGCGCATGTAGCGATACGAGGGCGCCAGCGGGTGGTGAAAGATGCAGTTATTGCGTTTGTACATTTCCCACTGATTGGGGTTCGGCTCGCCGCGCATGGATTTGCCGCCGTCGGCGCCGCGCCAGCCGGCGAGAAAACCAATGCCGGAGCCGGGCTCGGTTTCGTGGCGAACGATGAAGTCGGGATAATCCCGGTACTTTTTCGAGCCATCCTTGTTGGTAAACGCCGGAAATCCCAGCCTTCCCGCGAGTTCGATCAACACTTCCTGAAAGGGTTTGCATTCGCCTTTCGGGGGCACCACCGGCACCCGCACCGCGTCCATCGGCCCGTCGAACTCCGAGATCGGCCGATCGAGCATCGACATGACATCGTGGCGCTCGAGATAGGTGGTGTCGGGCAGCACCAGATCGGCGAATGCGGTCATCTCCGACTGAAACGCATCGCAGACCACCAGAAACGGGATCCTGTACTCGCCGCGCATTTCACCTTCGGTGTCGCGGTCGTTCAGCATGCGCCGCACCTCGACGGTGTTCATGGTCGAGTTCCAGGCCATGTTGGCCATGAAAATCATCAGCGTGTCGAGACGATACGGGTCGCCGCGCCAGGCGTTGGTGATGACGTTGTGCATCAACCCGTGCACCGCCAGCGGGTATTCCCAGGAGAAAGCCTTGTCGATGCGCACCGGGTTGCCGTCGGCATCGATGAACAGATCCTCGGGCGAACCGGGCCAGCCGAGCGCGAGGCCGGCGAGCGGCGTGTTCGGCTGCACGCCCTCGGGGCCGGTGGGCGTCTTGGCCGACGGCGGGATGGCGCGCGGGAAAGGCGCCTTGTGACGGAAACCGCCGGGCCTGTCGATGGTGCCGAGCAGGCTCATGAGAATGGCGAGCGTGCGCACGGTGTGGAAGCCGTTGGAGTGCGCCGCGAGTCCGCGCATCGCGTGGAAAGCGACCGGATTGCCGGTCACGGTCTGGTGCTCCTTGCCCCAGCAATCGGTCCACGCGATCGGCAATTCTATTTTTTCGTCGCGCGCCGTCACACCCATCTCGTGGGCAAGGCGCCGGATGGTCGCGGCGGGAATGCCGGTGATGCCTTCGGCCCACTCTGCGGTATGCGGCTGGACGCGGTCGGCCAGCAGCTGGAATGCCGGCGTTACGCGAGTGCCGTCAGCGAGGGTGTAATGCCCGAAAAGTTTGGGATCGGTGTCCGGCGTATGGCTGAGCACCGCTCCGTTGGAATGCCGGTCCCACCACAGCTGGTTCTGGGGATAGAGCGGATTGACCGGATCACTGCCCTCGTCCACCGCCAGCAGTCCGTGGCGCGGTGAAGCCGGATCGGTGATGACCAGCTGGCCCCCGTTGGTATAGCGCGCGACAAAGGGCCGGTCGTAGAGCCCCTGTGCGATCAATTCGTGGGTGAGCGCGAGCAGCAGCGCGCCGTCGGTGCCGGGCCGAATCGGCACCCATTCGTCCGCGATCGCCGAATAGCCCGTGCGCACCGGGTTGACCGAAATAAAGCGCCCGCCGCGCCGCTTGAATTTCGAGATCGCAATCTTGAGCGGATTGGAGTGATGGTCCTCGGCGGTACCCAGCATGACAAAGAGCCTGGCGCGCTCCAGATCCGGGCCGCCGAACTCCCAGAACGAGCCGCCGATGGTGTAGATCATGCCCGCCGCCATATTCACCGAGCAGAATCCGCCATGCGCGGCGTAGTTCGGCGTGCCGAACTGGCGTGCGAACAGACCCGTGAGCGCCTGCATCTGGTCGCGCCCCGTGAACAGCGCGAATTTTTTCGGATCGCTGGCGCGAATTTTCTTCAATCTTTTTTCCAGGATTGAAAAAGCTTCGTCCCAGGAAATCGGCTCGAACTCGCCCGCGCCGCGCTCGGCTCCCTCGCGCCGTTTCAGCGGCTGCGTCAGCCGCGCAGGGGAAATCTGCTTCATGATGCCGCTCGCCCCCTTGGCGCAGATCACGCCCTTATTGAGCGGATGTTCCGGGTTGCCGTCGATGTAGCGGATCTCGCCATCGCGCAGGTGTACACGAATGCCGCAACGGCAAGCGCACATGTAGCACGTAGTCGTTCTTACCTCGGTGGACAACTCGACTTCCTCGCGTGAATTCTGAAGATGCATTCTGCGGCCGTTTCAGTTGCGCAACTATGAGCGAAACTGATGGCGCCATAAGGAGCCTCTGACACCCGCCTTATCGGCGCCCGGTTAAGATGCGCACGTGAAAATCTGCATCGTGTCGGACAGCCACGACCGCGCCGACGCACTTGGGCAGGCGGTGCGCGAGGCGAAAGCGCAGGGCGCCGAGGCGGTGATCCATTGCGGCGATCTCATCGGCGCGCAGACCGTAAAACCCGCGCTCGCGCACGGACTGCCGGTACACCTGATCCACGGCAACAACGTCGGCGACCCGCAGGCGCTGCATTTCCAGATGCAGAAAAGCGGCGGGCTGCTGCGCTACCACGGCCCCGACGCGCGCCTCGAGCTTGGCGGGCGGCGCATATTCGTCGTGCACTATCCCGAGTACGGCCACGGCATGGCCTGCACCGGCGACTGGGATCTCGTTTGCTGCGGCCATTCGCATGCCGCGGGCGTCGAGCGCGTCGCGAACGTGAAAGGGACGGAAACCTGGCTTGTAAATCCCGGCACGGTGGCCGGTCTTGCCGCCCCCGCGACATGGATCTTCGCCGAGCTCGATGGGATGCGCTTCGAGGTACGGGAGCTCGGCAATCAAACCTGAGGGTGGTCGCCGGCGGTCGGCGGCGCAAGGGTTCGGCACTCGGAAAAGATGCGCGCGCGGCAGGAGGCGCAGATACCCCGGTCGAGGCGCTCAAAGAGGGTGGCGATTGCCTGGCCTTTGGCCAGAAAGTTGCCACCGGGCTCGAAATTGCTGGCGAACGCCGGCCCGCCAAGCATCTTCGAGGCCGAATCGCGCAGACCGTGAAAATAGATGCCCCCGCCGCGCGCACGCCTGCGGGCAGCCTCGCCGGCGAGCAGTTCAGCGCCTGCCACGTCGACGAAATTCATGCTCTTGGAGAGCACCAGCAGATGCTTCTGCGCCGGATGCTGCTCCTCGATGCGCTGCAGATAGTCGCCCACATGGTCAACGGCGCCGAAATACAGCGAGCCCTCAATGCGCAACAACCTCAGCTGCGGGCACTCGGCTTCGCCCGGTCTGCGTTCGCGGAATCGGCGCTGCGGCGATTGCGGATCGGGGATGATCGAGCGCAGCGCCGGGCGCGAAGTGCGCTGCAGGTACATGACGAGCGAAAGCACGATCCCGAGCAGCACCGCGAACTCCAAGTGCATGACCAGGGTGGCAATGAAGGTCGCCAGCAGCACCGCGCTCTCGGCCCGGCTGGCGCGCGCGATGGCCGCGATACGATGAAAGTCGATCAGTCCCCACGCCACGAGGAACAGGATTGCCGCCATCGACGCGATCGGAATGAACGCGGCGAGCGGCGCCACCGCGAGAACAATCAGAACCAGGGCGCAGGCCGAGAATACCGCGGCGAGCGGGGTTTTCGCGCCAGCCTCGAAATTCGCCCCCGACCGGTTGAACGAACCGCTCGACGGATACGCGGAAAAGAAAGCCCCCACGGCGTTTGACAGGCCCTGGCCAATGAATTCCTGGTTGCCGTCGATCCGTTGCCCCGACTTCACGGCGATCGAGCGCGCGATGGAAATCGCCTCCACGAGGCCCAGCACGGAAACGGCGATGGCGGCCCCGGTCAGGCTGTTGAGCGCCTCGAGCGTCAAGTTCGGCACTGAGAAAACCGGCAGCGCGCCCGGCAGCGCGCCAAGCGTCCGAATAACGGGTTGCTCGGGCCCAAGCCACAGATTCAAGGCGTTGCCGAAAAGCCCGCCCACGATCATCGCGGCGATCATGTAGGGAATCGCCGGCAACCAGCGGCGCGCGGCGATGCCCGCAGCCAGCGTCACCGCACCGACAAGCACTACCAACGGCTCGATTTTCTCCAGCGCCGAGGCGAAAGCCAGCACCGTCTGAAGAAACGAGAGTCCCGCCGGCATGGGCAGGCCGAAGAAATTGCGCAGCTGGCTCGCGATAATCAGCATTGCCGCCCCGGCCGTGAAACCCACGACTACCGTATGCGAGATGAAGTTGACCAGCACGCCGAGCCGCGCCAAGCCCATCGCCAGCTGTATCAGGCCGACGATGAAGCTCAGCGTGAGCACCAACGTCACGTATTGGCTGCTGCCCGGCTCGGCGATCTGCGCCATGGTCGCGAAGACCACCAGCGAGATCGCATTCGTCGGGCCGGAAACCATATGCCAGCTCGATCCCCAGAGCGCCGCCACGATGGCAGGCACCATGGCGGCATAGAGTCCGTACTGGGGCGGCAGACCCGCCAGCGTCGCAAAAGCGATGCCCTGTGGCAGCACCACGACGGCGCCAATCGCGCCCGCAGCGAGGTCCGCGCGAAGGCTATCCCGGTTCACCTGCGGCCACCAGCGCATCGCCGGGAAGACGCGCGACAGCCAATCCGAGGAGCTTCGCATCCATAATTGTAGAACGCGTTGCAAGCCAGGCCCCTACGGGGGATTCATCGCCTCTATGGACACATAGCAAAGATTGCGGCCCGGGCTCGGCGCCCGGCATTTAGAATCCGCGCGAGAGACGGTGACGAGACGATCGAGGAGATTGCCACGATGTTCGCCAACAATCCATTTGCCGCGTTGACCGATGTATTGCCCGCGAACGCCATGCAGGTTTATGTCGCTCTCATGGTGCTTGCCGTGATCGCCGGAACCCTGTTCGACATCATTCACAAGGGCAGCGCCAGGTATTTTTTCGAGAATTTGCGCAGATCGAAGAACAAAGGGTCGCGGTCAGTCGGTGGCGGCGAATTGGTGTCGCTCGCCGTCAAGACCGGCCTGGTGGATGTTCTGGCCTCCGGGGAATTCTGCAACGCGCGCCGCCGGCTCGCCCATCTGCTGACCATGTACGGATTTGTGATCTACCTCGTCACCACCGCCATCATGGTGTTCGGCTACCCGACGCCTGCGACACCAGCGCCCGCCATCCTGCCGCAGCTCTGGTGGCTCGGCGGCGTGATGGTGTGCCTTGGCGGCTACTGGTTCTGGTTCTTCATCCGCGTCGACGTCGCCGCCGAGGGCAATTCACCCCTGCGCTTGATGCGCGCGGATCTGTTCGTCCTCTCGCTGCTGGCCAGCGTCACGCTGGGCCTGATCTGGGCCTATCTGCAGGCGGCGGGCGGTTCCGGCGCCAAGGTGCTCTTCGGCCTGTACATCATCGCCACGACGGTGCTGTTCGGATCGGTGGCGTGGTCCAAGTTCGCGCACATGTTCTTCAAGCCCGCGGCGGCGTTCGAGAAGCGGGTCTCGGAGGCCAACGGGACGAACCAGAATCTGCCGACGCTGACCCGGGACGATCCCGCGCAACGGGAAAAACACTCGATGGAGCTGCTGCGGGACGCCCCGATGGACATGGGGCTTGGCATCAAGCGCGAAGCACCGCGCCACTACTGAGAATCAAGGAGCCAGCCCATGCCTACCTTCGTCTACATGACAAGGTGCGACGGATGCGGACATTGCGTCGACATCTGCCCCTCGGACATCATGCACATCGACAAGACCACCCGGCGCGCCTACAACATCGAGCCGAACATGTGCTGGGAGTGCTACTCCTGCGTCAAGGCCTGCCCGCAGGACGCGATCGATGTGCGCGGCTATGCCGACTTCGCCCCGCTGGGCCACAGCGTTCGCGTCAAGCGCGACGAACAGAAAGGCACGATCGCCTGGAAGATCAAGTTCAGGAACGGCACGGAAAAGAACTTCCTCTCGCCCATCACCACCAAGCCCTGGGGCACCGCGATCCCCAAGCTCGCGGATGTCCCCGCGCCCAGCAAGGAAATGCGCGATGGCGAGCTGCTGTACAGCGAACCGAAATACATCCGCATGGA
>Ga0315271_10001728_pt1 | contig 13333 bp, 13 predicted proteins | sample C3_top_MG_FD_204664 | JGI IMG/M metagenome (GOLD analysis project Ga0315271, IMG submission 204664) | Sediment microbial communities from Yellowstone Lake, YNP, Wyoming, USA - C3_top | ecosystem: Environmental > Aquatic > Freshwater > Lake > Sediment | place: USA: Wyoming | collected 2017-08-01 | reverse complement strand
GCGAACAGTCGCGCAGTATCGGCGGCAACGTCGTTATCGGTTTCGGCCATGCCATGAACCTAACCTGATAGCTAGAAGCAGTCCGATGCACCGTCGACAACAAACAACGCCCCGGTGGTGTAGGAACTGTGCTCGGTGCACAGGAAAGCGATCGTCGGGGCGATCTCTTCGGCACGGCCGAACCGGCCCAGCGGAATGAGCGCCACTTCGGAGTCGATCAACGCAGGAATCCCCTGCATCGGCGCGGTCATCGGGGTATCGATCGTCCCCGGCGCCACCACGTTCACCCGAATGCCATCCTTGGCCCATTTGACCGCGAGTGTGCGGGTCAAAGCGATGATCCCGGCCTTGGCAGCGCTATATCCGGGCACCAGCGTCACCGCCCGCAGTGCCGACATCGACGACAGGTTGACCACGGCCGCGCCACCCGGTGCGGTGGAGGCCTTAAGTGCCCGCCGCATCGCGACCGTCAACCGGTAGGTCCCATTGAGGTTGAGGGCTACGGATGCGTCGAAGCCGTCGGGCGCCGATTCGTCCAGGCCGCCAGGAAAGTTCGCACCGGCGTTGTTGATCAGGACGTCGAGAGCGTCGAAGCGCTCTTTCAGGGCGTCGATGGATGCCGGGTCGGTGAGGACGAGCTGCGCGTAGCTCATCCCGGACAGATCGGTCTGGTAGTCCCCTTGGCTCGATCGCGTACCGGTGATGGTGACATCGGCTCCGGCATTACGGAACAACACGGCCGTTGCATGCCCGATACCGCTGGTGCCGCCGGTAATCAGCACACGAGTACCGGTGAAATCAAATACAACCCGGGCGTTCATGCGTAGCTCGCGATTTGTTTCTTCAGCCATGCGGTCTCCCAGAAGTTATTGCTGTCGACCAGCAGTCGCTCATGAGCCGTTTTCAATACCTGCCGTGCCCCCTGGTGGCCGGTATCGGTATCGGCCACTATCTCGGCCAGATGGATGGCTTCCACGGGCCTATCGGCGTCCAGGTGCGCCTGCGCCCGGACGATGAGGGCATCAGCACCGGCGAGTTCCACCACGTCGACGTTGATGTCGCCGGGGTCGATCGGATACAACTCGGTGGTGGATCGGTGATGGAACCACCCCGAGTAGTTCTCCCAAATCGCCCGGACACCCCAGGCCACCTTGCCGTATCCCTGTCCCAGCTCCAGGTGCTCCGGCAGGGCGATCTCACGCATCAGGGTGCGGACGTCCTTGCCGGCATTCATGCCTTCGACCGTAGCGTCGTGAACGTACTGCACAGCATCACGCAGCCGGGTGAGTTCGAAGTGAATCCGATCCTTGCCGGTGATCGGCCCGAAGTGACCGCTGAGAAGAACCTCGGGTTCCAGTGCGCGGACTCGTTCGACAGTGTCGATCACGGTAAGCGCGTCGCGATAGCGGTCGCCACGCATGGTGACCAGGTTCGGGATATGGCCGAACAGCGCGCCGAACACGTTGCCGCACAGACAGATCTTCTCGTCGGGCAGCCAGACAACCATCGAGTCAGTGGTCTCACCGCCCGGCGTGGCGATCAGTTCGAAGGTACGTTCGCCGACGGTCAATGTGAGGGTGTCCTCAACGACGATGTCCGCCGTCGGCGTGCTCTGGCCGGGCAGCTTGCGGCCGAACCGCTCCTGGATCTTGGCGATGCCGGTGGCCAGGGTATCGGAGAAGGCGAAGGCGCTGCGCGCGGATCGGTAGCGGACCAGGCGCTCATTGTCGTCACGCCACTGCTCCCAGTTGGCCTGCGCCACGATCTGCGTGTCGGGATCGCGCACGCTGTCCAGCCCGCCGACGTGGTCGTAGTGACCCTGCGTCACGATGATATAGCGCACCGGAGAGGGGTCGACGGAATCAAGGTTGGCGCGGTGTACGGGGCCCTCGAATCCCATGCCTGCGTTGATGATCACCCGACCTTCTGACGTCGGAATCATGAAGACGTTGGACAGTCCCGGCGAGCACCAAATCCCCGGGCTGACTTCCTCGACCACATCGGAGGTCGCGGGCAGCATCGCCTCGGCGCCCGGACGGGTCAGGTATACGGGCTCGAAATCCGTCATGAAGCTCTCCTGTCAGTTCTCGCCAGACCGGACGCCGACTTCGGGCCGGACATCGAAACGGTCGAAGTAGAAGTCGAATCGGGACCGCACCTCTTCGGCAGAAACTCCAAAGTGGCGTTGCAGGTCATAGCGGATGCTGCCGTGCTTACCGCGGGGATTGCTGCCGAGATATCGGTCGAAGCTCTTGCGCGCCCCCGGTGTCAACTCAATGCCGGCGCGGGCGTAGAGCGATTCCAGGATGGTCATCTCGTTGCCGCCCAGTTGATGGAAGCTAATGTCGATGCTGCGCTCGGCTGGCACGAGATCGCGATCCCGCACCCCCGCACTGAGCAGAACGTGTATCCGGTCGGTCCAGTACTCGATCAGCCAGTCCGGGTCGATGCTCCTGCGGCGCAGACGATCCGCGTACGCCATCATCGTGACCGTCGACTGGATGACGGCGACCGGATCGCGGTGGGTGAACGCGACCGTCGCGTCAGGGAACGTTGCCATCAGGGCAGATAACTGCTCGGAATGCTGCGGGGACTTCAGCACCCAGGTCTGCGGACCCCGAAAGAAGGTCAGCGCCTGCAGCACCTTCTTCATGTAGGCGTAGTGCTCCCTCTGATCAAGCGCCAGATAGGTGTCGCGCCAACTCGGAACGCGAGCAAGCCATTCCAGGATGTAACTGGCGAAATCCAGATCGAGAAGTTCTACCTCTTCTTCGATCGCCTCGGGGAACTGGTCATGCATCGCCGCCACCAGTGGCATGTTGGTCAGCATCGCGTCGTGTTCAGCCCGGGCGCGCCCGTAGCGCGGATCGACCCCGTACACGTCGGGCCCGCGACCACGTGCCGGGATGGGTTCCTGGCTCTCCCAGTACGGCAGGGCCCGGCGGCGCCGATCGGCCGCCAGCAGATTCACCAGGTGGGTGGTGCCCGATCGCGGCATGCCCACCACGATGATCGGCCCCTCGATCTCAATCGACTCGATCTCCGGGTAGCGCTTGAGCAGGTCGGCTAGCGAGATCCGGTTCCGCAGCAGCCGGACAATGCGTGACCGCAGTGTGCCGCGACCCAGCTGGGTGAGAGCCGTATCGGATTCAACCGCTGACACGTAGGCACTGAGACGGCCGGCGAATTCGCCGGTGTACCCGAGATCATCGGAACCCGCCTGCTCAACCGCGTCGGCGATCATCGCGTCGATATCGAGGGAAACCAGCCGCGATTCGGTGTACTCGAGCACTTGGCGCTGCGTCTCGGTGAGCCGGGGATCAATGAGATCGTCGATAGCAATGATCTGCGCCGGAGAACCCACTGTTCGCTTCTCCCTCCTGGTCGTTATGTTTGGTACGCCACACCGCACGCGGCATCGACCAACCTATCGCCCATCGCGGCCCGGCCGTCGCGAACCGAGGAGAGCCCAATGACCACCATCGAACAGGTCCGAATCGTCGATGCGGGAAAGGTCAGCCTCGATCGGGTTGAGTTGCCCCCGTGCGGGCCCCGGGATGCGATCGTGGAGATCGGAGCCTGCGGTATCTGCGGCAGCGACCTGAGTTACATCCGCCTCGGCGGACTGGCCGGGCCCAGCGGAGAGCCGATGGCACTCGGACACGAATTTGCAGGCATCGTCACGACCGTCGGGGCCGAGGTCACCGCCATCACCCCGGGACAGCGGGTGGTCGTGCATCCCGGCGACGACACCATCGGTCGCATCGGTAACGGAACGCCCGAGGGCGGGCTTTCCACCGCCGTTCTGGTGCGGGAGGCCGCCAGGGGCGGACGGCTGTTCCCGATCCCGGACGACATGGGGCTCGACGTCGCGGCCCTGGCCGAGCCGGTAGCCGTCGGGATGCATGCGGCCGAACAGGCCGGCGTCGGTCTCGACGACACGGTCGCGGTGTTCGGGTGCGGGCCGATTGGTCTAGCGGCGATCGCAAGCCTGGCCGATCGCGGTGTGACCGGTATCGTCGCCGTCGATCTGTCCGCAACCCGACGCCGTCTGGCCGAGAGCCTCGGTGCGATGGCCACCATCGATCCCGCAGAGACCAGCGTGTGGGCCGAACTCGGCCGGATCCACGGCACGACGAAGCTGCAGTTCGGCACGGCACCGGCCACCTCGGCCTACATCGAGGCCACCGGGTCGTCGAAGATGCTGGCCAAGATTATCGACCGGGCCGGCCGAGGCTCGACCATCTGCGTGGTCGCGTTGCACTACGAACCCGTGCCCGTCAACTTCCTCAGCGTGCTGATGCAGGAACTGACCATTCGCGGATCGATCGAGTACCCGGCGAATTTCGGCGACGCCATCGACCTGCTCAGCCGCCGCGACCTTTCCGCGATGATCACCCACCGGTTCCCGCTCACCGACATTGCCGCTGCGCTGGAGGTTCTCGACAGCAGCAAGGAATGCGGCAAGGTCATGATCGAGATGCGGTAGCTGCGCCGCCGTGCCTGCCGAACCCATGCACGGTAGATTGGTATTTCCGACCGGAGGAGTTTGCTGATGACCGAAAACGACCCTAACGCCTTCGGGCAGCCGTCCGGCTTCCCGCCGCCCCCGCCCCCAAACCCAATGGGCACGGGATATCCCCCGCCCCCGCCCTCCGGCTATCCCCCGCCACCGCCGTCCGGCTATCCGGCACCACCGAGTCAATACGGCGCTGGCTATCCCCCACCATCGCCGGCCGGTTACCTACCGCCACCGCCGAGCCCCTATGGTGCCCCCGGTGGGTATCCGTCGGGTCCGCCGGCAGCATGGGGCGGACAGCCCGGCGGTCTGGGTGCCCGATGGGGCGCACGCCTCATCGACGGTCTCCTGCTGGGCATCATCGCGTTCTTCCTGTCCTTCTTCTTCGATGACGGCAGTCGCATCCTGGTCACCGGTCTGTTCACCGGATTGTTGACCTTTGCCTACTTCGTCGCGATGGAAGTCACCCAGGGCCGGACCCTCGGCAAGATGGCGCTGGGCCTGACCGTGCGCGGACCGGGCGGAGCACCGAAGCCGGACTTCAAGCAGTCGGCTATTCGCAACGCCTTCACACTGCTGCCGATCGTGCCCTTCATCGGTGGCCTGCTCGGCGTGATCGCGATCGTCTTGATCGCCGTGACGATCAACAGCAGCCCGACCAAACAGGGCAAGCATGATGAGTTGGCCGGCGGAACGCAGGTCATCAAGTCATAGTCGATGCGCTGGCTGGTTATCCGATCAGCCCGCCTCCGCTACCCCGCCCCGTTCTGTTCGACCAACACTGGGGTGAACTGACGTTCGTGCACTGGCCGGTGCGGCCGGCCGACGTCGCCCACCTCTTTCCGCGAGGTACCCGACCGGACGTTTTCGCCGACGGCATGACCTATGCCGCACTGGTGCCGTTTCAGATGAGCCGCACCAGGGTGGGACTAAGCCCGCCGGTGCCCTACTTCGGTACCTTTGCCGAAACCAATATTCGGCTCTACTCGGTGGATGACCACGGACGCCACGGCGTGTTATTCCTGTCGCTGGAAACATCTCGTCTGGCAGTGGTTCCCGCGGTGCGAATCGCGATGGGCATTCCCTACACCTGGGCGTGGATGCGGATCACCCGATCAGCCGATCGGATCGGCTACGAGAGCCTACGACGCTGGCCTCAGCGCGGCCTGCTCAGCCGGTTGACCATCAGTCCCGGCGGACCAGTGGAACCGACACCGCTGGAAATCTGGTTGACCGCCCGCTGGGGAGCGCACACCCGCAAAGCCGGTCGGACCTGGTGGGTGCCCAATGAACACGAACCGTGGCCCCTGCATTCGGCGACGATCTTTGAACTCACCGATGAGTTGCTCGCGGCCAGCGGCGTGCGGCCGGCCGGAGAACCGTTGCGCGCGTTGTACTCCCCGGGGGTCCACACCCGGTTCGGACGCCCCACCATCGTCAGGTGATGGCCGGCAACCCATCGAGCGCGCCGGTGTCGAGCACATGGCTACTGTGGCGATCCAGCATGGTCAGAAACATCTCGTCGCCGCGATCGGTGCGTGCCACCAGCATCGAGGACACGATCGACATCATCACCCCGAAGAAGCTCTGTCGGCGCACACCGTCGCGGACCTCAGTGAGCGTGAGCGGCGGATTCGACCCCAGTCCTTCGTAATAGGCGCGGAGCAGTTCGTCGTAGTGTGCCCGGCGATCATCGACGTGTAGCGCGCAGCCGATGAAGTAGGCGACGTCGGTCACCGCCGGCCCCCAGGTGACGGTCTGCCAGTCCACCACCGTGAGGTCGCGTAGCGATCCGGGCCGGCCGAAAAGCATGTTGTCCAAGCGGTAATCGCCGTGGACGAGTCCCATGATCCGGGTGGACTCCTCAGCGGCGTAGGCGTCGAAGCTGTTGACCAGGCGCTCGCAGACCTCTCGTTGCGAGTCGGTGATCGCCTCGCCGTAACGATCCGCGAACCCGGCGTACAACGCGGTGATCAACGCCTGGTTCACCGGCGTCTCCCGATTGAGCCACTCGGCGTCAGCAAGAGCCTTGCTGCCGATCAGTGGCGCGTGCAGACGGCCGAGTTGGGTCAACGCGAGGGTGGCGTCGGCGATGGTGGCTCCGCGGATCTCGTCGCCGACCTCCGCCGGGGTGGCGTCATCGAGTAGCAGCGTGAAGAAGCCTGTCTCCGGCTCATACGCGGTCTGATAGCAGTGCGCGATCGGCCCATCGGGTCGATCACTCAGGCCCGGGGCAACCTCGGAGTAGAACCGCACCTCGCGCTCGTAGAGCCCAAGTGCGAGTCCGGTCCCCCGGCTCACCGGATCAGTCGCGGCGACTTTGAGGACCACCGAGGCCGGGCCCTGCTGTCCCGCCGCGTAGCTAAGGACGACCCGGTAGCACTCGCTCATCTGCCCGGTGCCGATTCGCTCGACGGTAAAACCGCTGACCTGTCCATCACCGATCGCTACGCTCAGCCACTCCGCCGAGAGATCATCGGGCCCTTCGATCACCGGGATCGCCGCGCCTATCGGTCCGCGAGCGAGAAGTCCACCCAGGCCTCGCGACGGTGCGGATGCGGGTCGTATTCCACGTGGGTATGGCGGTCGAATACAAATACCGGACGCTCGGTGTGGTTGTACATCGGCCAGTCATTGCCGGGCACCCCGGTGTGGGCGAACTCATTCCAGCGGGACTGGACCTGATGGCTGACCTTGACCGCCACCCGCTGGTCCACGCCGGCGGTCAGCACCGCGCCCACCCGGGACCGGTAAATGCCGAACACCGCGAGCAGTTCGGTCGCGTGGGTGGCACCGAAGCCGGTCCAGTGCAATGTTCGCGGCGCGAAGTCGTAGCGATAAACGAAGGTGGGCGCGAGCTTGGCGTGCGCCTCGGCGATCTGCCAGGCCGCCGTGTTGAAGATCATGTCGCCGCCGAATTGCACGCAGGCATCCGGGTGCGGATAGTGCGGATAGCCGGCCAGGACGCGTTCGCGCACGCCCGGCGAGGTGTGTTCCAGCATCCTTTCGATCGCGTGCTCCGTGGTCGGCAGCAGCTTGAGGAAACGGGTGAACAATCTGCCCTCGTCGGCGTTCGTTCCGACGATCAGTGGGATCTTCTGGGCGACGCCTGCTCTCATCGCCTCAATCGGGTCAAGTGGGAGATATTCCTCGCCGCACGTGGGCCCGACCGGAGCGGCGCCCATCATGACCATGGTGCTGTTGTTCATCACCTTGTCCATGGCGTGCACGAGGTCGGCCGGACGTGCTCGCAGCAGGGCCGCGGCGGCGTTGTCCCGGGGCACCCCGAGTTGGTCGACGAACCGGCCCGCGAACTCAGCGGCAACTTCGGTCGTACTCACCATGCCTGAGGCGGGACTCTCCGCGATCGCTTGGGCGAAAAGGCCTTTCGCGTCAGGAACGGCTAGAAGCGTGCTCACCGCGTGCGCTCCAGCGCTTTCGCCGAAAATCGTCACGCTGTCCGGGTCGCCGCCGAACATCGCGATGTTGTCCCGCACCCATCGCAGCGCCATCACGATGTCGCGCAGGAAAAGATTGTCGTCGATCGGGCTGGCCGGTGTTGCCAGCGAAGACAGATCCAGACAACCCAGGGCGCCAAGTCGGTAGTTGACCGACACGTACACACACCCGCGGCGGACCAGCGACGCTCCGTCGTAGATCGGCGTGGCCGCACTGCCCAGGATGTAACCACCGCCGTGAATGAAGAACATCACCGGCAAAGGTTCGCCGTCCGGTGCGGGGCCCGACCATTTCGGGGTGACGACGTTGAGGGTGAGGCAGTCCTCGCTCATCGGTTGATATCTACCCGGAGAAACCATCGTGTAGCGGCGCTGCTGGTGCGCGCAACTACCGAAGCTGTGACAGGGCAGCACGCCGGCCCAGGCCTGCGGAGGTTGCGGCGCGCGAAACCGCAGAGGGCCGACGGGCGGGCGCGCGTAGGGAATCGAACGCCACCGGTTGACCCCGTCGAGGGTGAAGCCCTCGACCACCCCGCCGGTGGTGGTAACTCGGACGATGTCCTCATGCATGGCACCGACGGTAGCGAACCCCGCCACCACCGACGCGCCTGGCAGGGCAGAACCGTGCGGGCGGCTAGCCTGGCGACATGCGGATCGCCATGCTGCTCGCCGCGTCGGTGCTGCTGGCAGGATGTTCCCAGCTGTCGGGGACCGAGCAGCGCGCAACCCAACTGACGCCGATTACGCCGTCGCGCGCCGCTGGATCGCCCCCAAACTCCACGAGTTCGGCGCAGACGTCGTCGTCGGTGCCGGAAGCCGGGGCACCGGCGCCGGAACCCGGGGCACCGATCGACGAGGCGATCCGCTGGGTCGAGGCGGCCGGACCGGTCGATAGCGCGGAATACCGGGTCGCTGTGCGGGGCGGCGTCAGCACTGCACTCGGTGATGATGTCGCGTTCACCACACCGTCGGGCACCAGTTGCATGACCGATGTCCGGCACGGCTCACCGGCGTTGGCGTGCCTGGTGGATCTGGCCGATCCGCCGCGACAGCCCCCTGATGTCTACGGCGCCTGGAAAGGCGGCTGGGTGGACTTCGACGGCACCACCGTGCAGGTGGGCTCCGCCCACGGCGACCCGGGGCGGTTCGGTGCCGGTCAGGGGCTGCCCCTGGCGGCGGCCAGATCACTGTCCTTCGGTGACTTCCGTTGCCGCACGGACACAACGTCACTGGTGTGTGTCAATTACGCGCGCCAGAGCGGGGTTTACTACAGCGACGCCGGCATCGATACCTACGGCTGCACCCGGGCGACCACTCCGCCGCCCGGTATCGGCACGCTCTTTGAATGCTGATCCGGCGTCGCTGATTCAGCGCCAGCCGTCGGCCGCCTGAACGGCCCGCATCAACTCCTCGCACAACTTTTTGAGGTCGGCGGCCGCCGCCCCCTCGTCGACGGCGGTGGCGACGTCCTCGGCCGCGCAGCGCACCTGGTAGACCCGGTCGGAGAACTCCGCGGCCTCGGTGACGGACAGCACCACCGCATCGGCCGGCACCGGGGTTCCCTTGACCATGGAACGCTGCTCATAGGCCCGCTGGCGGCAGGATTGTCGGCAGTATTGCCGTCGCCGGCCCAGTCCGAGATCGGCCACCTCACGACCGCACCAGCGGCACGGCTGTGGGCGGGTGCGACGCGTCACGTGCTGAGACTAAACCGGGCACCCCCGCGGGCCGGTAGGATAGGGCCAGTCGGCAACCGCGCCGCTTCGGTCTTGCGGTACGGAATCCGGCCTGAATACGAGGAGAATCGACGATGGCTGATCGTGTGCTGAGGGGTAGTCGGCTCGGGGCTGTGAGCTACGAGACCGATCGCAACCACGACCTGGCACCGCGTCAGGTCGCGCGGTACCGCACCGAGAACGGCGAGGAGTTCGACGTCCCGTTCGCCGACGATGCCGAAATCCCCGGTAACTGGCAGTGCCGCAACGGTCTTGAAGGCACCCTCATCGAGGGCAACCTGCCCGAACCGAAGAAGGTCAAGCCGCCCCGGACACACTGGGACATGCTGTTGGAACGCCGCTCGATCGAGGAATTGGACGAATTGCTCAAAGAGCGGCTCGACCTGATCAAAACCAAGCGCCGCGGGTAGTTAACGGCCCGCGCCGCGGGCCCGGTCCAGCCGACCACCGACGCCCCACCGGGCCACCTTGGTCATCGCTTCGCGAATATTGGAACCACTCATCTTCGACACGCCGAGTTCGCGCTCGGTGAATGTGATGGGCACCTCAACCACGGTGAACCCGCTGTTGATCGTTCGCCAGGTCAAGTCGATCTGGAAGCAGTACCCCTTGGAGTCGACGGTGGCCAGGTCCAGCTTTTCCAGCGCCTCGCGCCGGTATGCCCGGTAGCCGGCAGTGATGTCATGAATTCCGACGCCCAGCAGTAGCCGCGAGTAGGTATTGGCTGTTTTAGACAGCACCAGCCGGCGCCACGGCCAGTTTCGGACCGTCCCGCCTGCGACGTAGCGGGATCCGATCGCCAGGTCAGCGCCGTTGTCGAGAGCGTCGAGCAGCCGGTAGAGCTGTTCGGGGGCGTGGCTCCCGTCGGCGTCCATCTCCACCAGGACGCTGTACTTGCGGGCCAGTCCCCAGTCGAATCCGGCCAGGTAGGCCGCACCGAGACCATCCTTGGCCCTGCGATGCAGGACATGGATCCGGTCCGGGTCGGCCAGCGCCAGTTCGTCGGCGAGTTCGCCGGTGCCGTCCGGACTGGAATCATCGACGACGAGGACGTGCACGTCGGGCCTGGCCTTGTGCACCCGGCCCACGATCAGGGGCAGATTCTCGAGTTCGTTGTAGGTCGGGATGATCACCAGGGTCCCCTTGGCGGAGATCCCGGGGGGCGTTTCAGCGGCCCTTTTGGCCCGGCTCCTGCCCTGGGTGCTCATGCGACTCCTCTGTCGGGACGCTCGGTCCGGCGCCGGTTGCGCCACTGGCGCATGAATCCTCCATTCTGCAGTATCGCGGCGCCGATGGCCGCGACCGCGATGGCCACCAGTAACCACTGCAGTGGCTCAGCCCAGCGGGTACCCGGGGTCTGGGTGGCCCGCAGACCGACCTCGACGTCGAGATAGGCGGGCCTGAAGAAGGCGGTCCGGGCCATTTCCCGGCCATCGGGGGCGATTGCGGCACTGATGCCGGTGGTTCCCGCGACGATCAGGTAGCGACCGTGTTCGACGGCCCTGAGTTTCGCGAACGCCAACTGCTGTTCGCTCATGGCTTGATCGAAGGTGGCGTTATTGGTGGGCACCGTCAGCAACTGGGCGCCATTGCGCACCGACTGGCGCAGCGCGCGGTCGAAGATGACCTCCCAACAGGTGGCAACCCCGACGGGCGCGCCTGCGGGGCGGACCACGCCACTGCCGCTGCCCGCGACGAAGTATCCCGCGCGATCGGCCCACGACGACAGCCGACGGAAGAAGGACCGCCACGGCAGATATTCACCGAACGGTTGCACGATCTGTTTGTCATGGCGTTCGCCGGGGCCGGTGTCGGGGTCCCACACGATTACCGTGTTGGACGCGGCGGGGTTGTCCGGTGTCGACTCCGGTCGGGCGACGACCGCCCCGACCATGATCGGCACTCCGATGGCTCGCGCGGCGACCGTGATCTGCTCGGCAGCATCCGCATTGGTCAAAGGATCGATATCGGAGGAGTTCTCCGGCCAGATCACGAATTTCGGTTGCGGAGCCGTGCCGGCACGGACATCGTCGGCGAGTTGCAGTGTCTGGCGGACATGGTTGTCCAAAACGGCACGGCGTTGAGCGTTGAATTCCAGACCCAGCCGTGGCACGTTGCCCTGAACCGCCGCAACAACGATCCTTGGTTCGCCCGCCACCGGCATGCCCGCGCGGCGCATCCCGGGGGCGGCGACCGCGGTGACGAGCAGTACCGCGCAGATACCGGCGGCGGGGACGATGAACCTGGCAGCTTCCGGGCCTCGGGCTTCACCGCGGCGAAATCGCCCCGCGATCGCGGGCACCAGGGCACACAAGGAGGTGCCCAGCAATGCGATCGCGAACGATACCAGCGGTGCGCCACCGAAGTGTGCCAGCGCCAGGAAGGGGCCATCGGCCTGGCTGAATGCCGTTACGCCCCAGGGGAATCCGCCGAACGGCACACTTGATTTGAGCCATTCCTGCAGCGACCACACCGCGGCCAGCCACAACGGCCAACCGGGCAGACGGGCCACCAGAACCGCACACCCACCGAACACCGCCGGGAAACAAGCCTCCAGCAGCGACAGCGCGATCCACGGCGCCGAACCGACGAGGCCGCTGATCCACGGCAGCAACGGCAGGTAGAACGCGAGGCCGAAAAGGAGTCCGTACCCGAAACCGCCCACCACGGTGGTTTTCGGATGAACCACCACCCAGGTCAGCAGGGCCAGCGCCGGCACCGCCGCCCACCACCACCCAACCGGTGGGAAGCTCACGCACATCAGTAGACCGGCCAGTACAGCCATAGCTGACCGGAGCGCCCGGCTACCCATGCAGCACCGTGCCGCGGTGGACACTCTGGCGGCAATGCGGCAGCGGATCGCCGGGATCCAGACGTGGCAGGGCGGGAACCCGAGACCGGGGATCGGTGGACCAGCGCTGCACGGTGTCGGCGGGGGCGCTGACGTCAACCTCGCCGGTCTCCCACACCGCATAGGACGCGGGGGCGCCCGGGACGAGCGTTCCGGTGACACCGTCGCGCACGCCACCGGCCCGCCACGCCCCGCGGGTGGCGGCGGCGAACGCGGCCCGCACTGAGATACCACTACCCGGGGTGCGGTGCTGGCTAGCCGCCCGCACCGCGGACCAGGGGTTCATGGCGGTCACCGGGGCATCAGAGCCCAGAGCCAACGGCACGCCCGCCGACGCCAACAGCGCCAGCGGGTTGAGTCCTGCGGCCCGGCCGGCGCCCAGCCGGCGGGCATACATGCCATCCTCGCCGCCCCACAACGCGTCGAAACCCGGCTGCACGCTGGCGGTGATGCCCCAGGCGCCAAGCTTGGCTGCCTGGTCCGCCGACACCATCTCGAGGTGCTCGAGCCGATGACCGCAGCGCGCCACCGCGGGGATACCGAACCTGGCGACTGTGCGCTCAAGCGCGTCGACCACTGCCGTTACTGCCGCGTCGCCGATCACATGGAATCCGGCGGTGATGCCGGCCTCGGTGCAGGCGAACAGATGCTCGGCGATCCCGTCGGTATCGAGATAGCGGCTCCCGGTACACCCGGGCTCGTCGGCATACGGATCGCATAGCCACGCCGTGCGCGAACCGAGTGCGCCATCGACGAATAAATCCCCGGC
>Ga0315271_10001727_pt1 | contig 13334 bp, 11 predicted proteins | sample C3_top_MG_FD_204664 | JGI IMG/M metagenome (GOLD analysis project Ga0315271, IMG submission 204664) | Sediment microbial communities from Yellowstone Lake, YNP, Wyoming, USA - C3_top | ecosystem: Environmental > Aquatic > Freshwater > Lake > Sediment | place: USA: Wyoming | collected 2017-08-01 | reverse complement strand
GATTATTCGCTATCCTTACCGCTGCCTTGCACAATCCCAGGGAGCCCAGATGAAGGTCGGCGTTCCGAAAGAGACGCTGCCCGGCGAGCACCGCGTGGCCCTGGTCCCGGACGTCCTTCCCAAGTTGAAGGCCGCCGGGATCGACGTCCTCGTGGAGCGCGGCGCCGGGGCAGCCGCGTCGTATCCCGACGCGATGTACGAGGAGGCGGGCGCGACGCTCGTCTCGGGCGACGAGGTTTGGAGCCTGTCCGACTGCGTCGCGAAGGTTCAGAAGCCCACCGTGGCCGAGGTTGGCCGCCTTCGGGCGGGCCAGGCGCTGGTCGGGCTCCTCTCGCCGCTCATCGATCCCGGCCTGATGGCCACGCTCGCCGAGCACGGCGTCACCGCGATCAGCCTGGACGCGATCCCGCGCACCCTCTCGCGCGCGCAGACGATGGACGTCCTCTCCTCGCAGGCCAACATCGGCGGCTACAAGGCCGTCCTCGTCGCCGCCGAGGCGTTCGGGCGCTACTTCCCGCTCCTCACGACCGCCGCCGGCACCGCAAAGCCCGCCAACGTGCTGATCCTCGGGATCGGCGTGGCCGGCCTCCAGGCGATCGGAACGGCGCGCCGCCTCGGAGCCGTCGTCAAGGCCTACGACGTGCGCCCCGAGACGAAGGAGCAGGCCGAATCCCTGGGCGCCCAGTTCGTGACGCTTTCGACCGCGATCGACGCCACCGGCAGCGGCGGGTACGCCCGCGAGCTGACCGCCGAGGAGCGCGCTGCTCAGCAGGCTGAGCTCAACGGCGTCATTGCCACGATGGACGTCGTCATCACCACGGCGCAGGTCCCCGGCCGCAAGCCGCCCGTCCTGGTCACCGCCGACGCGGTCCGCGCGATGAAGCCGGGCTCGGTGATCCTGGACATGGCCGCGAGCGCCCTCGGCGGCAACTGCGAGCTGTCGCGAGTAGGCGAGACGATCATGACCGGCAACGGCGTCCGGATCCTTGCCCCGGAGAACCTCCCGGCCACCGTGCCGATCAGCGCCAGCCAGTTCTACGCCCGCAACCTCCAGGCGCTCCTCCTCCACCTCGTGAAGGACGGCGAGCTGACCCTGGACCTCGAGGAGGAGATCACCGCGGGCGTCCTCATCACCCACGGCGGGAAGGTCGTCCAGCCGGCGACCGCGAAGCTGCTCGAGCCCGCTCCCGCCGCCGGAGGGACCGCCGCATGAACGACCTGCTCGTTCCCCTGACGATCTTCGTCCTCGCGATCCTCGTCGGGTTCGAGGTGATCGCCAAGGTCCCGGCAACCCTGCACACGCCCCTCATGTCCGGGGCGAACTCCATCCACGGCATCGTCCTGGTCGGCGGCATGTATATCGCGGCGGAGGCGACCGACCCTCTCGGCTACTTCCTGGCCTTCGTGGCGATGGCCTTCGGCGCCATGAACGTGGTCGGCGGCTACGTGGTCACCGACCGGATGCTCCAGATGTTCAAGAAGAAGCCCGCGGCCCCGAAGGCCGGGGCGAAGTCCTGACGGCGAGCCAGATGGACATCGGAACCCTCGTCTACCTGGCCCAGCTCGGCGGCGCCGTCTGCTTCGTCCTGGGCCTCCACCGGATGAACTCGCCGGCCACGGCCCGGAACGGGAACCTCCTGTCCGCCGGCGGCATGGTGGTGGCGGTCCTGGCTACGCTGGTCAGCCTCGTGACCCGCGAGGGCGGGCTGGACGCCATCGCCTGGGTGATCATCGTCGTCGGCTTCGCCGTCGGCGGCGGCCTCGGCCTCTACACCGCCCGCAACGTCCAGATGACCGAGATGCCGCAGCTCGTCTCGCTCTTCAACGCGGTCGGCGGCGGCGCGGCTGCGCTCGTCGCGATCGCGGACTTCCTCCGGCTGACCGGCTCGGCCGGGGCGCCCGTCTCGACCACGGTCTTCGTGGTCCTCGACGTGGCGATCGGGGCGGTGACCTTCACCGGCTCGCTCATCGCCTCGGGCAAGCTGATGGGGCTCATCAGCGGCAAGCCGATCATCTTCCCGGGCTCGCGGATCCTGACCGTGGTCCTCGCCGTCGTGGCCGTGGCAGGCACGGCCCTCCTCGTCCTGGGCGCCGCCGGGACGGTCTCGCTCGACGGCACGGTCTCAGTGCTGGTCCTCGGCCTGATCCTGGCCTCCGCGCTCGTCTTCGGCGTCACGATGGTCCTGCCGATCGGCGGCGCCGACATGCCGGTCGTGATCTCGCTGCTCAACGCCTTCACGGGCACCGCGGTCGCGATGGCCGGTTTCGTGCTCGACAGCCCGGTGCTGATCATCTCGGGCGCCCTCGTCGGCGCATCCGGCGGCATCCTGACCAAGCTCATGGCCGACGCCATGAACCGCTCGATCCTCAACATCATGATCGGCGGCTTCGGCGGCGGCGAGGGGACCCACGCGGCGGGTGCCGGCGGCCCGGGCGGCTCGGTCCGCTCCATCGGCGCCGACGACGTGGCGATCCAGCTGGCCTACGCGACCAACGTGATCGTGGTCCCCGGCTACGGCCTGGCCGTGGCCCAGGCCCAGCACGCGGTCCGCGAGCTGGCCGAGCTCCTGGAAGCGAAAGGCGTCAACGTCTCGTACGCCATCCACCCCGTGGCCGGCCGGATGCCGGGGCACATGAACGTCCTCCTCGCCGAGGCCAACGTGCCCTATCCGCTGCTCAAGGAGATGGACGAGATCAACCCTGAGTTCGACCGCTGCGACGTGGCCCTCGTCATCGGTGCCAACGACGTGACGAACCCGGCCGCCCGCCGCCCGGGCAACCCGGTCTCCGGTATGCCGATCCTCAACGTGGACCACGCCAAGTCGATCGTCGTGATCAAGCGCTCCATGGGCCGAGGCTACGCGGGCATCGACAACGAGCTCTACGTCAATCCCAAGACGGGGATGCTCTTCGCCGACGCCAAGGCGGGCCTCGCGGACCTCGTGGCCGCAGTCAAGGCGCTGTAAGGCGCTGTAGGGCCAGGGTCGGCCCTACGGCGTGGCCGCCTCGATGCCCAGCAGGCGCAGGAACGTGGCTGGCGAGGGATCCCGCCCAAGGAACGCCCGGAGCATGTCGAGCGGATCACGCGTCCCGTTCGGCTCGAGGATCTCGCGCCGGTAGTCCGCGCCGACGGTCGGCGAGGTGACGCCCTCCGCCTCGAAGCGGCCGAACATGTCGTCGCCGTAGACCTTCGACCAGAGGTACCCGTAGTAGCCGGCGTCGTAGCCGCCCATCAGGTGCCCGAACGAGCAGGGGTAGAGCGTGCCCTCGTGGTAGGGCAAGCCCCAGGCCGCGAAGGCGGCGCGATCGACGGCCGCGATGTCGCGCGTCTCCTCCGGGCCGTGGAGCCCCAGGTCCATCAGCCCGAGGTAGCACTGGCGCAGCGTGGTCAGGGCGACGTCCAGGTCTCGGCTGGCCACGAGGCGGTCAACGAGCACCCGGGGCATGGGCTCACCGGTGGCGTGGTGGCAGGCGAAGCGGGCGAGCACGTCCGCTTGCCAGGCCCAGTGCTCCAGGATCTGGCTCGGCGCCTCGACGAAGTCCCACTCGGTGTTGGCGCCCGAGAAGCGGACCAGCTCGGCGCGGGTGAGCGTCATGTGCAGGACGTGGCCGAACTCGTGGAAGAGCGTGACCACGTCCGAGTGGCGCAGCAGCGCGGGTCGGTCCGCGCCGGGCCGCGGCAAGTTGGCGACGATCGCCGTCAGCGGCCGCCGGTAGGTTCCGTCCGGGAGCCGCCGACCTGGGACGAGTGGCCAGGCCGCGGCGTGGCCGAACTTGCCGTCCCGGGGATGCAGGTCCATGAGCACGTCGCCGATCTCCGCGCCGGTCGCGGCGTCCCGCACGCGGAACCGGACGACGTCCGGATGCCAGGCGGCCGCGTCCTCCACCCGCTCGAAGGCGAGCCCGAACACCTCGGCGCAGAGGCCGAGGAGTCCGTCGAGGACCGCCTCGAGCGGCAGGTATTGCTTGAGCTCGTCCGGGTCCACCGCGAAGTCGCGCCGCCGGAGGCGCGTGTCGCAGTAGCGCCAGTCCCACGTTCGAAGGGGGGGCTGCTCGCCGTCCTCGCGGAGGATCTCCTCGAGCCGGGCGACCTCGCCGGCCAGGCGGGCGCGCAACGGGGGGACGAGGTCGTCGTAGAAGCGGCGCACCGCCTCTGGGTCGCCCGCCATCTTGACCTCGATGGCGTGGTGGGCCCAGGACGGGTAGCCGAGCAGCGTGGCGATCCGCCGCCGGATCTCGAGCGCTTCGGCGAGGAGCGGCTCGTTCGCTTCGCGTGCCTCGTTGAACTGGCGATGCTCGAACTCCCGGCGCAGGTCGCGCCGGCGCGCCTGCTGCAGGAACGGGTAGGCCTCGGGCGTGTCCAGGCTGACCCGGAACGTGCCGGGCGCGGCGCCCGGTCGGAGGCCAGCCACGAAGTCATCGGAGAGCCCGTCGAGCTCGTCACGGGTCAGGTCGAGGCCATCCTCGAACTCGTCGATGTTCCGCTGGAAGGCCGACGACAGCTCGACGAGGCGGCCTTCGAGGCGGCGCACCTCGTCGCGGGTCGCCGCGTCCAGGTTGTGCCCCGCCCGGCGCAGGTCGCGAACGAGTCGGTCCAGGAGCCGGCGCTGCTCGCCGACGAGGGCAGCTGCCTCCGGGTGAGCAGCGAACGTGAAGATCGTCGCCGCCAGGTCGTCCCGGAACGGGAGGTCCACGCGCCAGCGGTCGAGCCGCTCCTCGGCCTCCTGGCCGGCGTCGCGCACCGCCGGGTCGACGTGGACCCGGGCCATGAACGCGCCGGTCGCGTAGCCGGCCGTGATGCGCGCGTCCGCCTCGTCGAGCGGGAGCAGGACGGTCGCGAAGGTGCCTGCGCCGCCGGTCGCGACGGCAAATGCGACGAGCGCTTCGGCCTCCGCCAGGGCGGCATCCGTTGCGGCGCGGACCTCGTCCGGCGTGGTGGCGAAGTGCATGGGAGGGTCTCCACGGTCGGACCCGCGTTCCCGCGGGCGGTGAGCCGCGCCGAACGAGCGGCGAAGGACGAGGGCCAGTCTGCCACGCTCGGACGCGACCGGGCATGTCGGATTGGCGACACCACGGGACGCAGATCCGCGCGGTGGCGCCGCGGCGCTCCGACTACCATGCGTCTAGCCGTCTAGACCTTTGACGGTCGTTCCTGGACGCTCGAGGTGCTGCCCCGCATGAGACGCATCAGCGAGATCGGCGCCGCCGTCATCGGCAGCGGCTTCATCGGCACGGTCCACATCGAGGCCCTGCGCCGCCTCGGGGTCCGAATCCACGGACTGCTCGAAGTCTCGCCGGAGCACGGCGCGAAGCGGGCCGCCGAGCTGGGCCTCCCCGGCGCCTACGCCGACATGGACGAGATGCTCGCCGACGAGCGCGTCGAGGTGGTCCACGTCACCTCGCCCAACGCGCTCCACTTCCCGCAGGTGAGCCGGATCGTGGCGGCGGGAAAGCACGTGGTGTGCGAGAAGCCGCTGGCCACCACCTCGGCGGAGTCCGCGGAGCTGGTCCGCCTCGCGCGCGCGGCCGGGGTCGTCAACGCCGTCAACTTCAACATCCGCTTCTACCCCGTGAACCAGCACCTCGCCCAGCTCGTGGCGGAAGGTGGCCTGGGCGACGTCCGCCTGGTGACCGGCCATTACTTCCAGGACTGGCTCCTCCTCGAAACCGACTGGAACTGGCGGCTCGACCCGGCCGAGGGCGGCATGCTGCGGGCCGTGGGCGACATCGGCTCGCACTGGCTCGACCTGATGAGCTTCGTCGGCGGCCTGCGGATCGAGAGCGTCATGGCCGACCTCGCCACGTTCGTGAAGGTCCGCCACCAGCCCGCCGGCCCCGTCGAGACGTTCTCCACCGAGCGGGCCGCGAACGCGATCGCCCGCGAGATGGTCACCGACGACGCGGCGACGATCCTCCTTCGCTTCGAGGGCGGCGCCCGCGGCACGGTGGCGATCTCCCAGGTGAGCGCCGGCCGCAAGAACTCGCTCCAGTACGAGATCGACGGGTCCGCGGCCGCCGCGGCCTGGGACTCCGAGCGGGCGGACGAGCTCTGGCTGGGCCACCGGGAACGCCCGAACGAGCTGCTGATCCGGAATCCCGCCCTCATGAACGCCGCCGGCGCGGCCGCGGCCAGCCTGCCCGGCGGCCACGTGGAGGGGTTCGGCGACACGTTCAAGGCCACCTACCGAGCGGTCTACGCCGACGTCGCCGCGGGCGGCCCGGCCGCGCGCCCCGCCTACCCCACCTTCGCCGACGGCCACGACGAGATGCTCGTCAACGACGCGATCGCCGCGAGCGCCCGCGAGGGTCGCTGGGTCGCAGTGGACCGCGGATGATGCCGATCCCGGGAATTCGCCCTCACCGCCTCCACGACCACCGCCACTACCCGCTGGGAGCATCGCGATGAAGCTCGGATTCCTCACCGCCCCCTTCCCCGAGACGCCGCTCATGGAGGTCGCCGACTGGGCGGCCGCGGCCGGTTTCGAGGTCCTGGAGATCGCCTGCTGGCCGCGTTCGAGCGGCCCGACCCGCCGGTACGCCGGCACCAGCCACGTCGACGTCGCCAACCTCTCGGACGGCCAGGCGCGCGAGATCGTCGACGAGATCGCGGCGAAGGGGCTCTCGATCTCCGGGCTCGGCTTCTACCCGAACCCGCTCCATCCCGACCCCGTCCATCGCGAGCAGGTGATCGGCCACCTCAAGGCGGTCATGGTCGCGGCCCGCAACATGGGGATCCCGCTCGTCAACACGTTCATGGGCGCCGACGGGTCGAAGAACCAGGACCAGAACTGGGAGGAGGCCCTCCGCGTCTGGCCGGACATCGTGGCCTTCGCGAAGGACCAGGGCGTGAAGATCACGCTCGAGAACTGCCCGATGCTCTTCTCCAACGACGAGTGGCCCGGCGGCCACAACATCGCGACCACACCGCGCATGTGGCGCCGGATCCTGGAGCAGTGGGGCGACACGATCGGCCTGAACTTCGATCCGTCGCACCTCGTGCTGCAGATGATCGACACGGGCCGCTTCCTGCGGGAGTTCGGCCCGCACGTCCTCCACTACCAGGCGAAGGACCTGATGATCGACCGCGACGGCCTCTACGAGCGGGGAGTCTTCTCCATGGGCATGGGCTGGCAGATCCCGCGGATCCCCGGCCTCGGCGAGGTCGACTGGCGGGTGGTCTTCTCCGAGCTCTACCGGGCCGGCTACGAGGGCGACTGCATCATCGAGCACGAAGACCGCCGCTTCGAGGGCACCGACGAGAAGGTCAAGCAGGGCTTCCTCATCGCTCGCGACGTCCTCCGGCCGTACTGCCGGTGAGCCCCGTGACACCCTCCTGGGCCGAGGTGACGGCCCCCCGCTCGCCGGCCGAGCTGACGCCGGAGCTCCTCGCCGACCTGCTCGCCCGGGTGAGCGAGCGCGACATCGCGAAGACGATCGACCACTCGCTCCTTCGACCGGAGCTCGACGACGCGTTCGTCGCGGACGGCTGTCGGCTGGCGGCGGCGTACGACGTCGCGTCGGTCTGCGTGCGCCCCGCCGACGTTGCCCGGGCCGCGGCGATCCTCGCCGGCACGGACGTGGCCGTGGGCACCACGATCGGGTTCCCGCACGGCAACCACCTCACCGAGACGAAGGTCCTCGAGGCTCGCAGGGCACTCGCGGACGGCGCCGTCGAACTGGACATGGTCATCCAGATCGGTGCCCTCAAGTCCGGCCGCGACGCCGAGGTGCTGGCGGACATCGCCGCGATCGTCGAGGTGGCCCACGCCGGCGGGGCGCTCGTCAAGGTGATCTTCGAGAACGCTTACCTTACCGACGATGAGAAGATGCGTGCGTGCCGTCTTACCGAGGTTGCGGGGGCGGAGTTCGTGAAGACCTCCACCGGCTTCGCGCCCGGCGGTGCGACGCACGAGGACCTGGCGCTCATGCGGCGCAGCGTCTCGCCGCACGTCCAGGTCAAGGCCGCCGGCGGCGTCCGGACGCTGGACGCGCTCCTGGCGGTGATGGCTCTCGGCGTGACGCGGATCGGCGCCACGGCCACTGCCACGATCATCGACGACTTCCGGGCCCGCAAGGCGGGCACAGTGCCCGCGGCGGCCGCGGCGGGCGAGGCCGGGGCGTACTGATGCGCCCCGTCGGCATCGGCATGCTCGGCTCGGGCTTCATCGGCGAGTTCCACGCGCAGGGTTTGCGCTACGTTCCCGACGCTCGGGTCGTGGCCAACTGCGACACGAGCCCGGAGCGGCGCGAGGCGTTCGCCGCCCGGTTCGGGAGCCGGCCCTTCGACTCCATCGAGGCGCTCTGCGCGGATCCCGAGGTGGACCTCGTGGTCGTCTCGCTGCCCAACCACCTCCACCGCGCGGCGGTCCTGGAGGCCGCAGCCGCGGGCAAGGCGGTGGCCTGCACGAAGCCGCTCGGCCGGAACGCCGCGGAGGCCCTGGACATGCTCCGCGCAGTCCAGGCCGCCGGCGTCTTCCATGCCTACCTCGAGAACGTGGTGTTCAACCTCGACATGATGCGGATGCACGAGATGGTCGAGGCCGGCGCGATCGGCCGGGTCACCACGTTCCGCGCCCGCGAGGGCCACAGCGGCCCGCACGCCCCCCACTTCTGGGACGCGGAGCTGGCCGGCGGCGGCGCCCTGCTCGACATGGCATCGCACGGAGTCGAGTGCGCCCGCTACCTGTTCGGCAAGGACCTCGGGGCGCGGGAGGTCTTCGCGTGGGGTGCCACGCTGGTCCACGGGGCCAAGACGACTGGCGAGGACAACGCGGTGATGGTCGTGCGCTTCGCGGACGGGCGGGCCGCCACCTGCGACGTCTCCTGGTCGTCGCGCGGCGGGCTGGAGGGCCGCTTCGAGGTGTACGGGGACGCGGGCCGGATGGTCCACGACATGGGCGTGGGCTCCATCCGGGCGTTCATCGAGCGCCCTGCCGGCTACCTGGGCGAGAAGGCCGACGCGGAGACGGGCTGGGTGTTCCCGATCCCCGACGAGGTCCGGGTCCACGGCCACGACGCGATGATGGCCGACGTGGTCGAGAGCTTCCGGGCCGGGACCGCGCCGCGCGAGACGTTCGAAGATGGCTACGCCGTCAACTGCATCCTCGACGCAGCGTATCGTTCCATCCGGTCCGGCCACTGGGAGCCGGTGGACGTCGACGAGGAGGTCGCCGCCGGATGACGTCGCGCGTCCCCGAGACTCGCGCGCTGCCGTGGCTCGACGCCGCCCAGGCGCTCCTGGCGCGCGTGGGCGAGACGCAGGGCCCGGCGATCGAGCAGGCGAGCCAGTGGTGCGCCGATGCGATCGCCGCGGACGGCCTCGTGCACCTTTTCGGGACCGGCCACTCGCGGATCCCGGTCGAGGAGATGTTCCCTCGCTACGGCTCCTTCCCGGGTTTCAACCCGATCGTCGAGCTGTCCATGACGTTCCACACCGAGGTCGTGGGAGCCAACGGCCAGCGCCAGGCGATGTTCATCGAGCGGGTGCCCGGGCTCGCCGAAGTGATCCTGGGCAACTTTACCTTCGGCCCCCAGGACGTGATGATCGTCTTCTCGGCCAGCGGCCTGTCGGCGGTCCCGGTCGAGATGGCCCGCGGGTCGCGGCGGCGGGGGCTCCGCGTGATCGCGGTGACGTCGACGGAGATGTCGCTCTCCGGCGAGCCCGATCCGCGGGTCGGATCCCGGCTGCTCGACGAGGCCGACCTCGTGATCGACCTCTGCACGCCGCCGGCGGACGCCCTGATCACGCTCGACGGCCTCGAGACGCCCGTGGGGCCGGGCTCCACCGTCGCGGCCGTCGCCATCGTCAACTCGCTCAAGGTCCGGATCGCCGAGCTGCTGGTGGAACGGGGCGCCATGCCCCCCGTGATCACGCGCGGCAGCGTCGTTGGCCCCGAGCGATCCCAGGCCCTGTTCGACGCGGCCTACCGGGAGCACGCGCATCGTCTCGCGCGTGCGATCATCCACCGGCACGATGCTGGCGACCGGGAGGAGGTGTGAACGACCACTGACCCGGGAGGAATTCCAGCACGTGGGACCGAGTTGACCGGACGCCCAAACCTGCGGGCGCCGGCGCACGAGGAGGAGTGAATGTTCAACAAGCACGCTCGCACGGCACGACTGGTCGTCGGCCTTGCGGCACTTGCCATTGTCGTCGGCGCCTGCGGTGGCAGCGGCGGCGACAAGTTCAAGATCGGGTACTCGAACGGCGGCGGCGTCGGCAACGGCTTCCGCGAGGAGCAGGTCTGCACCGCCAAGGCCGAGGCCCTCGCCTCGAACAAGGTGTCCGAGCTCACCACGATCCACCGGAACACGGACGCGGCGGGCCAGCTCCAGGACCTCCGCGACCTGATCGCCAAGGGCGTCGACGCCATCGTCTTCAACCCGAACGACGCCGAGGCCCTCAACCCGGCGCTCGAGGAGGCCAAGAAGGCCGGCATCTTCACGGTCTCCGTCGACGCGTACGTCACCAACCCGGACACCTACAACCTGTACAACAACCAGATCGAGTACGCCAAGCTGGGCGCCAAGTGGCTGTTCGACAAGCTCGGCGGCACGGGCACCGTCTACTACATGCGCGGCCTCGCCGGCCACCCGGCCGACAACGACCGCGACATCGGCTTCAAGGAAGTCCTCAAGGACTACCCGGGCATCAAGGTCGTCCCGACGATTGACGGCGTTGCCACCGGGTGGGACCCGGCCACGACCACCCAGCTGATCAATGACTGGATTGCCAGCGGCTCCTACGACACCACCAACGGCATCTGGACGTCGGGCATGGACTCGATGGTGGTTGACGCCATCAAGGCCGCGGGCAAGAAGTTCGTGCCGATCGTCGGCGCCGACCTCGGGGCGTTCGTCACCCAGCTCCTCGACACCACCGGCTTCGCCGGCCTCGAGGGCGCGGCAGTCACCAACACCGCCGCCGTCGGCGGCGCGGGCGTCAACCTGGCGCTCAAGCTCCTGGCCAAGGAGAAGGTCGAAACCGACCCGAACGCCGCCCAGCCGAACACGATCCTGCTCAAGCCCGTCCTCGCCGACAACACGTCCGACGCGGGCAAGTCCACCCTCAAGTCGTGGCAGTCGGTCCCGGGGCTCGACCCGACCTGGCCGCTCGGCATCACGATCGAGGGCTGGACCACCTATACCCCCGAGCAGGCCGTTGCCTGCAAGGGCCCGGGCGAGAAGTAACCCGCTCCGGCAGCTGAACCACGCAGGGGATGCCGGCCTGCCGGCATCCCCTGCTGACATCTCTCCACCTGCGAGACCGATGACCGCCACCGACCTCTTGCTCGAAGCCACCGGCGTCTCGAAGACCTACGGCGCCGTGGTGGCGCTGAAGTCGGCGTCGCTGGCCGTGCGCCCGGGCGAGGTCCACGCGCTGATGGGCGCCAATGGCGCCGGCAAGAGCACCCTCGTCAAGATCCTCACCGGCGCGGTCCGGCCCGATGGCGGCACGATCGCGGTTCGCGGCCGGGAGCGGACCGTCCACTCACCGGCAGAGGCCCGCCGGGGCGGGCTCGTCTCTGTCTACCAGGAGCCGGCGCTCATCCCGGACCTCGACATCCGCTCGAACCTGCGGCTCACCGAGACCCCGGTCGAGCCCTTTCGTCACTGGATGGCGGAGCTCGGCCTTCCCGACATCGACCTCTCGAGCCTGGCGCGGCACATGCCGCTGGCCTCGCTCCGGATCATCGACCTCGCCCGCGCGCTCGCGATCGAGCCCGACGTGCTCATGCTCGACGAGATGACCGCAGCCCTGCCCGCGAACCTCACGGAACGCGTCCTCGAGGTGATCGGGCGCGGCCGGGGCGGCGACCGCTCAGTCATCTTCATCTCGCACCGCCTGATCGAGATCGCCGCCGTCTGCGACCGGGCGACCGTCCTGCGCGAGGGCGAGACCGTCGGCATCGTCGACGTGACCGAGGGCTCGGAGGAGCGGATCGTCCAGCTGATGCTCGGCGAGATCGCCGCGGATCTCTCGGACGGCGCCGTGCATGGCGGCGCGGGCGCCCGCCGACCCGCCGACGCGAAGCCGCGGCTCGCGGCGCGCGATCTCGCCCACGGGGCGAAGCTGCACGACGTCTCGTTCGACCTGTACCCGGGCGAGGTGCTGGGCGTGGTCGCCCTCGAGGGGCAGGGGCAGGACGAGCTCTTCGACATCCTGGCCGGCTCGGAGCGCCCAAGCGGCGGCGAGCTGCTCGTGGACGGCTCGCCCGTCTCGTTCCGCCACCCGGCCGACGCCATCCGCGCCGGCCTCGTGTACGTCGCCGCCGACCGTGCCGAGGCCCTGCTGATGCAGCGCTCCGTCCGCGAAAACATCGCCCTCCCGTTCACGACCCGCCTGCGCCGCTGGGGCCTGATCGACCTCGGCGAGGAGAAGACGAAGGTCGACGGGGCGATCGCCACCCTCCAGATCGACACCCGGGCGAAGGGTGAGGTGCGGCGGCTCTCAGGCGGCAACCAGCAGAAGGTGACGATCGCCCGCTGGGTCGCCGGCGGCGTCCAGACGATGCTCTGCTTCGACCCGACCCGCGGGATCGACATCCGCACCAAGCACCAGATCTACGTGCTGTTGCGCGACCTGGCGGAGGCGGGCGCCGCCGTGCTGCTCTACACGTCGGAGCTCAAGGAGATCCAGCTCGCCTGCGACCGGGCGATCGTGATCTTCGGTGGACGAGTCGTGGCCGAGATGCCCGCCGCAGACGCGGACGAGGCAGCCCTCCTGCGGGCCGCCTACAACCTCAGGTCCGACGCCCAGATGCCCGAGGAGGCAGCGGCCGAGGCCGTCGCAGGCGGATCGGAAGGCGCCCGATGAGCGCGACGGCAGCTCCCGTGAGTGCCGCCCGGATCGGGCCGCTCGACGCCCTGGCTGGGTGGGCCCGGCGGAACAGCTGGAACCTTGGCCTGCTCGCGTTCCTCGCCATCCTGCTGGTCTTCACGAAGGTCATCCAGCCCCGCTATGGGATCCCCGGGATCCAGGGCCTCGCGATCTCCGTCCTGCCCCTCGCCCTGGCCGCCGTCGCCCAGGCGATCGTCGTCATCTCGGGCGGCATCGACCTCTCCGTCGGCGCGATGATGGCCCTGACGAGCGTCGTCGCGGCGTCGCAGATGGAGGGCCAGAGCCCGGAGGTCGGCGTCGCCGTCGTCATCGGAGTCCTCATCCTGGGCATGGTCCTCGGGGCGATCAACGGCTCGCTGGTCGTCATCACGCGCGTCCCGGACATCGTCGTCACCCTTGCGATGTCCTTCGTGTGGGCGGGCTGCGCGCTCCTCGTCCTCCGGACGCCCGGGGGGAAGGCAGTCGACTGGCTGCAGGAGCTCGTCCTCAGCTC
>Ga0315271_10001725_pt1 | contig 13340 bp, 14 predicted proteins | sample C3_top_MG_FD_204664 | JGI IMG/M metagenome (GOLD analysis project Ga0315271, IMG submission 204664) | Sediment microbial communities from Yellowstone Lake, YNP, Wyoming, USA - C3_top | ecosystem: Environmental > Aquatic > Freshwater > Lake > Sediment | place: USA: Wyoming | collected 2017-08-01 | reverse complement strand
CTCGGAGCCTGTCGACGCGGGCGTGTAGCCCCCCGCAAGTACTGCTGCCCCCCGGCGGCCAGTGCGGCCCGCCACAACATGGATACGACCGACCCACGAGCCACGGCACCCCGTCGATCCACGTCAGGCTGGCGCGATGCCCTGCGCGTCTGGCTCGGCGGGACCACCATCCAGGGCCGCCTGGTCCGCCACTTCCTGCTCGCGATCCTGCTGCCGGCGCTGGTGACCACGGTGGTGGGCGTCGGCATGATCCGGCAGCGCGTGTACGCGCAGGCGCAGGCGCAGGTCAATGCGGACCTCGAGGCCGCGAAGGAGATCTTTCAAGGCACGGTCGACCGGCTGGAAGACGCGATCCGGATCCACGCCACGCGCATGGTGATCTACGGCGCGCTGTCCCGGCAGGACACCGCAGGCCTGGCGGAGGAGATGGATCGCATCCGCCAGGCGGAACACCTCGACGTGCTGACGCTGGTCGACGCCAACGGACGGCTCTTCTACCGTTCCCGGGGCCCCGCGACACAGCCCGGCGAGGGCGTCAACGACGACCTGGTCCTCCGGGTGCTCGAGCAGTTGCAGCCGGCCGCCGCGACCGAAGTGGTGACGGGCGACTGGCTGGCCGCGGAATCGCCGGCCCTGGCCAGTCAGGCGCTGATGACGATCGCGCCGACGCCTCGGGCGCGCCCCGCCGCGGAGCCGCAGGTCCGGGCCGGCATGATGATGCGGGCGGCGGCCCCGGTGTTCACCCCGGCCGGCCGGCAGCTCGGCGTGCTCTACGGCGGCGTGCTGCTGAATCGCAACTACCAGATCGTCGACAAGATCCGGCGGACGGTGTTCAAGGAGGAGGAGTATCAGGGCCGGCCGGTGGGCACGGCGACCATCTTCCAGAACGACGTCCGGATCTCGACCAACGTGCGCTTCCCCGACGGCACCCGCGCCATCGGCTCGCAGGCGTCCGCCGAGGTCACCGACGAAGTGCTGGTGCGGGGCGGCACGTGGCGGGGCCGTGCGTTCGTGGTCGACGACTGGTACCTGTCGGCCTACGCGCCGATCCACAACCTGTCGGGCCGGACCATCGGCATGCTCTACGTCGGCGTCCTCGAGCGCCCGTTCACGGACCTGTTGTGGCGCAGCCTCCTCGTGTTCCTCGGGATCGCGGCCGGGGGCGTGGTCCTGGTCCACCTCATGGCGACGCGCGTGGCCCGGCGCATCTCCGGGCCCATCCACTCGATGGCGGTCGCCGCGCAGCGCATCGCGCAGGGCGACTACTCGCAGAAGGTCTCGTCGGGGGCCGCCGACGAGCTCGGCTACCTCGGGCACAGTTTCAATACGATGATGGAGGAGCTCCAGCGCGCCCACCAGGCGCTCAGGGAGAGCGCCGAGGAGCTGGAGCGCAAGGTCGAAGCGCGCACCGCCGAGCTGACGCGCATGCAGGCGCAGATGATCCAGTCGGAGAAGATGGTGGCTATCGGCAAGCTGGCCGCCGGCGTCGCGCACGAAATCAACAACCCGCTGACCGGCGTCCTCACCAACAGCAGCCTGATGCTGGAGGATCTGCCCGACGATCACCCGTGGCGCGAGGACCTGCAGACGATCGTCACCGAGACGCTGCGCTGCCGGAAGATCGTGAAGGGCCTGCTGGACTTCGCGCGGCAGACCAAGCCGCAGCGCACGCTGCTCGACATGAACGAGGTGGTCGAAGACGTGCTGGCGCTGGTCCGCAACCAGACCATCTTCCGCAGCGTCCGCGTGGTGAACGACCTCCATCCGAACCTGCCGTCGGTCCCCGCGGACGCCGACCAGATGCGGCAGGTCGTCCTGAACCTCGTGCTCAACGCCGCCGAAGCCATGTCGCAGGGCGGCGAGCTGCGGGTGTCGTCGGCGCTCGACACGCCGCACCGGGCCGTGGAGGTGCGCATTGCGGACACGGGGCCCGGCATCCCCGACGAAGTGCGCAGCCGCGTGTTCGAACCGTTCTTCACGACGAAGAAGACCGGCACCGGCCTGGGCCTCGCCGTCGCCTACGGCATCGTGGATCGCCACCACGGCGAACTGCGGATCGACACGGCACGCGGCCGCGGCACCACCTTCACCATCCGCCTGCCGATAGAAGGGCTGCCCGACGATGACTAGGGCGGACGCGCCGCGCGTGCTGGTGGTGGACGACGAGCCGTCGATCTGCCGGAGCTGCGAGAAAATCCTCGTGCGTGAAGGCTACGAGGTGAGGACCGTGCAGAGCGGCGCCCTGGCGCTGGACCTGCTGGAACGCGAGGCGTTCGATCTGGTGTTCACGGACCTCAAGATGGCGGAGATGGGCGGCATGGAGGTGCTCGAGGCCCTCCGCGCGCGATTCCCCGATGTCGTGCCCGTGGTCATCACGGGCTTCGCCACCATCGCGTCGGTCGTCGAGACGATGAAGGTCGGCGCGTTCGACTATCTGCCGAAGCCGTTCACGCCGGACGAGATGGCGGCCGTGGCGCGAAAGGCCTGGGAGCGTCGCCAGCTGCTGCTGCGCAGCCGGGGCGGACAGGCCACCGCCGGCGGCGAGACCGGCTCGTTCGCGGGCATCGTCGGGTCGAGCCCGCGGATGCAGGAGGTCTATCGCAACATCCGCAAGGTCGCGGCGACCTCGAGCACCGTGCTGATCATCGGCGAGACCGGCACCGGCAAGGAACTGGTGGCGCGCGCCATCCACGCCCTCAGCCCCCGCCGCCACGAGCGCTTCTTCGCCGTCGACTGCGGCGCGCTGTCGGTGACGCTCCTCGAGTCGGAGCTGTTCGGCCACATGAAGGGCTCGTTCACCGGCGCCGTGAGCGACAAGCGCGGCATCTTCGAGTCGGCGAACCGCGGCACCGTGTTCCTCGACGAAATCTGCAACGTGGACGTCGACGTCCAGGCGAAGCTCCTGCGGTTCATCCAGGAGCGCGAGTTCCTGCCGGTCGGCTCCACCACGCCCCGCCGCGTCGACGTCCGGCTGGTCTTCGCCACCAACCGCGACCTGGAGAAAATGGTGCGCGACGGCTCCTTCCGTGAAGACCTGTACTACCGCCTCTACGTCTTTCCGATCTCGCTGCCGCCGCTCAGCGACCGCCGCGAGGACATCCCCCTGCTGGCCGGCCACCTGCTGGACCGCGCGCGCGAGCGATGCGGCAAGCGCGTGACCCGGATCGCGCCCGACGCCCTGCTGCTGCTCGAGCAATTCGACTGGCCCGGCAACGTGCGCCAGCTCGAGGCCGTCCTCGAGCGTGCCGTCATCGCCTGTGACGGCGACACGGTCGAGCCCCGCCATCTGCCGCGCACGCTCACGCGCCAGACCCTGCCCGCCGATCTCAGCATCCCGAAGAACAACCGCGAGTTTCTGGCGCTGAAGAAGCGGCTGCGCGAACAGTCGGTCGCCGACCTCGAGCGCGAGTTCGTACTCGAAGCGCTCCAGCGCAACCACTGGAACGTCACGCGCGCCGCGGCGGAGGTCGGCATCCAGCGGCCGAACTTCCAGATGTTGATGCGGCGCCACGGGGTCCGCGCGGGCGGAAACGCGGACCACGACGACGACGGCAACGGCTCGCCGGAGACGGGCGCCTCGGAAACCTCATAGGAGTGGCGGCACCCGTCAGGTCGGGCGAAGGCCATCATTCTCCGATCGTTCCACGCTGCATGTTTTCCGCGTCGCCCTGCATGCGGGCGGTACGCACCAGGGGATCTCCCCTCTGCTGATGAATCCAGCGGGATTCCGCGTTCGCTGCCGATAATTCCCAGTCAATCGCGCAGTTTGCCGGCAGACGCCGCGGTCCCCCGTCGGTCGGCGCGCGGACGCTGTATACGCGCGATATACATCCCCATCACGTGCCTTTATTTCACGACATCTTCTAACATACTGTTGATAAGCTACTTAGCGCGCTTCCGTTCGTTCGAAGGAATCCGGCACGTTCGTTGTATATGAACGTCATGAACGTGAACCCGAGGTGCTGACATGACGACCCTATCGAAGACGATGCGCGTGCTGGTGGTGGACGACGAGCGGACGGTCTGTGCGGGCGTCGAGAAGATCCTCGTTCGAGGCGGCCACGACGTTCAGAAGGCGCTCTCCGTGGCCGAGGCGCTCAAGCTGCTCGAGGCAAATCCCGCCTACGACATCATTCTCGCGGACCTCATGATGCCGGTCGCCGGCGGCCTCGACCTCGTCAATGCCGTCCGCAGCCGCTGGCCCCAACTGCCGGTGCTGATCATGACGGGCTACGCCTCCATTTCGTCGGCCATCGAGGTGACGCGCGCGGGCGCCATCGGCTACCTCCCGAAGCCGTTCACGCCGGAAGAGCTCGAGGATGCGATTGACCACGCCGCGCGACGGCCCGGGCCCGCGCCGGTCGTCGTGAAGGCCCCGCCGGCCGCACGGCGTCAGGACATCATCGACGTCGACATGCCGTTTGACCGCGCCGAAGTGGCGGCGGCCACCTCTCAGGCGTACGTCGATCACCTGACGCGGTCCGACGTGCCGATGCTGGACTTCTGCGACCTCGGCCAGCGCGCCTGCAAGCGGTACACGTCGAAGGGCGTCTGCACGCAGCCCGAATGCCCGCTGGTCGTCGCCGAGCGCAGGAAGAAGGCCGTCGTCTCCGCGCCGCGCGTTGCCGATTTCATCGACGTCGACATGCCGTTCAGTTTCGCGGAAGTCGCAGGCGCGACGTCAGAGGCCTATGCGGACGCGCTCGGCCGGGGCGACCTGGCGGTCACCGGCCGCTGGAACCCTGCCAAAGCCACCGGCCGCAAGATTCTCGTCGTCGACGACGAGGCGGTCGTCGCGAACAGCGTCCGGCGGACGCTGAGCCGGCGCGGCTACGTGGTCGAGGAGGCGTTCTCGGGCAACGAGGCTCTCCACCGCATCCTCAACGAGATGTACGACCTGGTCCTGCTCGACATGCGCATGCCCGACGGCAACGGTCTCGAACTGCTGCCGACCATCAAGAAGCACCGCCCGGGACTGCCGGTGGTGATGGTGACCGGCTACGCGTCCATCGACACGGCGGTCGAAGCCATCCAGCGCGGCGCGGCCGACTACGTGGCCAAGCCGTTCACGCCGGACGAACTCTACGCGGCGGCCAGCAAGGCGCTGAGGGGAGCGGCCGGTCAGGCGGTATAATCGCGGAGACTCCCGCGAGGATGCCGTGACCCACAGCCGACGCTCGTTTCTCAGGAACTCGTCGCTCGCCGCCAGCACCATGCTCCTGCCGGCCGGCGCGTGGTGGCAGGCGCCGGGCGGCCGCACCGCCGGCGGCCGGCCGCGGATGACGTTCCGGTTCAGGCCCTACACCCTCCAGCTGAAGCACGTCTTCACGGTCGCCGTGAATTCGCGGACGACGACGCCCGTCGTGCTCACCGAGATCGAGTACGACGGCCTCGTCGGCTACGGCGAGGCGTCGATGCCGCCCTACCTGGGCGAGTCGCACGAGACGGCGACGGCGTTCCTGTCGAAGGTCGATCTCGCCAGGTTTGCCAACCCGTTCGAGCTCGAGACCATCCTCGATGCCATCGACGCGCTGGCGCCCGGCAACCCCGCGGCCAAGGCCTCGGTGGACATCGCCCTGCACGACCTGGTCGGCAAGCTCCTGAAGCAGCCCTGGTACAATATCTGGGGCTACGACCCCGCGAAGGCGCCCGTCACGACCTTCACGATCGGCATCGACACGCCCGACGTGGTGAAGCAGAAGACGAGGGAGGCCGCCGAGTTCAAGATGCTCAAGATCAAGCTCGGCCGGGATACCGACAAACTGATGGTCGAGGCCATTCGCTCGGTGACCAGCGTGCCGATGAGCGGCGACGCCAACCAGGGCTGGACCGACCGACAGCAGGCGCTCGATATGATCGGCTGGCTCAAGGAGCGCGGGTTCCTCTACGTCGAACAGCCGCTCGCGAAGGAGCGGGTGGACGACCTGGCCTGGATCACCGAGCGCAGCCCCCTCCCGATCATCGGCGACGAAGGCGTGCAGCGACTGAAGGACGTGCACAAGGCACAGGGCGTCTACACCGGCATCAACATCAAGCTGATGAAGTCGACGGGCATGCGTGAAGCGCAGAAGATGCTGCAGCTCGCGCGGGCCCTCGACATGAAGGTGATGCTCGGCTGCATGACCGAGACCTCCTGCGGGATCTCCGCCGCGTCGCACCTCTCGCCGATGGTAGACTGGGCCGATCTGGACGGCGCCCTGCTCATCTCGAACGACATCTTCGACGGCGCGAAGGTCATCGACGGCAAGGTGACGCTCTCGAATCGGCCGGGGATTGGCGTCGTCAAGACTGAGACAAAGGGGTAGGCTCGGGGTTCGGAGGAGACCTGACCATGCCAGGAACCGTCGTCGTCGGCACGTTCAGCTATCGCCACGAGGCCGAACTCTTCAGGAGCATTCTGGAAAGCCGCGGCATCGGATCCATCGTCGGCGCAGACGACGAGGGCGCGCTACATCCCGGTCTCGGGTTCTCGCGCGGGGTGCACCTGTTTGTCGCGGCCGAGGACGCCGCGCGGGCGTCCGACATCCTCGACGAGCACGAGGATGAAAGCACGGCTGGAAGCGAGAACACACCCGTCTAGTCACCGGTTGACGCGGGGTCGGGCACTACGCCGGACTCCTGCTTTCTGGCGTGGTAGCCCCGGTCGCCGTACGGCTCGAGCTTCTCGATCCACAGCGATTCCAGTGCCTCCAGATCGGCCCTGATATCCTGCCCGACCCCATCCGCCCGGGCGAGTTCGTCCAGCGCCTCGAAGACGAACGCGTCTGCCCCGCTCTCCTTCCAGTCGGCCTGGAGCCGCTTGTTCGGATGACTGCCGGACCGCAACTGGAACCGGTGGCTGTTCATGATGCCCGGGAGATTCTGCGCAGCGACGACAAACACCCGACCGCTCGGGAGGTGGCGAATCTGGAATACGCCCATCGGCGGCGGGTTCTGTTTGTAGTCGTCGATGAGTTCGCGTCGCGTGGCGGTCATACGGCTCATCATAGCGCCAGGGAGGCCCGACCGGCTCACGCGCACGCCCGCGCCCACGCCCTGATCTGGTCGATGGTGGCGGTGGCGCCGCCGCAGACGACGATCAGCAGGGAGCGGTAGGCCGCCAGTTCAGGCGCATCCTCGTACGCCACCGCCAGGCTGGCGCCGCAGGCCGGCTCGACCAGCATCCGATGGTCGGCAAGGAAGCGCTCGCAGGCCGAGAGCGCACTCCCGTCCGAGACGACGACGCTGTGGATGGCATGCGCCTTCGACCAGTGCAGCGCCTGCTCGCAGACCCGCTTGGCGCCGAGCGATGTCGCCACGCTGGCAATGCGATCCAGTTCCACGGTGCGCCCGGCCTTGACGGCTTCGTGGAAAGAGGCGGCGCCCTGCGTCTCGACGGCCACCACCGGCACGTCTGTCCACCCGGCGCGATGCAGTCCTTCGACCACTCCCGAGAGCAGCCCGCCTCCTCCCACGCACAGCACAATCGCGTCAGGTTTGACGCCCGCGCGCACCAGTTCGTCAACCAGCGTGGAGTGGCCGCGCCACACCAGAGGGTCGTCGAAGGGGTGCAGGAAGGCGTCCGTCTTCCCGATCAACGACTGTGCGTGCTCGTTGGCCTCCTGCCACGACGCGCCGCGCACGATGACGCTGGCCCCATCCATCTGCAGGAGCGCCCTGGCCCGATCGGTCGTGGTCTCCGGGACGACGACCGTGACCGGGACGCCCAACAGGCGGCCTGCGTACGCCACCGCGAGGCCGGCATTTCCGCCCGACGAGGAGACGAACCGCCGGGCTCCGCGCGCAAGGTAGGCCTCACAGGCATGGCCGATGCCGCGCAGTTTGAAGGAACCGGACGGCTGCAGATTATCGAGCTTGAGCCACACGGCGCGTCCCGCGATCATGCTCAGCGGACGGGATTCAACAAGCGGCGTCTCGATATGAAGTGGCATGTTACGTGCCGCGCGATCGGCTGAGAAACGCCGGCAGCTTCAGCCCCTGAACCGAGCAGGCCGCGAGTCTGTCGAGACGCTTCAGCCGCGTCTCTTCCCGCCTCGCACTGACGAGCCACCAGGTGGCGGCTTTTCGGTAGGACGGCGGCTGGGCCTGGAAGAACTCCCACGCGGCTCGCTGACGCTTCAGCAACCGCGCGTACGGTTCCGGCAGGTCCGCCGGGCGCTGCTCGTACGAGTAGATGCCGGACCTGTTCTGAGCCCTCGCCTCGAACGCCTCGAGGCCGGCGGGCTGCATCCTGCCTTGTTCGACCAGCGCAGAGGCGCGGGCGATGTTGACGCTGCTCCACACACTGCTGCGGCGGCGGGGCGTGAACCGGATCACGTAGCTGACGTCGTCGATGCGTTTCCGGATGCCGTCGATCCAGCCGACGCACAGGGCTTCATCGACGGATTCCGGCCAGGTCACGCTCGGCTTGCCGGAGTCCTTCTTGTAGTAGCCGACCCACAGTTCGCCGACGCCGGCGTGGTGCTTCCTGAGCCACATGCGGAAGGCGGCTGGCGTACGAAAGAACGTCGGTTTCATGCTGACCTCGAGGCTTCGAGTCCGCCCGGCACCCCTCCTCCCAGTCACTGCCGGCCCAGCCAATCGTACTCCCAGGCCCACGGCATGCGGGTCTTTCCGAGCACGAGGCGCGCGATCTCTGGGTAGAGGCGTTCGGCGCGCACATCGTTCGCCAGCATCACCAGGCAGCGCTGTCCGGCTTCCAGGCAGACGACCATGTTGCCCGTCCAGTCATTGTGGCCGCCCTTGAACCATGCCGGGCCGCTCGTGTCCCGGAACGTCACCACGCCGAGGCCGGCCGCCAGCCCGATCGCGGCGTTCCCGGGATCGACGCCGGGCGCCAGCGTCGGAAACTGGTGCGGGGACGCGATGGGCAGGTGAGGAGCCATCAGTGCTCCCCGGGACCCGGCGCTGAGCCCCTCCCCTCGCACGATGCCAGCCCACAGCCGCGCCTGGTCAGCGATGGTGGTGTCCATCGATCCTGCCGCGCTGACGCTGCTGCGCTCGTCGTGCGGCTCCATCGAGCCGTCGAGGCCGTAGCCGTCCGCGAGGTTCGCCGCAAAGTCCGGGCGCCAACTCATGCTCGTGTTCGTCATGCCGAAGCGGTCGAACACGCGGGCCTGCATCTCCCTGCCGACATCCAGCCTGAGCCCCTGCTCGAGGATCAGTTGCAGGATGTAGAACCCTTCGCCGGAGTAGGCGTAGCGGCTCCCCGGCTGAAAGTGAATTCGCAGCCGCTTGTCGGGCTCGAGCCATCGGAAGTTGGCGAACCCGGAGGCGTGCGTCAGGAGCACGCGCGGAGTCAGCGCCCGCCAGCGGTCGTCCCCCGCGAGGTCGGCGTAGTCCGCGTACTCAGGCAGGGGGCGCGGCAGCAACGCGGCCACCGAGGCGTCCAGATCAAGCCGCCCTTCGTCGACCAGCTGCAGCAGCATGTACGCGAAGGCCGCCTTCGTGAGCGATGCCCCGTACATGACGGTGTCGATCGTCAGGGGAAGGCCGCGCGCGACGTTTCGATGGCCGAATGCGGCGACGCGCACGACCTTGCCGCCCTCGATCACCGCCAGCGCCAGCCCCTGCACCTTTTCTCGTGCCATCAGGCGCTGCACGGCGGCATCGAGGCTCCGGATATCGAGGGCCGAAGCGCGGTGGCGCGACGCCGCACAGCCACTCAGCATCACCCAGACCAGGACGAGACACGTCGTCTTCATGCAGTCGATGCTGACGTAGGGTCTCATGAAGGTCCGCCCATCCATAGACGGCGCTCATCGGCATCAATCGCCGTCACGTGCTGGTGGCATCGTCGTCGTTCCGGGCGCCAGCCCTGTGCCCGGAGCTCCGCGGCGGCGAGCAGCGAATGCTCCCCGGAGGAGAATACACTGTCGGATCGCGCGCCGCTCGTGTGTGCCGGACGGCTGCGACTATGATGCGCGGGACGTCCATTCAACAGACTGGAACTGCCGATGGCGCTGCCGACCGTCACGATTGGATCGGAATGTGCCGTGACCGAACTGGTGCCCGCGGGCGAGACCACCGCCGAGAGCACGATGGTGATGAACATCAACATGGGCGGCATGGCCCAACAGGTGGTGGCGACCACGTCAATCAAGATGACGGTGGCGCCGGGCAAGTAGCGCCTGGTCCGCTCCTACAGCGCGAAGTTGTCCTCGTAGTCCGCCATGGCCGCCAGCACCACCTTGCAGGCGTGCCCCCGGCCGTAGATCTTCGTGATGCGCGCGTGCTGCCGCTGTCCGGGGATCAGCTTGTAGGTCAGAAAGTAGTGCTGGAGCCGCTCGACCAGCACGGCGGGGACGTCGCTGATGTCGCGGGCGCCTCCCCACACGTAGTCGTTTTCCAGGACGCCGATGAGCTTGTCGTCGGCCTCTCCGTGGTCAATCATCTGCAGGCCCCCAATGACGCGGCCGCGCACGAGAATCTCGTTGCGCGCGATGACCCGCTCGCTGAGGATGCAGATGTCCAGGGGGTCGCCGTCACCCCGCTTCGCGCTGGGCGCGAGCTTGCGCACGCGCTCGCCGCAATACGTGCGGGGCACGAACCCGTACAGGGTCGGGTGCTGCGCCGACGAGCGCTGCGGCCGATCGATGTGCAGGTAGCCGGTCACCTTGTCCACTTCATACTTCATGAGATCGAACGGCGTGATCTCGATGAAGGCGTTCACGACGTCCGGCGGCGCCGGGCCGACATCGAGCCCGTGCCACGGGTGCGGACGGAAATGGCTGACTGAGAAGGGCCGTCGCTGCGTCAGTCGTTCGGACATGGTGCCGGGCTCCTGTGGAGGCGTTCTCGGCAGCATTGTACGATGGCCGCCGCCCGCACGCGAGCCGTCCAGACGTGGCAATGACTCTCGCCATGCCTCGCGCTTTGAAACACCTTCCGATCAGGCAGCCGAACTGCCGTCAGCACGCCGTGCGCAATCGTGTCGATGCCGATCGTGCGTCCCACGACCGCAGGCGCCGGCCTCCCGCCTGATCTGGCCCAGCACGTCCTCGAGCGCCAGCGCGTTGCCGTGGATGTCGCCGGCCAGCGCCGGATGATTCCACGTCTTGCCGTCGATCCCCGGGACCCTCGCCATCTCCGTGAACTGGTCGGGCCTCGCCGCCACGAGCGCCAGTTCACCGTCCTCCGACAGCACCAGCAGCGCCTCCTGATCAGGCAACAGGACGAGTTGGCCATTGCCGTAGCGGCCGCCCTTCCACGTGCGCCGGCCGTCCTCGAGGTCGATGCACGCGAGGATCGATCCGTCGAAGCCGAAGGCCTGGCGCTTGTGCACGACGAAGTCGTTGAAGTACGGCTTGAGCCCCTTCGACGTCCATCGCTCCTCCGCCCTCCATCCGCCCGGTCCTCTCGAGACCACGAGGCGCCGTACGCCGAGCCCGCCGTTGGGTCCGGCGGTGCTGACGAGCACCTCGCCGTCCGCGACCTGGGCCGGCTGCACGATGGCGGCGCCCTTCCACGGGTGCTCCCAGAGGAGCGTGCCGTCGGCAGGCGCGACGCTCGCGGCGCCCGTGTCGCTCATCAGCAGAATCTGCGGCACTCCGTCGATCGTCAGCGCGTGAGGCGAGCTGTAGCCGCCGCCGCGCGGCGAGCCCACGTGGACGAGCCGCGGGTGACCACCGCCCAGCCGACGAGGGTGACGCTCAGCGGCGGCGTGGCGTAGATGGGGAGCAGCATCCCCATCATCCCATTGGCCAGCGACGGATGAACGGCGCGCTCCATCGCTACCACCGCGACGACCATCAGCACGATCGCGCCCGCGCGTTCGGCCCAGGATGCCCGGCTGAAGAACAGCCACCACACGATGACCGCCAGGCCGCCCGCGATCCCGCCAGCCACGCTGTACAGGGCGGATCCTTGAAAGACGAGGGGCACGACGAGCCAGGCCAGCCACTGCAGCGCTACGGCGACGACGCCTGGCCAGAGCCGGACTGAGTGCTGCGCGGTCGGTTCGTCGATCTGTGTAGTGGTCATGATCACGCCCTGACCATCACCGAACACTCGCGGACGACGCGCGAACGTGTGCCGATCAGATCTTGATGAAGATCTTCTTCCGGAACATCCAGTAGAGCACCAGCCAGAAGACGAGCAGCACGGCGAGCCCTCGGATCACTCGCTCGAACGGCGGGCCGAGCACGAGGAACGGCGCGGTGGTGCCCATGGAGGCCTATTCTGCGGGACGTCGGACATGGCCGGCGCAGGTTGGATCAGAGCGCTGCTGGGTGGCCTCGGTCCTGCCTCGCCTTACGACCCGCCGCCAGAACACCGCCGAGCCAGCCGGCACCGACGGTCAGCGCACAGACCGCGATCGTCCGAACGTTCAGCGTGCCAGCCACCACCAGTCCCGACCCCGCCACGACCACGCCAACACTCACGCCGTGGAGCACATGAGACTCCTGGACCGTCCGCGCCGCCCAGAACGCGGCGGCCATCGTCAGGAGACTCTGGAGGATCCACCAGTACGAACGCCCCATGTGCGCGGCAAACTGCCCGATCAGCGCCTGGTCCGGGGCGCCGCGAACCGCGAACGCCAGCTTGAAGGCGTAGCCCGTCGCCGCGAGCGTGACGAGCAGAAATGCCGCCAGCGGGACCCCGATGCCGGCGAGCAGGATGCGCCCCCACTTCATGGAACTCTCCTTGATCCGCGTGATGGCGGTGTCCACCCGAGGACGCCCACGATACCACCAGAGTTGAGGCTGGGCCGCGTGCCGGGTTGGACGGTGCGATCGCCCCGGTCAGGGTCCGATCAGCCCCATGCTGGTGTGCGAGGGGTCCGTGAAGTAGCCGAAGCACCCGGCCCCGGGCATCCGCATCGGGTCGCCGAGCCGCTTGCCACCCGCCTCCTCGATTTCGGCGAGCTTCGCATCGACATCCGTCGTGTAGATGTACGCCACGGCGGGCAGAGACGGCGTGTGCGACTGGAAGACCCCGCCCGGGCCTGCGCCGGCGTCGAACGCCGTGTATTGCGGCATCGTGGCCAGCGTGCCCCACCCGAAGAGCGCTCCGAAGAACCCGGCCGCCCCCGATCCATCCGCGGCGTACATCTCGACCGAACAGATCGCGCCAACGGGCGGCTTGGGATTCGAGCCAAACGGCAAGGGCATGTGCGGCACTCCGCCCGGCAGCGCGGAGCCCGTCAATCCATAGATGGTCCCGGTCGGGTCCTTGAAGAGCGCGAGGGTGCCCACCATCGGCACCTTCCAGCTGGGTCTCTCGATCGCGCCCCCGGCGGCCACAACCCGTATCAGCATGGCGTCCACGTCGGGAACGGCGATGTAGGGGACGATGCCCTGGTAACCGGTCGGCACGTGGGATCGCAATGCTCCGGGCGG
>Ga0315271_10001724_pt1 | contig 13343 bp, 10 predicted proteins | sample C3_top_MG_FD_204664 | JGI IMG/M metagenome (GOLD analysis project Ga0315271, IMG submission 204664) | Sediment microbial communities from Yellowstone Lake, YNP, Wyoming, USA - C3_top | ecosystem: Environmental > Aquatic > Freshwater > Lake > Sediment | place: USA: Wyoming | collected 2017-08-01 | reverse complement strand
CAATCCGGATTAAATTAATCGGCAAACCCCGGCCGGGCACTTTTTCTCCTGGATATGTGCCTCGATTTCTGGGCGGAAATGTTTTAAGGCACTCATCAATGGCACTCCGGCGGACTGGCCCAGAGGACAGAAGGAGGCATCCATCAGGGTGGCCGCCAGACGTTCCAGGAAGGCCAGGTCCTCTTGCTGCCCACCGCCCTGGCAGATACGGGTGATGGTTTGGAGCAAGCGCCGCGTCCCTTCCCGGCACGGGGTGCACTGGCCGCAGGATTCATGCTCGAAAAACACCGCCACTGATCGGAGGAAATCCACTACACAGGTGGAGTCATCCATCACCAGCATGGTGCCGGAGCCCAAGGCGCCGCCAGCTTTGGCCAGGGAGCCGTAGTCCATGGCTACATCCAGGGATTCGGCAGTCAACAGACCCGCAGAGGCGCCGCCGGTCTGGCACATCTTGAAGCGACGGCCGGGGAGCAAGCCCCCGCCGTAGGAGTCAATCAACTCCCTGAGGGGCATGCCCACGGGGGATTCCACGATCTGCGGGGTCTTGACCTGCCCGATGATCTGGTAAATCTTGGTACCCGAGGTGTCCTGGGTGCCCAGGGCCTTATACCAGGCGCCGCCCCGGTTGATGATGGCTGGCACGCTGGCCAGGGTTTCAACGTTATTCACTATGGTGGGACATCCTCGCAGACCTGCGACCCCGGGAAAGGGAGGTTTCAGCCGGGGGTAGCCCCGCTTACCTTCGATGGACTCGATGAGGGCCGTTTCCTCGCCGCAGATATAACAACCGAAGCCGGAGCGGACCTCTACGTTAAAGGAAAAGTCAGTCCCAAACAGGCCGTCTCCCAGGTAGCCCTGGCCAGTGGCCTGGGTAATAGCCTTTTCCAGATGGCACTGGGAAAGAAAATATTCTCCCCGGCAGTAAATGTAACCCTGGCTGGCCCCCACGGCATAGCCGGCAATGGCCATACCTTCCAGGATCTTATGAGGATCACCCTCCATGAGGTAGCGGTCTTTGATGGTACCCGGCTCCCCTTCATCGGCATTGCAGATGATATATTTGGGAGTCACCGTGAGAGGCCGGGTAAAGGACCACTTCAGACCGGTGGGGAAGCCGGCGCCGCCCCGGCCCCGAAGCCCCGAGGTCTTGACCTCTTCGACAACCTCTTCTGGGGTCATAGCGGTCACGGCTTTTTTCAGGGCTTGGTAACCACCCCGGCCCAGGTAAGTTTGGATATCCATGGGGTCGATGAGGCCCACATTATCCATGAGCACCGGCTCCTGGGGGCCTGGCTTGAACTGACGAAAATCCCGGGTGGAATAGGGTAGCTTGCGGTAATTCGCCACCTTGCCGGCCCGGTGGTCGGCTATAATCTGGCGGATCTTTTCTCTGGTCAGGTTACCAAAGACCAGTGCATTGATCTGCATGGCCGGGGCCACTTCACAGACGCCCAGGCAGGCCGACAGCTCCAGAGTAAAAAGCCCATCCGGGGTGGTTTGGCCAGCGGGAACTCCCAGTTCCTCCTGCAAAGCCTGGAGCATATTCTCCGCGCCGTTGATATGGCATGGTGGGGACTGGCACATCCTAACAATATACTTCCCCTTGGGCTTCCAGGTGAACATGGAGTAAAAACTCATGGTCCCGAAGATGTCACTGCCGGGGATGCTGAGTTCCCCGGCGATGACCTCTTGCATGGACATAGGGATGTACCCAAGGATCTCCTGGGCTTCCTGGAGGACCGGCAGCAAAGGGCCTGGTTCATCCCGGTAGAAGCCAATGGTGGTCAATAGCCGGTTGCAAATTTCCGGTTTGATCTGGACTGTTGGGGCACTGACACAGGGGCCCAGGGGGCTCGTCACCGGGGCCTGAACTTTGCTGCGACGCATGTGGGTTTTGTCTTTTGGAGGAGTCATGCACTCACCTTTTCAATTCTGACGGCGCAAACCTTATATTCCGGGATCTTGGCCACCGGGTCCAAGGCGGCGATAGTGAGTTTGTTTACCGCGGCTTCATGGTAATGAAAGGGGATGAAAATGGTCCCCGGCACGGCCTTGGTCGACACCAGGGCCCGGGCGACTAACTCCCCCCGGCGGCTCTTAACCCTTACCGGCTCCCCCTCGGCGATATCATAGGCGACTGCGTCCCCCGCGGCGATTTCCACCCGGCATTCCGGGGCTTTTTCCACCAGACCCGGGGCCCGGCGGCTCATGGTGCCGGTGTGATACTGGTAAAGCACCCGTCCGGTAGTCAAAACTAGGGGGTAATCGGCATCGGGCATCTCTGCCGGTTCCCGGTAGTCAATGCCGAAAAAGTGGCCCCGGCCCCGGGAAAACTGGTCCCGGTGGAGGAAGACCGTGCCGGGATGATCCGGATGGGGACAGGGCCATTGCATCCCACCTTCGGCTTCCAGGCGACCATAGGTAATGCCGGCATAGGACGGGGTGACCCGGCGAATCTCTTCGAAGATGTCTTCTGCGCGGGTAAAAGGCATGGGGTGGTCCAGTCGTTGGGAGATTTCTGCAATGATCTGCCAGTCGGGTTTGGCGTCGCCTACTGGAGGAATTACCTGGCGCACCCGGGCCACCCGCCTCTCCGTGTTGGTAAAGGTACCGTCTTTTTCCGCGAAGGAGGCCGCAGGTAAGACCACATGCGCCAGTTTGCCGGTTTCGGTGAGAAAGATATCCTGAACCACCAGAAATTCCAATTGCTGCAAGGGATTGACCACGTGTTTGGTATCCGCCTCGGAGATGACCGGATTCTCTCCGATGATATACAAGGCCTTAATCCCACCCCGGGAGATCGCAGGCAGCATTTCGGTCATGGTCATGCCAACCCAACCCGGCAAATTGCGGACCCCCCAGGTTGCTTCCATTTTCCAGCGGTTGTCTGGGTCGGTTACCGACTGGTACCCGGAGAAGACGTTGGGCAGACCGCCCATGTCGCAAGCCCCCTGGACGTTGTTCTGGCCCCGGAGAGGATTGACGCCGCCGCCTCTAATGCCGACGTTGCCACAGAGCATGGCCAGGTTGGCCAGGGATTTGACGTTGTCGGTACCGGTAACGTGCTGGGTGATGCCCATGGCATAGACGATGGAAGCAGCTTGGGCCCGGCCATACAGGCGGGCGGCAGAGCGTAGGTCCGAGGCGGGAACCCCGCTGATCTGTTCCACATATTCCGGGGTATAGCGGGCCACGGTTTCCTTCAGGGCCTCAAAGTTTTCGGTCCGCGCGGCTATATAGGCTTGGTCGTGCAAGTTTTCCTGAATAATGACGTGCATCAAGCCATTGATGACCGCGACGTCGGTGCCGGGATGCTGTCGTAGCCACAAGGTAGCGTGGCGCACCAGATCGATCCGTCTGGGGTCGATCACGAGAAGAGTTTTCTTTTTTAGGCGGGTGGCCCGCTTGATGAAAGTGGAAATAACCGGATGGGTTTCGGTGGTGTTGGAGCCAATAACCAGGATACAATCGCTGTCTTCCAACTCGGCGATCGAGTTGGTCATGGCGCCAGAGCCAAAAGTAGCGGCCAGACCGGCCACGGTGGAGCTGTGTCAGAGCCGGGCGCAATGATCCACGTGATTGGTGCCGATCACCGCCCGCATGAATTTTTGCATCAGGTAGTTTTCTTCATTGGTCACCCGGGCCGAGCACCAGCCGCCGATCTTGTCAGGGCCGGCCTTGTGTTGAATTTCTCTGAAGCGGGAGGCCACCAGGTCCAGGGCCTCGTCCCAGGAGGCTTCCCGGAAGGCGCCATTTTCCTTGATCAATGGGGTGGTTAGCCGGTCGGGATGGTTTATGAACTGCCAGCCGAACCGCCCCTTCACGCACAGCCTTCCTTGGTTGGGAATGGTATCGGCGCCGGTGATTTTCACGATACGGTTGTCTTTGACATGGATGTCCATTTGACAGCCGACGCCGCAGTAAGGGCAGGTGGTGCGAACCTGAGTAAGTTCCCAGGGACGTCCCCGGCCAATGGCGTGTTTGTCCAGCAGCGCCCCCACCGGACAGGCCTGGACGCATTCGCCGCAAAAGACGCAATCCGAGTCGATGTAAGAATAATCCCCCCGGGCCACAATCTTGTTATGCGCCCCCCGGTAACCGATGGCGATGGCCTGGTTGACCTGCCGCTCATTGCAGGCCCGGACGCACCGGCCGCACATAACGCACTTGGAAAAATCCCGCACAATCATGCTGTTATCATTTTCATAGTAGTACGGGGTATCCGGGGGATTGGCAAAAGCGGGAGTGGCTACCTGGTAGCGATAGGCCAGGGCTTGAAGTTCACAGGCGCTGTTGGCCTCGCAGATGAGGCAATTATGACTGCCAGAGGCCAGCAGCAGTTCGATAACCATCTGGCGGGCCGCTACCACCCGAGGGGATTCGGTCTGAACCACCATCCCCGGGGCGGCCTGAGTGGCGCAGGCGGGGAGCAAGGTGCGGGCCCCTTCCACCTCAACCACGCAGATACGGCAAGCTCCGGTGGGAAGCGTATCTTTATAATCACATAAGGTTGGCACCGGGATGCCGGCACCCCGGGCGACTGATAGAATACTCTGCCCTGATTCAAACGAGAAGATTTCGCCATTAATCGTCATAGTCGACGGAGGCATACGTCTCTTGTCCTCCAATTATAGGTTTTTCTTTGGACCGGATCGCTAAATCTCCCCGGTTTCTTACTTTCAGGCCTCTGCCTGCTATTTCCGCACCATTGAATTTTGGTGGGAGCATGACGAAGTTTCGATAATCGCCTCAGACCTATTCCTCATCAAATTCAACCCCCAAGCGCTCCCACTGAGCCGCGCCTTCGGCCTCTCCCCGGGCGATTTCCTCCTCGTTCCACGGCTCTAAGATAAGGCTATCCGCCACCAGTTCCCAAAGGTACTTTACCTCATATTTATACTCGGGATTGAATTTGGGCACGCGTTTCATGAGTTGGTCGTGGCAGTTGGAGCAGGCGACGACCAAAACGTTGGCACCGCTGCTCTTGATGGATTCGTACTTGGCATGTCCATGCCAGGCAGATTCACTTTCATAGGGGCCGGGCCACATACCGCCGCCGGCCCCGCAGCAATGGCCGTTGGCGCGGTTCGGCTCCATTTCGACAAAGTTGTCTACGCACTGCTGAATAATCCAGCGGGGCTCTTCGTAGAAGCCCTTGCCGAAATGGCGCTCGAGCTCTCGGCCGTGTTTACAGGAGTCATGCCAGGTGAAGATTTTGCCCTCGTTGACGCTTTTGTCCAGCTTGATCCGGCCCGATTGGATGAGCTTAACGAGATATTCATAGAGATAGAGATAGTTGATCTCATTTTCCGGGCTCTCTTGGAGACATGCCTTCATCCCCACGCGGCAGCCGTATGACCCCCCGCCGCAATCCGGCATGATCATTTGTTTGATGTGGTACTTCTGCATGAAGTCGATCTTACGCTGGGCAAAGACCTTGATGAACTCATAGTTCCCCGTAAACAGACCCCAGTCCACGGACTCCCAGTTTTCCGACGGAATAGTCCAGTTTTCTCTGGCGGCGTAGAAGATTTTCCACCACCATTTCATATCCTCATTGTCGGCAAAGACTTCCTTGGAATTCGGGAAAAAGAGGGTGTCGGCCGCCTCTTTATCGATGGGGACATAGAAGCCGGGACAGTCCTCTTCTGCCATTTCTTTCCCCAGGTCAGACATGAGAAAAAAATAATCTTCCTGGGGGATAGCCATATTATTGCCGGAGTTGAAGCAGTGTTCGGCTCCCTTGTGGAGAATACCCGGCACTTTGTCCCTGGGACGTAGGGACTTCATGTGCAACATGATGTAAGGTATATCGAGATTCATCGGGCAGGCGTGGGCGCAGCGGCCGCATCCGGTGCAAACCCACGGAAACTTCGAGTCGACCACCTCATCAACCATGCCGAAATGCAGCATTCGCAGGACCTTTCTGGTGTCCCAGCCTTCCATCCCGGGGGTTCCCGTGACCGGGCAACCGCTGGTGCAGGTCCCGCAGGTCATGCACAGATTCAGGTTGAATTTTGCCAGGGCATCTCTGATTGGCTCCGGCAGTTTTTGAGGTATTACGGCAGCTTGCATAATGCTCTCCTTCCGATTTACCAAAAGACGGTTTATAGTTCTGCACACCGATTTACCGGCAGCCGGTGCTCATATTGCGAGGCAGGGAATATAGACGTGGAACGTACTCCCGTGATCAGGTTCGCTTTCTACGCGGATAAAGCCGTTGTGGGCCTCCACGATGCTTTTGACGATGGCCAGTCCCAATCCCGTACCGATGATAAATCTCGTCTGGTCGTTTTTTATCCGGTAGAAACGATTAAAAATGTGGCCCAGGTCGTCCGGAGCCATACCGATGCCATTATCGGACACGCTGGCCCTGAGGTAGCCGCTTTCCATCGCAGCGGAAACGACCACTTTTCCACCTTCGGGCGTATAGTTGATGGCGTTGCTGATGAGATTGGAGAAAACCTCCTCCATATTACGCCGGTCAACAAACACGGGAGCAAGCTTGGGCAGAGGCTCCAACGTCAGCGAGATCCCCTTGGCCTGAGCTTTAGCGGCATGAAAGGCCACCTGATCCCCCAGGATGTCAGACAGGTTGAGCTGTTCCTTCTCCTGGTTGATCAGGCCGGATTCTATGCGGGCCAGGTCCAGAAGTTCGGAAGAAAGGCTCACCAAGCTCTTGACCTTTTCCGAGGCCCTCCCCAGAATCTCCTGTTGCCTTGGGGTGACCTCGCCGGCCAATCCATCCAGGATCACCTTGATCTGCGCCAGGACCGAATTCAACGGACTCCGAATCTCGTGTGAAACCATGGAGACGAATTCAGATTTTATCTGGTCCATGCGCTTTAAAGTAGTGATGTCGTGCAGTACGGTGATGGTTCCCACGTTCCGGCCAGCCCGGTCGATATAGGGGATGCATCGGGCATTCAGGATCGGACCCGGTTGACCTGCCTCGGCTTCGCAACAGATCTCTTCGGTCAGTTCCACGAGCTCGTCTCCAGATATGGCCAGTGCCCGGTCGATCAGTTTTTCCAACTGTTCATAGTGGATGACTTCACTCACGGGGCGCCCCACGGCCTGGACTTCTCGGCATCCCGTCATTCTCAAGAATGCCGGGTTGGCGAGCACTAGACGCTTTTGGCTATCCGTGGCCATGACGCCGTCCGTGAGACGATTGATGAGCACGCGCATCCGCGACTTCTCGTCGGCAATGTCCTGCATGGCCCGGGTGTATTCGATGGCCTTCTTGGTAAGGACTCGCAGTTGCTCGGGGGAGAAGGGTTTGGGGATAAAATCGAAAGCCCCTCTCTTCATGGCCTCGATGGAGTTTTCTACCGTAGCGTACCCGCTGATTACGATGATTACTGTGTCAGGGTGCAGCGTCTTGACGTGGGCCAGCACATCGAACCCGGAAAGACTGGGCATCATCAGGTCCAGGAGAATGATGTCATAATGGCGGCGCTCGATCATTTTCAGCCCAATTTCTCCGGATTCGGCGATCGTCACCTCATACCCCTCCCGGGCCAGGACCTTCCGGCAGCCTTCGCGCACGCGTTCCTCATCGTCGATAACCAGAATGGTGGGGGCGGAGAGATTGATTGCCCCCATCTTCTCGACCATGATTCCATGCCCCTCCCCCTGGGTGCTATGAGATCGTTCGTTAAAGCTCATGTCCGTCCGCATCCTGATAAAGGGGAAGTTCCAGTATAAAGGTAGTTCCTGCCTGGCTGGTTTCCTTCACCCAGATAGTACCGCCATTCTCCTGGACTATGCCGTAGACGGTGCTCAGGCCCAAGCCGGTCCCTTTGCCCGGATCTTTGGTAGTAAAGAATGGGTCAAATATCCGGGGAAGGTTATCTTCGGATATGCCACATCCGGTATCGGAGACTTCTAAATAGGCGAAACCTGCCGCCGCTTTTTTCCCGCCACCTTTTCTCTTCCCCTTATCGCAATAAGTCCGGAGGGTCAGGGCGCCTTTTCTGCCCATGGCATCAACCGCGTTGATAACCAGGTTGATAATCACCTGGTTGAACTGGCTCCTATCCACTTTAATCAGCATTTTTTCATCTGATAGCTCTTTTACGACCTCTATATTGATGAACAGGCTCTGATCGCGGATGAGGCCCAGGCTCTGTTCGACCAATTCATTGAAGTCTATCGCCTCCTTGTTGGCGCTCGTCTGTCTGCTATAAGCCAGAAGGCTCTTGACAATGTTGCGGCATTGATTGGCGTCCTCGATGATAGACTGCATATCATGGTAATTAGGATCGTCCTTAGACAAGTCTTCCAGAAGCAGGCCACCATAAAGGAGAATGCCGGTCAGGGGATTGTTGATCTCATGGGCCACGCCGGCCGCGAGTTGGCCGAGGGAGGCCATTTTCTCCGCCCGGGCTGCCCTCAACAGCACCTCTTTAATCTTATCTTCCTGGGCCAGTTTCTCTCTGAGGTCATTAAAGATACCCATGGTGGCCACTTCTTTGCCGTTCTCATAGATGGTCGCCGCGGTCAGCTCCACCGGAATCTCTTTCCCCTGTGCGTTTAGCAGCATAGTGTGGATGCAGTGGAGCTTCCCTTTGCCGCCGAAGGACTCCATCCTGAGTTTTTTCATGACTTCTTTCGCTTGTCCCGGCGGATAGAGTTCTCGAACCGTGATTTTATCCCGAGCCTCCTGAAAGGTGTAGCCGGTGAGCTCTTCTGCAGCTGGGTTCATAATCAGAATCCTTCCATGCCGGTCTGCGGCAATGATGCCGCTGATCGAGCTCTGGACGAACTTTTCCATAAACACCTTGGTTCCGGAGAGCTCTCTTTCCAGCCTCTTGACATGAGTGACATCTCGGATTTTCTCAATGATGTATCTGACCTCACCGGCATCATCCAGGATGGGTGAGAAAATTCGGTCCTCCCACTTTTCTTGCCCATTTCGGGTCTTCACGCGTCTGAGGATCGTCTGTCCGGTTTTTTCAGCCAGCACCTTGGGGAGTGGGCAGACTTCATAGGGACAGGGATCTTTAGACTGGTAAAAGAATTCATGGCAGGTTTGACCGCTGATCTCATCTGTATCCATGCCAAACTGCTCCAGTAAGTTCTTGTTGGCACAGAGAACCTCCCGGTTCGGCTTCAAAATCAGGGCGGGCAGAGAGAGCGAATCGAATACCTTCGATTTCCAATCGAACTCTGCCGCGATTTCATCGGCTCCTCTGGCCATAGACAATGCAATCATCCTCGGCTCCTCCCCAGAGGAGACCTTGAAGACGCAAGACACGGGGGCGCACCGCGAGAGTGAAAAACCCTTCGTTCTCAAACATCCTGCTGGTGTTGCTTGGGCTTTCGCAGTTTCCGGTGTATCCACGCGGTCGTGGTACGCCCCAGCGTCTCGTCAGCGCGCGAGATTTTCTCGCACTATATCCATGAGCTTATCCAGGTCTATGGGTTTGGGAATGAAATCATCCGCCGGAGTCGTTCTGCCTTCGTGGTGGGTGTAGCTGGTCGTTGGCAGATTATCCACCACCGCGGTGAGCAGCACTACCGCAATATCTTTTAAGTTAGGGTCCTTCTTGATCTCTTCGCAGGTCGCATAGCCGTCCTTGTTGGGCATCATGACATCCAGAATCACCATGACGGGCTTCTCCTGCCTGATCTTCTCCAGGGCCTGGACGCCATCGTAAGCCTTCGCAATCCTGTAGTTATTGGCCTCAAGCTTCGTGGCCACCATATCCACCAGATCTGGATCATCGTCCACCACCAAAATAAGTTCTTTGTCACTCATGGTTTGCCTCCTCGCAAGTTTTGAGCACCCGAATTTACACTGTTAGGTCTCGGGAGAAGTCCTGCCCTTTCCATGATCTCGGGGACCTTCTGCTCCCATTCGATCGCCATGATGTGGAATCCCCGGACACCCTCCACGTTTTTCAGACGCTCGATGGTCTCCAGACAGATTTTGATGCCCTCGTCAGCCTGCTTGTCCTTGGGCACCCCGCCCATACGCTTCACCACCTCATCCGGCACATCCATCCCCGGCACCTTGTTTTTCATATAGCGCGCCATACCCACCGATTTCATGGGCGTGATGCCGGCCAGGATGTGAACTTGCTCATGCAGGCCCCGATCCCGCACCCCTTCCATCCACTTTTCAAATTTATCGAGGTTGTAGATGCACTGGGTCTGGATGAAATCGACCCCGGCCTTCACCTTTTTCGCCAGGCGGGCAACCCGCAGTTCAAAGGGGTCCGCGAAAGGATTGGCCGCGGCGCCGATAAACATCTTGGGGGGGCCGTCGATTTTATCCCCGCCCTGGAACAGCCCTTCATCCCGCATGTCCTTGACCATCTTGATCAGCTGGATCGAGTCGATGTCGTGTACCGTGGCGGCCATGGGGTGGTCGCCGAAGTAGGGATGGTCGCCGGAAAGGCAAAGCATGGTGTCGATTCCATGGGCATAGGCCCCCAGGATGTCGCTCTGCATCGCCAAGCGGTTACGGTCCCTGGTAACCATTTGCAAGATGGGGTTGAGCCCCATCTGCTTGATGAGGATACAAGCGGCCAGGCTTGACATTCTGACCATGGCCGTCTGGTTGTCGGTGACATTGATCCCATCCACATAACCTCGGAGCAACTCGGCTTTTTCGCGGACCTTCTGCGCTAGGGCGCCCCGGGGTGGCCCGCACTCGGAGGTAACCGCCAGATCTCCCGATGCCAGTATTTTTTCCAGAGTGCTTTCCGTTTTCATAACGCCAAATCCTCTCTGATGATTCTCCGCGGCCCCGAGCCACCTCCCGGACGCCAATCTTTGGCCGGCAGGTTGTCCTCATACCTCTCCGTTAGCCCCAGGGCCTTGAGGCGATCCCAAATGAGTTGCCAGGCGCAGTCAACGTTCGGGTCCACTTCGCACTTGCCATTGGTGGAGCCGCCGCAGGGACCGTTAAACAGCTGCTTCGAGCACCGGGCCACGGGGCAGATGCCGCCAGTAAACCCCAGGACACAGTCCCCGCAGCCCTGGCAGCGCTCAGCCCAGACCCCCTGGCGCTCGGAGGCGCCCATAAACTTGGTGTTCACCGCCGGGAAGACCGGCTTATTATGGAAGCGCCGGGCAATTTCCTGCACCCCGCAGCCGCAGGCCATGGAGAGCACCGCCTCCACCTGGTCGATGTTCGACACCAGCTGTTCAACATATTCGGGATCGCACTGCCTTTCGAGCGTGACCTCCTGAATTTCTAAGGGCTTGCCTTGTTTCAGAAAATGCATCTTGAGCGCCGAGGCCAGGACCCCGACCTCCTTGCGGCCGCCCGCGGCGCACACCGTGACGCACTCATTACAGCCGGCGAGCAGAATGCTGCGATACGGCTTAACGCATTGGATAAGCTCTTCCATAGGTTTTCGTTCAGCAGTAATCATCTTTGCTCAGTCTCCTGTTCCTGGCGAGTCAACCTGCAGCCCGCTGATCTTCATGCCGCGCAACCTTGGCGGGATTGGGTCCAAGTTTTCGAATCTTCTCGGTAAAATCTGTGGCGGTTTGAGCAAAGCGCTCGCCCATACCCGCGGACATGGCGAACATCTCCACGCGCTCGCCGCCGATGCCGATCTCATCGAGGAGCTTCTTGAGGTAATCCACCCGGTGGGCTGCCCTGACGTTGCCATTCTTGAAATGACAATCCCCCTCTAAACAGCCGGCCACGTAAACCCCGTCAGCTCCCTTCTCCAGGGATTTCATGATGTGGATAGCATCCACCTTCCCCAAGCAGGGCACCCGGATGATTTTCACGTTGGGAGGATAGCGCAGCCTCATGCTGCCGGCCATGTCCGCAGCCGTGTAAGCGCAATAGTGGCAACAGAAAGCCACAATCATCGGTTCGAAATTCTCCATCACATTATTCCTTCTAAAAGTCCGTCTAACTTCGCCATGATATGATCGTCCTCATACTGCATGAGCTGAATCGCCTTGGCGGGACATTCCGAGGCGCAGACGCCGCAGCCATGGCACTTGGATGGATCGATCTCTGAGTATCCTTCCTCATTGATGAACGGTACGCCGAAGGGACAGGCCCGCACGCATATGAGGCAGGCGGCGCACAGGTTCCCGTCCACCTGAGCCACAAGCGCACCCAGATTGATGCTGTCCCGGGCCAGGAAGGTCTGGGCCCGTCCCGCGGCGGCCTGCGCCTGGGCGATAGTCTCCCGGATAGTCTTGGGCGCATGCGCGGTCCCGGCCACAAAGAACCCCGGGATCGGCAGATCGATGGGCCTGAGTTTGACGTGGTCCTCAAGAAAATACCCATCCGGGGTCCTGGGCAGGCGAAAGATCATGCCCAGATCTTCCGATGACTCCTCATCGGCCACAAAGCCGGTGCTGAGAACCAGACAGTCTGCAGGGATTTTTACTGTGCGTCCCAAAATCGGGTCGGTAAAGCTAACGCTCACCCCGGCGCCATCGGCCTCGACCACCGGTTTGTTTTCTAGTTCATAGACGGAAAAAATGACCCCTTGCTCCCGGGCTTTCCGGTAATAGTCTTCCTCGAAGCCCGGCGTGCGCATGTCACGATAGAGCACGAATATCTTGGCTTCGGGGTTCAGTTCAAGGATATGCAGGGCGTTTTTAACCGCCGCCTGGCAGCACACGCGTGAACAGTTGGGATTTTCGGGAACGCGTGACCCGACGCATTGAATCATGGCGACGTTCTGCCAGGCCTTCGCAGCCTCGGGGTTATCTGCCAGCAGACCCCCGAGATCGAGTTGCGTCGTCACCGCCTGATGCCGTCCCAAGAGGTACTCTTTGGGGCGGTTAGGGAGCGCCCCGGTAGCCAGGATCGTGATGCCGTGGCGGACTTCCCGGTAGAACATCTGGGGCCCAACCTGGATTCCGGTCTTGAACATCCCAGCCATGCCCGAGTGGTCCACCACCATGGATTGCTTCCAAACCTGAATACGATCATGTCCTTCCGTTCTCTTTACGAGATCGGCGACATGGGCCTGCACGTCTTCTCCCTCGAGGGTCCTGCGAACCTTCTTCGCCACCCCGCCGAGTTCTTTGGAGCGTTCCACCAGGTGGATTTTGTAACCCAGGTCCGCCAGTCTCAGCGCGGCCGTCATCCCCGCAATACCGCCGCCCACCACCAGGACATCCTTGTTCATCGGTAGAGTCTGGTCGGCCAGCGGGCGGGCGAGACGAACCGCCGACACCGCCATGCGCATGAGTTCGTCGGCCTTTTCGGCAGCATTAACGGGGCGGTCCCGATGGACCCAGGTGTCCTGATCCCTCAGGTTGGCGATTTCCACGAGGTACTTATTCAAGCCCGCCTTGCGGACAGTTTCCTGAAAGAGTCCTTCATGAGTCCTGGGCGAGCAAGC
>Ga0315271_10001723_pt1 | contig 13344 bp, 9 predicted proteins | sample C3_top_MG_FD_204664 | JGI IMG/M metagenome (GOLD analysis project Ga0315271, IMG submission 204664) | Sediment microbial communities from Yellowstone Lake, YNP, Wyoming, USA - C3_top | ecosystem: Environmental > Aquatic > Freshwater > Lake > Sediment | place: USA: Wyoming | collected 2017-08-01 | reverse complement strand
ACGCTGGTGGATGACGCGCTGCGGATACGGGATTTCAATCTGGTGCTCGCGCAACAGGCGCAAAATTTCAAGGTTAATCAGGGAGCGCAGGTTGTCGCTGCCGTTTTGCGGGTCGCCAATCCAGTAACCCAGGCGAAACTCCAGGCCGTCCGCGCCAAACGCCAGCAACACCACCGAGGGGCCAGGCTCCACCAGCACCCGCTCTTGCCCGGCAGCGGCTTGCAGCAGCAGACGCGTCACCAAGTCCACATCGCTGTCGTAGCCGACCGACACGTTGGTGGACTGCCAGACCCGGGGGTCGGCCAGCGACAGGCTTTCGACCCGGCTGGTGATCAGCATCTCGTTGGGCACAATCGATTCGCGCCCGGACAGCGACCGGATCACGGTGTAGCGCGCGTTGATCTCGGTGATGACGCCGGTGAAGTTGTCCACTTGCACACTGTCGCCAATGCGCATGCTGCGCTCGGCCAGAATGACAAAGCCCGACACGTAATTGGCGGCCAGCTTTTGCAGGCCAAAACCAATGCCCACACCAATGGCGCCGCCCAGCACCGACAATGCGGTCAGGTCGATGCCCACCGCAGTCAGCGCCATCAACAAACCCACAAACATGAGCAAGGCACGGGTGGCATTGCTAAAAGCCTTGCGCAGGCTCAGCTCGCCGCCAGTGGCGTTGCGCAGCAACCTGGCCTCGATGGCCGACGAAATCCACAATGAGATGATCAGCATCAGGCCGGCGGTGAGCGTGCCCTCGATGATTTTGCGGACCGACAGGGTGCTGCCACCCACTTTCCAGGTGATCTGGTCCAACTCTTCCATGATCAGCGGCAGCAGTCCGCTGACCCACAGCACCATGGCAAGCCAGGCGATCCAGGAAATGCTGCGTTCGAGCAAGCGGATCGCCGGTGTGTCGTTGAACGCGGCCTGCAGCACCTTGACACCCAGGCGGATCACCAGCAGGGACATCAGCACGGGAATGGCCAGCTTGAACAGCGCCGGCGGCATGCTGTAATGGTCCAGCAGCTTGCGCGCGGCATAGGCCAGGCTCAGCAGCAGCGCCGGGAACAGCACGCCATCGACAATGCGCCGGCCGAACATGATGGAGTTGAGCTCGCGCGCAGGAAACGCACGCGCCACCAGACGCGCCAGTAGCCAGGCCAACAGCCCGCAAGCCAGCAGTGCGCCCAACTCGATCAACACGCTGGTCTGGCTCAAGGCGGCCAACCAGTCCTGCAGGTCTGTGATCGCCGGTTCAGACATCCGCCAGAACCCGGATGTGCGCCTCCACACTGCGCGACAGCGCGCTCATCACATACCCGCCTTCCAGGCAGCTCACGATGCGGCCCTTGGCGTGGCGCCTGGCTACATCGACGATGCGGCTGGTGATCCAGGCGTAGTCCTGCTCGACCAGACCAAGCTGGCCCATGTCGTCTTCACGGTGCGCATCGAAGCCGGCGCTGATAAAGATCATCTCGGGCTTGAATTCTTCGAGCCGGGGCATCCAGGCGGCCTCGATCATGTCGCGGATTTCCATGCCCTTGGTGTAGGCCGGCACCGGCAGATTCACCAGGTTTTTGGCGCTGGAGTGCACCCAGTCCATTGGGTAGAACGGGTGCTGGTAAAAGCTCACCATCAAAATGCGGTCGTCACCGGCCACAATGTCTTCGGTGCCGTTGCCGTGGTGCACATCAAAATCGACAATCGCCACGCGTTGCAGGTTGTGCCGCTCCAGCGCGTATTTGGCGGCGATGGCCACGTTGTTGAAAAAACAAAAACCCATGGCCTTGCTGCGGCAGGCATGGTGGCCGGGTGGCCGCACAGCACAAAACGCGGTTTTCATTTCGCCCGCCATCACCGCGTCGGTGGCATCGATGGCGGCACCGGCGGCGTTCAGGGCCGCCTCCCAGGTGTAAACATTGATGCTGGTGTCGGGGTCGATCTGCAATTGATCATGGCCGCCGGCGGCAATCTGCTCCTGCAGCTCGGCGTTCAGGCCGCGAATGGCGGCCACATACATGCGATCGTGCGCCAGTTCGATGTCTGACACCGCCGCGGCCGTGGCCTCGCGCCGGTCCAGCGCCACATCGAGGCCTGAGATCAGCAGGCGGTCGTCAATGGCATCGAGCCGCTCGGGGCACTCGGGGTGGCCCGGCATCATTTCGTGCTTGCGGCAACTTGGGTGAGTAAAGTATCCGGTCATCGTCATATGCAACAGTCTCCTCTTGAATTTTTTGCTATGGTGCAGTCCATGGACATACAGCTAAAACTTAAATCACTGGTCGATCAGCTTAACACGGTCATTGTCGGAAAACATGAGCAAACGCAAGATTGCGTGGCTTGTTTGCTGGCCGGAGGCCACCTTTTGATCGAGGACGTGCCCGGGGTCGGCAAAACCACGCTGGCCCACGCGCTGGCGCGCACCTTCGGCCTGCAATTTTCGCGGGTGCAATTTACCTCGGACCTGATGCCCAGCGATTTGTCGGGGGTTTCGGTGTATGACCGCGGCCTGGAGCAATTCACCTTTCACCCCGGCCCGCTGTTTGCCCAGGTGCTGCTGGCCGACGAAATCAACCGGGCCAGCCCCAAAACGCAGAGCGCGCTGCTCGAGGCCATGGAAGAAAAGCAGGTCACCATCGAAGGCGAAACGCGCCCCCTGCCCTCGCCGTTTTTTGTGATTGCCACGCAAAACCCACATGACCAGCTGGGCACCTACCTGCTGCCCGAGTCGCAACTGGACCGCTTTCTGATGCGTATCTCGCTGGGCTACCCCGACCGCCTGGCCGAGCGCGAACTGCTGCTGGGGCGCGACCGGCGCGAACTGGTCGAGGCGCTGCCCAGCCTGCTCTCCCCCCAGGAATTGCAGACCCTGCAGGACCAGGTGCTGGCGGTGCACGCCGCCGCGCCGCTGCTGGACTATGTGCAGGACCTGATCCAGGCCACCCGCTCGGGCCAGTGGTTTGTGCAAGGCTTGAGTCCGCGCGCGGGCATTGCGGTGTTGCGCGCCGCCAAGGCCCGGGCCTTGCTGAACGGGCGCAGCTATGTGGCGCCCGACGATGTGCAGGCCATCCTGCCGCAAACCATCGCCCACCGGCTGGTGCCGCTGGGCCAGGCCGGGCGCGGCGCCAGCGAGCAGGTGCGCGCCATGCTGGAAGCGGTGCCGCTGCCTTGAACCGCACCGGCGCGCTCCCACCTGCAGCCGGCCTGCCGCACGCATGGCGCCACCCGCTGGGCCACACGCGCTCTCGCGTGGCGCGCTGGTGGCAAAACCGGCTACCGCTGGCCGACAGCATCACCCTGACGCAGCGCAACGTGTACATCATGCCGACCCGCGCCGGGATGATGCTGGGTGTGACGCTGCTGGTGCTGCTGGTGGCCGCCATCAACTACCAGCTCAACCTGGGCTATTTGCTCACCTTTCTGCTCGCCGGCAGCGCCCTGGTGGGCATGCACGTCGGCCACGGCACCCTGCGCGGCCTGACCCTGAATTTGACGGCGCCCGAGGCCATTCACCTTGGCAGCAAAGCGGTTTTCTCCGTCCATTTGCACAACGCCCGCAAGCGCACCCGTTACGGCATTGGCCTGGCGGTGCTGGGCGCCGGGCAGTGGGCCTGGACCGATGTGGCCGGCCAGGCCAGTGCCAGCGTCCAACTGGCCTTCATGCCCGAGCGGCGCGGCCGGCACCGGCTGCCCACTTTGAGCGCCGAGACGCGCTTTCCGCTGGGCACGTTCCGGGTCTGGACGCTGTGGCGCCCAGCCGCCCAGGTGCTGGTGTATCCGGCGCCCGAAGTACCCGCGCCGCCCCTGCCCGAGGGCCAGGCGCACGAAGGCAGCGCCCACGCCAGCTTGACGAGCGTGCAGGGCGAACCCGATGGCTTGCGCGCCTACCGCCGCGGCGATGCGCTGAAAACCATCGTCTGGAAAAAAGCCGCCAAAACCGGCGAACTGGTGAGCCGTGACAGCCAGACCCTGCAGCAGCAAACGCTGTGGCTGGACCAGCAGCACACTGGACTGGGCCAGCCTGAGGCGCAACTCAGCCGCCTGTGCGCCTGGGTGCTGCAAGCCGAGCAAATGGGGCTGATTTATGGCTTGCGCCTGAGCCATCAGGACATCGCCCCGAACAGCGGCCCCGCCCACCAGCAGCGCTGCCTCCAGGCCCTGGCACTGGCTTGAACCTTTCCATGAACAGCCCCGTTAATGCCAACGATATGAAGCACAGCACCGTCATTGCGAAAGTGACCGTCATTGCGAACGCAGTGAAGCAATCCAGGACTTCCAACTGCCTGGACTGCCGCGCTACGCTCGCAGTGACGAAGTCTCTGTTCGTGGTCATGCTTGGCATCGGGCCCGATTCGGATCGCTCGCCATGAAGTTGCCCACCTTGAGCCAACTGCCGCGCGACAGCCGCGACACCCTGTTTGTGCTCGCTGTCATCGCCTGGGTGCTGGCGCCGTTGAGCCTGGAAGTGCCGCTTTGGTGCAGCCTGCTGAGTGCGGCGGTCATCGTCTGGCGCGGGGTGCTGGCGTGGCGCAGCCAGCCGCTGCCCTCGCGGTGGTGGCTACTGGCTTTGCTTGTTGTGAGCCTGATCGCCACCCTGATCAGCTTCAAAACCATTCTGGGGCGCGACGCCGGTGTGACGCTGGTGGTGGTGCTGCTGGCGCTCAAAACGCTGGAACTGCGCGCCCGCCGCGATGCCTTTGTGGTGTTTTTCCTCAGCTTTTTTTTGATGCTGACCAATTTTTTCTATTCGCAGTCGCTGCTCACCGCCGCCGCCATGCTGGTGGCCCTGCTGGGTTTGCTCACTGCCCTGGTCAACGCCCACATGCCGGTGGGCAAGCCCCCGCTGTGGCAGGCCGCGCGCATGGCCGGGGGCATGGCGCTGCTGGGCGCACCCGTCATGGTGCTGCTGTTCGTGCTGTTTCCCCGAGTGGCGCCGCTGTGGGGCTTGCCCAGCGATGCCATGGCCGGGCGCAGCGGCCTGTCGGCCAGCATGACGGTGGGCAACATTGCCACGTTGGCGCTGGACGGCAGTGTGGCCATGCGGGTGCGCTTCGAGGGCGCGGCGCCGGCGCAGTCGTCGCTGTATTTTCGCGGCCCGGTGCTGTCGCACTTCGATGGGCGCACCTGGGAAGCGCAGCCCTATTCCTTGCCCAGCGCCCAGCGACTGCCAGCCGATCTGCAGGTCCAGGGCGCACCGATCCGCTACCAGGTCACGCTGGAGCCCAACAAGCTGCCTTGGCTGCTGGTGCTCGATGCCACGCCGCAAGCGCCCGTGCTGGCCGGCAAAAATGTCCGCATGACGCGCGAATTGCAATGGATCCTGGACCAGCCCGTAACCGAGTTGCTGCGCTACGACGCAGAAAGCTACGCCAATTTTCAGCACGGGCCGCGTGCGTCCGTGCCAGGCCTGCAGGAATACCTGTCGCTACCCAACGGTTATAACCCGCGCACCCTGGCACTGGCCGCCGAACTGCGGCGCGACCCGCGCTATGCCCGCGCCGACAACGCGCAGTGGGTGAACGCGGTCATGGAGCGCCTGCGCAGCGGCGGCTACCGCTACACGCTGGAGCCGGGCGTGTATGGCCAGCACAGCGCCGACGAATTCTGGTTTGACCGCAAGGAAGGTTTTTGCGAGCACATTGCGTCGAGCTTTGTCATCCTGATGCGGGCTTTGGACGTGCCCGCGCGCATCGTTACCGGCTACCAGGGCGGCGAAAAAAATAGCGTCGACGATTTCTGGACCGTGCGTCAAAGCGACGCCCACGCCTGGGCCGAAGTGTGGCTGCCAGAACAGGGCTGGCAGCGGGTTGACCCGACCTCGGCCGTGGCACCGGCGCGCACCGGCACGCTGGAGCGCCTGACAGCGCCGCGCGGCGCCATTGCCAATGCCATCCTGGGCAATGTCAACCCGGCGCTGGCGCTCAATTTGCGTGCCGCCTGGGACGCCGTCAACAACCGCTGGAACCAGTGGGTGCTGAACTACAGCCAGACCAGGCAGCTTGACCTGCTCAAAAACATCGGCTTCAAGGAACCCAACTGGCAGGACCTGGTTTACCTGCTGTGCGCCATCGTGGTGGGAGTCAGCCTGCTTGGCGCCGCCTGGAGCGCCTGGGAGCGCCACCATCAAGACCCCTGGTTGCGCCTGCTGCACCGTGCCCTGCACAAACTCAAGGCAGCGGGCATGGCCCTGTCCCCCAACAGCACGCCACGCCAGATCGCACAGCACCTGATGGACAGCTCGAAGCGGTCTTCGCCCCAGCCGAAGACTGCACTCAAAGCCTGGCAAGACTGGCTGATCAGGCTGGAAGCCCTGCGCTATGCGCCCCCTCGCCATGGCCAATCCGGCCATTTCAGGCAGCAGCTCGCTACACTGCACAGCGAACTCAAACATCTGCAATGGCCCAAGTGACATCATTCAAACATTCAAACCCCTGGCGGCACCGCAAGCGCCTGGCCATGCTGATTTTTATGGCAGCGTGCGCGCTGGCCTTCAACGCTTCAGCGGGCAAACACGTGAAAAAAAAGGGCAAGACCGCCGCCAGCGCCAGCGTCATCCCCGGCCCCGGCTATGCCCAGCGCCTCGATGCGCTGAAGGCAGCCGATGACATCGCCCTGCGCCGCGACCTCGACCCGGTCTGGGTGCGTCAAACCATCGGCCAGGCGCGTTATGTGGCCGCCATTGCCAAAGCTGTGACCCCGCCCGCCGTGGGTGTGGCCAAAAACTGGCAGCTTTACCGCAGCCGCTTTGTCGAGCCCAGGCGCATCCAGGCCGGCGTCGATTTCTGGCAAACCCACCGTGACACGCTCAGGCGCGCCGAACAGGAAACCGGCGTGCCCGCTGAAATCATCGTTGGCATCCTCGGGGTGGAAACCATTTACGGCCAGCAGATGGGCAATTACCGGGTGTTGGATGCGCTCGCCACGCTAAGCTTTGACTTCCCGGCCAGCCACCCGCGCGCCACCGAGCGCAGCGCCTATTTCAGGGGCGAGCTGGAGCAGTTTTTGAGCTGGACACAACGCAGCGGGCTTGACCCGCTGAGCCTCAAGGGCAGCTACGCCGGCGCCATGGGCTGGCCCCAGTTCATGCCGTCGAGCTGGCACCACTACGCGATCGACTTCGATGGTGACAGCAAAATCGACTTGTTCGGCAGCCCGGCCGATGCGATTGGCTCGGTGGCCAACTATTTCAAGGCCTTCCACTGGCAGCCCGGTCTGGTCACCCACTTCCACGTGACGTTTGATGCGCAAAAGCTCGACATGCAAGCGCTCATGGCACCCGACATCCTGCCCACCTTCAGCGTTGAAAGTTTTCAGGCCAGGGGCGCCATGTTGAGCGGCGAGGCGCTCGCGCACACCGGCAAACTGGCGCTGATCGAGCTGCAAAACGGTGACGATCCGCCCAGCTATGTCGCCGGCACCGACAACTTTTACGCCATCACCCGCTACAACTGGAGCAGCTACTACGCCATGGCCGTGATCGAGCTGGGTCAGGCGGTGGCGGCGGCACTGCCTCGCTGACCAGTGGCTTGACCAGCACAACCCTTTGCCGCTACAGCCAGCGCACCGTTCCACGGTAGGCGTGCCAACTGGCATGCCCCAGCAGTGGCCCGATCACCAACAGGCCCACCGACCAGGGCACCAGCAGGGATGCCGCGATGAGCGCGACGATCATGACGCCCCACAGCAGCATCACACCCGTGCTGTTGACCACCACCTCAAGGCTGGTGATGGCGGCAGAAATGGCGTCGGTGTCGCGGTCAAGAATCATCGGGATGGACACCACCGCAATGGCGAACACCAAAACGGCAAAAATCCCGCCAACCACCATGTAAGCCAGCACAAAATCCAGGTTGCCGGGGTTGAACACCGCCTCCACCACGCTCACCGATGACGGCATGCCGGTATTGAAAAACAGGGCAATCACCACCAAAGAGGCACGCCCCCACAGCAACTCCAGCACGATCAGCACGCCCACCAGCATGCCCATGCTGCGCAAGTGATTGCGCCAGCAGGTGAGTGATGCGGCAAAACCCGGCTGCAGGCCCTGTTCACGGCGGCGGCTCACGTCATACAAGCCCAGCGCCAGAAAGGGTCCGACCAGCAGGCAGCCGGAGGTGAGCGTCATGGTGAATTCAGGTTTGGCACGAAACACCGCACCCAATGCGGCGGACATGCACCAAAAAGCCATCCCGTAAAACAGGCTGATGGCGGGCTGCGCCTTCAAATCGCCCCAGCCCAGCCTGAACCACTGCAACGGTGCCCTCCACGTCAGGACAATGAACTCTTTGAGGGGCGCCTCTGAGGGCGGCGGCACATAGGGTGGCGGCGCTGCTTCGGGGGGGAATTGGCTCATGTGTCAAGCATAGCACGACTCAGCCGATGTTGAGGAAAAGATGCGCAAGACCTGTGTCAAACCGGCACCGGCACCAGAAAATCGCGGCTGATGTGGGCGCCGAGGTCGTTGATGCGATCCAGGAATTGCGTCAGATAGGCGTGCAGCCCGGTGGCCAGGATTTCGTCAATGCGGCCGTATTGCAGCTCGGCGCGCAGCTTGCCGGCACGGCGCTGGGTTTCCCTGGACTGGTCGTTGGCCACCATGCCCAGATTGCCCACCACCTCGTTGAGGCTGGCGTGCAGCGAACGCGGCATGTCGGGGCGCAGGATCAACAACTCGGCCACGCGCTCCGGCCGGATCACATCGCGGTACACCTTGCGGTAGACCTCGAAGCCGCTGACGCTGCGCAAAATGGCGCTCCAGTGGTAGAAGTCGTACTCTTGGTCCTTGCCGTTGGCGGTGCCATAAAAGTCGCTCTCGACCGCGTGAAACTTGACATCGACCAGACGCGCGGTGTTGTCGGCGCGCTCCAGAAAAGTGCCCAGTCGCATGAAGTAAAGGGCCTCGTCCATCAGCATGGTGCCCACCGTGACACCGCGTGACAGGTGCGAGCGAAACTTGACCCACTCGAAAAACTGCGCCGGGTCTTTTTCGAACTCGTCATTCTTGATCATTCTCTGGACCTCCAACCAGGTCTGGTTCTGGGTTTCCCACACCTCGGTGGTCAGCGTGCCGCGCACGGCGCGGGCGTTTTCCCTGGCCGCACTCAGGCACGACACGATCGAAGACGGGTTGCTTTCGTCCTTGACCATGAAGTCCATCACTTCCTTGACGCGAATGTCGCCGTGCTTTTTCTGGTAGCTGGCGCTGAGCTCACTGATCGACAGCAGGCCTTGCCAACCGGCCAGCGCCATCGCCTCCGACTGGGGCAGCAGCGAGGTCTGGTAGTTGACGTCAATCAGGCGCGCGGTGTTTTCAGCGCGCTCGGTGTAGCGGTTCATCCAAAACAGGTGGTCGGCGGTGCGTGACAACATGACGGGCTTTCTGATAATTTAAGGGGGGTGTCGGGCCTTGGAATGCCAATTGGCGCGTGCTCACAAAGTGCGGCCCTGTTCCTGGGCCTGGGCCAGGACTTTGGTCACTGTGGCAACAGCTGCCGGCAATTCTTCCTCCAGGATCCAGGTGTCCTTGGTGCCGCCGCCCTGCGACGAATTGACGACCAGCGAGCCATCTTTCAGCGCCACCCGGGTCAGGCCACCCGGCACCATTTGCACGGTTTTGCCGCTGAGCACGTAGGGGCGCAAATCAATGTGGCGCGGCGCAATGCCGCTTTCGACAAAGGTCGGGCAGCTTGACAGGCTGAGCGTCGGCTGGGCGATGTAGCCGGCCGGGTTGGCCAGCACGGCCTTTTTGAAGTCTTCGACCTCGGCCTTGGTGGCCGCCGGCCCCACCAGCATGCCGTAGCCGCCTGCCCCGTGCACTTCCTTGACCACCAGGTCTTTCATGTTGGCCAGCACATAGGCCAGGTCATCCTTGTTGCGGCACATGTAGGTGGGCACATTGTTCAGGATGGGTTTTTCGCCCAGATAAAACTCGATCATCTTGGGCACGTAGGGATAGATCGACTTGTCGTCCGCCACGCCGGTGCCAACGCCGTTGCAAATGTTGATGTGGCCGGCCTTGTAGACCTCCAGCAATCCGGCGCAACCCAGCGTGGACGTTGGGCGGAACACATCAGGATCAAGAAAATCGTCATCGACACGGCGGTAGATCACATCCACCCGCTGCGGGCCACGCGTGGTGCGCATGTAGCAAAAGTTGTCCTTGACAAACAAATCCTGGCCCTCGACCAGTTCAATGCCCATTTGCTGCGCCAGAAAGGCGTGCTCGAAATACGCGCTGTTGTACATGCCGGGCGTGAGCACCACCACGGTGGGCTCGGCGGTGGTGGCCGGGCTGCTTTCACGCAGGGTTTCCAGCAACAGGTCGGGGTAATGGGCAATGGGCGCCACGCGGTGGGCATTGAACAGATTGGGAAAAAGCCGCATCATCATCTTGCGGTCTTCCAGCATGTAGCTGACGCCGCTGGGCACGCGCAGGTTGTCTTCGAGCACGTAGTATTCGCCGTTACCCTTGGCGTCGGGCGCGCGCACGATGTCGATGCCGGATATTTGTGAATACACCTTGTTGGGCAAGTCGATTCCCATCATTTGCGGGCGGAACTGGGCGTTTTGCTCGATTTGCTCGCGCGGGATCAGCCCTTCCTTGAGGATTTCCTGGTCGTGGTAGATGTCGTGCAGAAAGCGGTTCAGGGCCGTCACGCGCTGCGCCAGGCCGCGCTCCATGCTGCGCCACTCGTGGGCCGGGATGATGCGCGGGATCAGATCGAAAGGAATCAGGCGCTCGGTGCCGGCACCGTCTTCGTCTTTCTCGCCGTACACCGCAAAGGTGATGCCGACGCGGCGAAAGATCATTTCGGCCTCTTCACGCCGCTTGGCCATCATGTTGCCAGGCTGGCGCGCCAGCCACTCGTCGTAAATCTTGTAGTGATCCCGAATCTGATCCCCATGCGTGAAAAACTCATAGGGCAGCTTGGTGTACATCTCGTCGAATTTCTGCATCATTTTTTACTCCTGCTCTTTACTTAGCAAAGTTTGGGCCAAAGCGATGAAAGACACGCCATTGCGAAACCTGACCCCGTCATTGCGAGCGAAGCGTGGCAATCCATGATTTTCCTGGATTGCCACGTCGCTTTGCGCCTCGCAATGACGATACAGGCCCTCACGGTGCCACATGATGCCAATAGCGCTTTTGCACTTCACGAGCGCATTGCACCCCATCCGGGTGCAGGGATTGCCAACTGGCCGCACCACAATGAGGCGTATCGACCACCCTGATCCTATGCTCATCGTAACGCACCAGGACGGGGCTTGCCGGGTGACCAAAGCGGTTTCTGTAGCCCGCCTGCACCAGCGCCAAGCGCGGTTGCACCGCCTCCAGAAAGGCCGCGCTGCTCGATGTTTTGCTGCCATGGTGCGGCACCAGCAGCACATCGGCGTGCAAATTCACGCTCGGCAGGACCTGCGCGTCGGACGTGTTCTGGCTGCGCGCCAGCAGTTGCGCTTCTTGCGCCTGCTCGATGTCGCCCACCAGCAGCGCCGTCTGCGCCCCGTTGGAAATGCGCAGGACGCAGCTCATGGCATTGGTTTTGCGCACATCACCGTAGTCGCTGGCCAGCGGGTGCAGCACCTCGAAGTCCACGCCGTCCCACTGCCAGCGCTGGCCCGCCACGCAGCGGCTGGCCGGCCGCAGCGCCTGCAACGCATGGTCTGCCTCGATCGAACTCAGCAGCGTGGCTTGCGCTTGCATCTGCAGCACGGCAATCGCACCCCCGGTGTGGTCACTGTCGCGGTGGCTCAACACCAGGGTGTCAAGCTGCACGCCCAAGGCGCGCAACAGCGGCACCAGCACCCGGTGCCCGGCATCGCTTTCGAGGCTGTATTGCGGCCCGGCGTCATAGAGCAGCGCATGGTGGGCGGTGCGCACCAGCACTGCATTGCCCTGACCAATGTCAGCCGCCAGCACCTCGAACTCGCCCAGCGGAATCGGTGGCACCTGCCAGAACAGTATCGGCAACAACAGTGGCACACCGCCCAGTCGCAATGACCATGGCAGGCGCAGCGCCAGCAACAGGCCGCCCAGCACACCCGCCGCCCCCGCCCACCACGGCGCCTGCGCCAGGCTCACACTGGCCCAGGGCCATTGCGCCAGGCCGCGCAGCAACTGCGCCAGCAGGCCAACGGCCAGCGCGGCCAGATCCCACAGCGGGTGCAGCAGCACACCCAGCATGGCCATTGGCGTGACCAGCAGCGTGACCCACGGAATCGCCAGTGCATTGGCAAGCAAGCCGACCAGCGAGACTTGGCCAAACAACAGCAAACTCAGGGGTGTGAGCGCCAGCGTGATCATCCACTGCTCGCGCATCAGGGTGAAAAACCGGCCCTTGACAGCCGGGCCGCTGCTGCTGGAAACACCGCCATCGGTGGCAAACAGCACGCCCACGGCGACAAAGCTCAGCCAGAAACCGGGCTGCAGCAGCGCCCACGGGTCCACCGCCACCACCACCGCGCAGGCCAGCAGCCAGACCTGCGGCCAGGGCCAGCGCACGCCCAGCAGGCGCAAGGCGCCCACGCTGGCCAGCATCAGGATGGTGCGCTGCGCGGGCACGCCCCAGCCGCTGAACAGCGCATAGGCGGTGGCCAGCGCCATGCCGCCGAGCATGGCGGCGGTGGGCGCTGGCACCCGCAGGCAGAGCCAGGCGGAGCGCCGCCACAGCCAGCCCAGCACCAGCGCCGCGGCCCAGGCGAACATGGTGATGTGCAGGCCCGAAATGCTCATCAGGTGCGCCACACCGGTGGCCCTGAAAACATCCCAGTCGGCGCGGTCGATGGCGGCCTGATCGCCCACCACCAGCGCCGCGATCAGGCCGGCGGCCTGCGCATCGGCGAGCCGCAGCAAAATCTGATCGCGCACCTGGCCGCGCGCCCATTGCACCGGGTGCTGCCAGGTAAATTCAAGCCACCTGGGCGGCGGGTCGCGCGGGCCGGCGCGCACATAGCCGGTGGCCTGCACGCCCTGCACCCATTGCCACAGCTCGTAGTCATAGCCATGCGGGTTGATGGTGCCGTGCGGGGCTTTCAGGCGCACCGTCATCTGCCAGCGCTCACCCGCCTGCAACGGCGCCGGCAGGCGTTGCAGTTCACCCATGAGCTCGCCCGGGCCGTCGCCACGGGCATAGACACCGGCATACCAGCCCAGCTCCAGCCGCGGCGGCAAGCGCAGCGGCTGAGCGTCCAGGCTGGCGCTCTCCAGATCGAGCTGAAAGCGCACGCCACCCTCGAAGTGCTGCGGCATGGCGGCCACCACCCCGGTCACGGCAATGTCGCGCCCCTCCAGCGCCGGGTCCAGGGCCTGGCTGCTGTACACCTGGGCGCGCCAGCCGGTGCTGGCAA
>Ga0315271_10001722_pt1 | contig 13349 bp, 15 predicted proteins | sample C3_top_MG_FD_204664 | JGI IMG/M metagenome (GOLD analysis project Ga0315271, IMG submission 204664) | Sediment microbial communities from Yellowstone Lake, YNP, Wyoming, USA - C3_top | ecosystem: Environmental > Aquatic > Freshwater > Lake > Sediment | place: USA: Wyoming | collected 2017-08-01 | reverse complement strand
GGATTCCCAGTTGTCCGGGCTCATCAGGTCCGGGCTCTTGGCGCCGTGGAGGTAAATTCCTTTGATGGCATCGTGGGTCAGGAAGCCCGCCAGCGGCTTCTCGGTTTCGGGGGAACGGTTCTTCCAGAGGGCCCCGCGGAACCCGTCCCACGCGGCCGTGAAGCCGATCTCGTAGGCGTTGGTGTTCTGGATGATCAGCCAGTCGAGTGCCTCCGGATGGCGCCCCAGAATTCGAAAGCCCACCGGGCCGCCGTAGTCCTGCACGAATAGGCCGTAGTGATCGAAGCCCTTCATGGCAAGAAAGCTCTCGACCACGTCGGAAATCTTGTCGAAGGTGTAGCCGTACTTCGCCGGGTCGGGCGTGTCGCTGTTGCCGAAGCCGGGGTAGTCCGGCGCGATCACATGGAACTTGTCGCTCAGCACCTGGATGAGGTCACGATACTGGTGCGACGAGGCCGGGAAGCCGTGCAGCAGCACGAGCTTCGGGCTCGTGGGGTCACCAGCTTCGCGATAGGCGATGTTGAGTCCATCGACCTTGACGCTGCCGAACCGGACCGGGGCCGATGAGCCCATTTGCTCTGCCGGTGCAGCCGATGCGATCGTCACCGCCGAGAACAGCGCACCGAGCACAAGCGCGGTGGACATGATCCATCCACCAAGAAACGGCGCCCGGGCAGGCGACACAATCGGACTGCCGTCGACGCGCTGAGATTCTGACGCGTCACCGAACGGGCGATGAACGAGGTTGAGGTTGAACATTTGCGTTCTCCAGAGTTTGGTGAAGGGAGGTCTCTTGTCCGCCGTGCTGCATTGGCTCGGCGAGCACTTGCAGTCTTCCCGACCTCGCTCGAAAGCAGAATCACCGCAAAGTTCAATGGCATGTTCCGTCGAGCGGAACAATCGAATCAGTCGCGGTTCATGGAGCGCGCTGCTCCAGGTGCAGCACCCACGCGTCGTAGCCACCTGTGAGTGGTCGTGCAGAGGCATAGCCCATCCGCGTGTTCTTCGGCGGCACCTTCCTGATGCACGCCAGCCTAGGGGTACTGCCGCAGAGCTTCGGCATCATTGACGGGTTCACCCACATCGGCGCCGGATTCTTCGGCCTCATCGCGGCGTTCTCGCTGGCCGCGGGTGTCAATGGCGCACGCCGCGCCTGGTTCGCCAACCTCTTCGGCCTGGCCGGCATCCTGATCGTGGCCAGTTCGCTGGCGCTCGCGCTGTTGCCACAGATCGGCCCGCATCACCCGATGATGTACGCCGTGTTCCTGCCGGCCCCGCTGTGGTTGTGGTTCCACGTCGTTTCGATCGCCAAGCTCGTGAGTCCCGACGCGGCGGCGTTTCGGACGACGCGCGCCGGGAGGTCGAACCTCGCGCCGACAGCGAACCCAATGGCAGTCTCGTAGTGACCTTGCTCGCGTTGACCGTGGGCAGAGGGCAAACGCCGCATCTGCCTTTGGCCCGCCGGCGCAGACGTTGAAGGACTCGCGTTGCTCCCTGGGAAGGTCTGCTTCCATCCGGGCCGCAGGGCTGCATTGGGTAGAGGGCGCTCGGCCATCACAACGGTCGTCCCGGTAGAGAGCCGCCGCTGGCGGCAGGCAGCCGGCGCGTCGCGAAGAGCGTGCCCTCGGCCGCCTCCCTAAGCGTCCGGCCAGGCCTGCATCGCCAGCTCAGCCAGCCGCTTAAGCATGGCCGGCTTCGCGCCATCCCTGGCCTGAACGGCCATGCCCTGGATCGTCATCGCAAAGAACGCTGCCAGGGTTGCGATGTCGGCGTCGGCAGGCAGTTCACCGGCCTTGCGCGCGGCGTCCAAGCGGCTGCGGATGGCTTGCTGGGCGGCCTGGCGCAGGCCCGTGACTTCCACGACCAGCGCTGCGTTCGCGGGCGAGGCTTGCAGCTCGCCCGCAGCCACCATGCAGCCCAGCGGGTGCTCGGCATTGGCGAACTGCCGCGCGGCGCGAAGCAACATTTGCATGACCGCCGCCCGTACCGGGCCCGGGGCGGACATCGTCTCGCTCAGGAAGCCACCGTAGCGCTCGCCATACGCCGCCAGCGCTTCGCGGAACAGCGCTTCCTTCGAGCCGAAGGCGGCATACAGGCTGGGCGGCGCGATGCTCATGGCCGCCGTCAGTTGGGCCGTCGATGTGCCCTCGAAGCCATGGCGCCAGAACAAGTCCAGTGCGATGTTCAAGGCTTGGTCCCGGTCAAAGGCCCTCGGCCGGCCGGTGCGCTTGCTGGGTGGAGCGTCTTCATCATTCACCCGACTATTGTAATTAACCCTACAGAAATTGTTGACGGCAACCGGCATTCCGCCTTATTCTGTAGTACCCACTACACAACAAGTGACCCATATGAACTCCACCTCCCGTGCCTTCCACCTCGCTGCCTCTGGCGGCGCCTTCCACTTGACTCAGCGCAACCGCGATGTGACCCAGCCCACGGCCCAGCAAGTGCTGATCCGCATCGGTGCCGCGAGCCTGAACTACCGCGACCTGCTCACGCTGCAAGGCACCGCATCCAACCGCGACGGCCTCATCCCCTTGTCCGATGGTGCAGGCACCGTCGTGGCCGTGGGCAGTGGCGTCAGCCGCTGGAAGGCCGGCGACCGGGTCAGCGCCAACTTCTTCCCCACCTGGCAGGGTGGTCCGTTTTCGCCAACAGCCTTGGCCACGGCGCTCGGCGGCGGGCAGACCGACGGCATGCTGAGTGAATACGTCCTGGCCGATGCCGCTTCGCTCGTGGCAGTGCCGGAGCACCTGAGCCTGGCCGAAGCGTCCACGCTGCCCTGCGCCGCCGTGACCGCCTGGCACGCCCTGTTCGAGCGCGGCCAGTTGCAGCCCGGCGCGACGGTGCTGGTGCAAGGCACGGGCGGCGTGGCGCTGTTCGGTCTGCAACTGGCAACAGCCCACGGCGCCAAGGTGATCGTGACCTCGTCGTCGGACGCCAAGTTGGCGCGCGCCCGCGCCATGGGCGCATGGAAGACCATCAACTACAAGACCCAGCCCGACTGGGACGCCGCTGCGCTCGACCTCACCGAAGGCAAGGGCGTCGACCACATCCTGGAACTGGGTGGCCCCGACACCTACAACAAGTCCATCGCAGCCGTGGCACCGGGCGGGCGCATCGCGCAGATTGGCGTGCTGACCGGGTTCGCGTCGCAACCCAACATCCTGCCGCTGCAATTCAAGAACGCCAGCATCGACGGCATCTGCGTTGGCTCGGTCCAGCATTTCGAGCGCCTGAACCAGTTCCTGTCGGCGCACCGCATCCACCCGGTGGTCGACAAGACGTTTGCGTTCGATGATGCGCCTGCGGCCTACGAGCACCTGAAGTCCGCAGCTCACTTCGGCAAGGTCGTGATCGACCTGGGCACCTCGCCAAACGCGGCGCTCTGAAAGCGGCGTCGGCATCGCCGTGCGCATCCGGGAACTGCCGGATGCATCGCTGGAGGCCATACGGCTCGGCCGGAGCCATGAAGATCAGCGCGGCGAGCGCGTGCCAAGATCCACCGCTTCCCATTCTAGGAACCTTGCCATGCCGAACCAACGTGTCGAATTTCCGGGAAGCCTGGGGCATGCCCTGGCGGGCCGCCCAGCTTCATCACGCTGTGCGCTGCTCGCACCGCTGTGGCGTCTTCCGGGCACGCGCACAAGGTGACGACCAGACGATCCTTGGGCCAATGGTTCAGGGCGCGTGGCAGGTCGCTCAACTGAGCCTGTATCGCGCCATTGATCGGCCCTGCAGAAGCCACCAGCACCGGACCGCGGAGGTCAAGCAACAACGGGGGCGAGTCCGAAGCCAACGCGGCTGCCAAGTCCGTTGGCCCAATGTGTGGGATGGCGGCCAATTGCTCGAACCGGCGCTTGCGCCACCACCTCCGCCGGCATCGCCGCGAATGGCCGCTCCGATGTCAGTGATGTTCATGCCTTCTCCTGGACCGCAGTGGGTCGCGATCGATCAGAGCCCCAACTGGCTCAGGCCTGGATGGTCGTCGGGACGGCGGCCCAATGTCCACCGAAACTTGCGGTCGCTCTCGACAATCGGCAGATCGTTGATGCTGGCGTGGCGAGCCGCCATGAAGCCCCACGCATCAAATTCCCAGTTCTCGTTGCCGTACGAGCGAAACCAGTTGCCGGCCTCGTCATGCCACTCATAGGCAAAGCGAACCGCGATGCGGTTGCCGTCATAGGCCCAGAGTTCCTTGATGAGCCGATAGTCGAGCTCACGCGCCCACTTGCGGGCGAGAAGGTCGACGATCTGTTCGCGTCCCTGCAAGAACTCGCTGCGATTGCGCCAGCGGCTGTCGGGCGTGTAGGCGAGTGATACGCGCTGCGGGTCGCGGCTGTTCCAGGCATCTTCGGCCATGCGCACTTTCTGTACGGCGGTGTCGCGCGCGAAGGGTGGCAGTGGCGGGCGAGGGGTTTCGGACGGTTGATTCATGGGGTTCTCCTTGAGTTGAAGATTGAAGTAATTCCTCGGACGGGGAACGGCCCCATCGCGTGGGGCCGCCTCGACAACATTTCGACAAGGTCTGCCGGTTCCGACAGCGTAGACCTCGCTGGTCGATAACCCGGACCGTTCGATCCGGGTCGGCCTACAGGAACCGGAACACGATCGGGCAGTTGACGATCAGGCCACTCGATCCGAATGGTGCGCCACCTGGCGCGGTCAGGTGCCCTGCGCGCACGTAACCGAGCACCTCGAACTCTTCGCGCACGCGCGATCGGTAGTCGTTGTCGATGGCATGCTGCGTCCACTCGCCGACGTTCAGATCCCAGAGCGGGCTGTAGTCGGTGGCGACGGTCGGAATACCACCCAGCACATTGAGAGGGCCGCCATCTCCCTTCAACGCACTGTCGAAGCCTTGGCGCTGCGGGTTGATCTCACCCGCCACATCGTTGGTCGGGCCGTTGACGATGGCGAAGAGCCGCTCCACCGCACTGAAGGCGCCGTCGTCGCTACCGACCTTGATGTCGGTCAACGCCTGCGCATACGTCGCGCCTTCGAGCGCTGCAGGCAGAGCGTCGCTGGCCTCGGTACTCAGATACAGCACCGGGCGACCAAAGCTGAAGCCGGTGGTCAGTGCCAGCGTCACCACACCATCGCGCGGGCAGATCGCCAGCACCTTGTCGTGCACCACGCTGTGATCCGCATTGCCGCCGCAGAAGGCGTTCAGCGTGGCCTCATCGGCGTTGAAGGCCATCATGGGGGCGTTATAGATGTAGTTGCCAATCTTCGCCAGCGGGCTGTAGTCCGCATCGCCCACCGACCCCGGCTGCACGGCCGTCGGTGGGAAGAAGTGCGGCGCAGCGCCGGCCGTGACGGCATGCACCGGCGAGAAGTCGACCTTCCCGTTCTCGAACACCACCACGGTCTTGCCGTCGATGAGCTGCTGCGAGGCGCGGCGCACGCCCCGGCCCACATCGGCATAGGCCAGCTTGGCCGAGAAGTTCAGGCCGAGCGCTGCCGCATTGCGCTCGTCGTTGGTATCGGTGAGGATGTACCAGACCAACTCGCCGGTCGGCAGTTGGCCCTTGTAAAGCGGCAAGGTGATGGTGCCGGCTTCCTTGTCGACGGTACCGGCCTTGAGCAACTGGTAGGGACCGATCAGCTCCTTCTGCACCGTGGACGGTGCGGTGCCGAAGTAGGTGGCTGGCACATCTGCACCGATCGATGCGGGCGACGGCTGGATCTCGGTGATCGGCGTCGGGTTGTTGATCGCGACCACACCGCTGGTGAAGTCGCCGCTCGCCGCTCCTGGGCTGACGTCGGCGGGCGGCGTGGACGCGACGGGGGTGGAATTGTCGTTGCCGCCGCCGCATGCGGAGAGCATGGCAGTGAACACGACGGTCAGGATGAAATGGTTGCGCATGATGGTTCCCGATGTAGGTTGTGTGGTGACTCGCATCACAGGAAGCGGAAGACGATCGGGCAATTCACGATCAGTCCGCTCGATCCGAACGCCTTGCCGCCGGGGCCGGTCATCCAGCCGGACCGCACCAGGCCGAGCACGTTGAACTCGTCACGCACGCGTGAGCGGTAGTGGCTGTCGATGGCATGTTGCGTCCACTGCCCGATGTTCAGGTCCCACAGCGGGCTGTAGTCGGTGGCGATGGTTGGAATGCCACCCAGCACATTGAGCGGCCCGCCGATGTCGCCCTTCAGCGCGCTGTTCAGACCCTGGCGCTGCGGGTTGACGACATTCGACTCCACGTTGACCGGGCCGTTGATGATCGTGAAGAGCCGCTCGACGGCGCTGAACGCGCTGTCGTCGCTCCCGACCTTGATGTCGGTGAGGCCCGGTGCGAGGGTCACGCCTTCGAGGGCCGCCGGGATGGCGTTGTTGGCCTCCAGGCTCAGGTACAGCACCGGCCGGGCGAAGCTGAAGCCGGTGGTCAACTGCAGGGTGACGACGCCGTCACGAGGGCAGATCGAGATGACCTTGTCGTGCACGACGCTGTGGTCGGCGTTGCCACCGCAGTAGGCGTTCAGCGTCGCTTCACTCGCGTTGAACGCGAGCATCGGCGCGTTGTAGATGTAGTTGCCGATCTTCGCCAACGGGCTGTAGTTGGCATCGCCCACGGAACCCGGTTGAACGGCGGTCGGTGGGAAGTAGTTCGGGGCCGCACCGGGCGTGACAGAACGCACCGGCGAAAAGTCGACCTTGCCACTTTCGAACACGACCACGGTCTTGCCGTCGATGAGTTGCTGCGAGGCACGGCGCACGCCCTTGCCCACGTCTGCATACGTCAACTTCGAAGAGAAGTTCAAGCCCAGCGCCTCGGCGTTCTTCTCGTCCGTGGTGTCGGTCAGCACATACCAGACCGGCTCGCCGCTGGTCAGCTGGCCCTTGTACAGAGGCAAGGTGATGGTCCCCGCCTGCTGGTCGAGCACGCCGGCCTTGAGCAGTTGATACGGGCCGATCAGTTCCTTCTGCACCGTGGACGGCGCGGTGCCGAAGTAGGTGGCAGGGACGTCCGCGCCGATCGACGCCGGCGTGGGTTGGATCTCGGTGATGGGTGTCGGGGTGGGGAAGCCTTGCGCGTTCGCCAACCCTCCGGCGCAGGCCATGGTCAGCGCGACCAGGTTCTTGTTCATGGAATCTCCTGTGGATGAAACGTGAGGGTTGGCGTGCGGTGGGTCAGGCGGCGAGCTTGGCCGTGACCTTGGGGAAATCGATGTCGGTCTGGGCGACGTTGTTGATGTAGTTCGTCAACACGTTGAGCGCGACCGTTGCCACGATTTCGATCACGCCGGCTTCGTCGAAGCCTGCGGCGCGCAGGGTGGCCAGGTCCGCGTCGGAGACGCGACCGTGCGACTCGGCGACCTGACGGGCGAAGCGAAGAGCTGCATTGGCATGCGTGTCTTCGGAGTGGAAGTCACGCGCGGCGTCGAGCTCGCCCTGGCTCAGCTTGGCGACGTTGCGACCGAGGTAGTCGTGTGCCGACAGGCAGTAGTCGCAGCCGTTGAACTCGGCCACGGCCAGCGCGAGGCGCTCACGCAGCTTGACGTCGAGCTGGCCCTTGGCGAGCGCGCCGTTCAGCGACAGATAGCCTTCGAGCGCAGCCGGGCTGTGGCCCACCAGCTTCATCAGGTTGGGCACCACGCCGAGTTGCTGCTTCACGGCAGCGAGCAATGGCTTCGAGGCTTCGGGCGAGGTTTCAACGGTGGGAATGGACAGTCGGGACATGATGCGTTTCCTTCGGGTTGGTTCAGATGAGTTGCCTGCATTCACTGCACCGCAGCGAATGACCGAACTGTTCCTGAACCGGGGCCGATTCGGAATCCGTGCAGAATCAAAGACACCGTTACGCCCCAAGGAACAATGTGGATCGCCTGCACTTGATCAGCGTCTTCGTGGCCGTGGTGGACACGAGCGGCTTCGCAGGTGCGGCACGCAAGCTCAACATCTCGCCGCCCGCCGTCACGCGCGCCATCAACGAACTGGAGGCCCACCTCGGCGTGCGCCTGTTGACGCGCACCACGCGGATCGTGAAAGTCACCGAAGCCGGAGCACGCTATGCGGAAGACTGCCGGGGCGTGCTGTCGCAGCTGAATGCGGCCGACGAGTCAGCGAGCGGCCTGCACAGCACGCCTCGCGGGCGTCTCACGATCACGGCGCCGGTGGGTTTCGGCGCCATGTACGTGACGCCCGTGGTCACCGAGTACCTGGCCCGCTACCCCGAGGTCATGGCGTCCTGCTGGTTCGTGGACCGTGTGGTCAACATGCTCGACGAGGGTGTCGATGTGGGGGTGCGCATCGGCGAGCTTCCCGACTCGTCGATGCAGGCGATACGGGTCGGGCGCATGCGCCTGCTGGTCTGCGCCACGCCGGCCTACCTTGAGGAACATGGCGAGCCGGCCTCCCCTGAAGAGCTTGAGAGGCACATCATCATCGCGGCCAGCGGCGCCACGTCGACCTCGGAATGGCGGATGCTCAGCCAGGGGAAACCAGGCACCGTCAAGCTCCAGCCCCGATTGATCACCACCACGAGCGACACCGCCGTTGCCGCCGCCTTGACCGGCTTCGGGCTGACCAATGTGCTGGCCTACAAAGTGGCAACGCACCTGCGCGAAGGCCGCCTCAAGGCGGTTCTGGGCGACTTCGAGCCCCCTGCCCTGCCGGTACACGTGCTGCACCGCGAGGGGCGCCATGCCTCTCGAAAGGCACGGGCCTTCATCGACCTGGCTGTCGAACGTTTGCGTCCGCAGTTGGCCGCGATCTAGCACGCCAGGCCGACCACCGCCGGGTTCCGACCATGCGCCTCGAACTTCCCGCAGCGTTGGACGAAGCGGAATGCTCTCTTGCGGCGCGCGAGCGTTCTCGACCCGCCGTTGGAGGCGCACAGTACGCCACCCACGCCCACGCACTCACCACCAGGATCACCCATTGGACAGACTGCACCTGATCACCGTCTTCGTGGCCGTGGTTGATACCAACGGCTTCGCGGGCGGGGCGCGCAAGCTGGGCATCTCGCCACCAGCCGTCACCCGGGCGATCAATGAATTGGAGGTCTACCTGGGTGTGCGGCTGCTGACCCGAACCACCCGGGTCGTGCGGGTCACGGAGGCGGGTGCACGCTACGCCGACGACTGCAGGCTCATCCTGGCCCAGCTCGCCGAGGCCGACGAGTCGGTCACTGGCCTGCAGGTCACGCCGCGTGGGCATCTCACCATCACCGCACCGGTGCTGTTCGGTGCCAGGTTCGTAGCGCCCATCGTCACCGAGTACCTCAAAGTGAATCCGCAGGTGGTTGCTTCCTGCTGGTTTCTGGACCGAGTCGTCAACTTGCTCGACGAGGGCGCGGACGTCGGCATTCGCATCGGTGAATTGCCGGACTCGTCCATGCAGGCCACCACCGTGGGAAAGGTGCGCCGGGTCATGTGCGCATCGCCGGCCTACCTGCAGCAGCATGGCGTCCCGCAGACGCCCGCCGACCTGCAGTCGCACACCATCATCTCGGCCAGTGCGGTGACGCCCACGGCCGACTGGCGGCTCATGGACAAGGGGGAAGTCCGCCACATCAAGGTGCAGCCGCGCATGACCACGACCAGCAACGACTCGGCTTTGGCCGCGGCGCTGGGCGGCTTCGGCATCACCCGGCTGCTGTCGTACCAGGTCGCCGATGCGCTGCGTGATGGCAGCCTCAGCATGGTGCTCGACGAATTCGAACTGCCGACACTGCCGGTGCACGTGGTGCACCGCGAAGGGCAGCATGCGTCGAAGAAGGCGCGTGCCTTCATCGACCTGGTGGTGGAACGCCTGCGCGCAAATCCCAGACTGAACTGAGCCGGCGGTGGGTGCACCAGGTCATCGACATGACCCCGCAACGCACCCGCAATGCGCGCTTCCTCGGTCTGTGTTGCGAAGTGCAAGATGCCCCGCCTTCGGTTGTTCATGCAGGCCGGGCATTGGCCCACGCTGCTGGCCTCGTTCCTCTACTTCGATTTCTGCTTCGCCATCTGGGTCTTGAACGGTGCCATGGCGCCCTTCATCAGCGAGTCGTTCGCACTGACACCCGCGCAGAAGAGATTGATGATCTCGGTGCCCATCCTGGCTGGCGCGCTGATTCGATTCCCGCTCGGTGTGCTGGCCCAGTACGTTGGCCGCAAGAGCGCTGCCATGGTCGAGATGGGCTTGATTGTTCTCGTGCTGGGCTGCGGCAGCCTGTTCGTCGACAGCTATGGCCGGGTGCTCGCGATGGGCGCACTGCTGGGCCTTGCCGGGGCCAGCTTCGGCGTCGCGCTGAGCCTGGGCAGTGGCTGGTATCCGCCGCACCTGAAAGGCTTGGCAATGGGCATCGCGGGGGCCGGCAATTCGGGAACCGTGCTGGCCGTGTTGTTCGCGCCACCGCTGGCGGCGCGGTTCGGATGGCAGGCCGTCTACGGCCTGGCGGCCGCAACGATGCTGTTGCCGATGGTGGTGATGTGGCGAGCCGCGAAGGAACCCCCGGACCGCGTGCATCAAAGCCTGCGCGCGCACCTGGCCTGCCTGTTCGAAAAGGACGGCTGGATCTTCAGCGCGATCTACATCGTCACCGCCGGCGGGTTCATCGGCGTGGCGAGTTTCCTGCCCACGTACTTCTACGACCAATTTCACGTCACCAAGGTCGAGGCGGGTCAACTGACGATGCTGGCGACCCTGATGAGCGCAGTGGCGCGCGTGGTCGGCGGGCAGGTTGCGGATCGAATCGGCGGCATCAATGTGCTCAGCGGCGTGCTGTTGCTGGTCTCGGTGACCTTGCTGCTCTGCGGGCTCGCGAGCGCGTCGTTGCCAGCCACCACCTTTCTGCTCGCGCTTTACTTCGTCTTGCTCGGCGCCGGCAGTGGCGCCTTGTTTCAACTGGTGCCGCTGCGCTGGCCGACCACCACCGCGGTGGTGGTCTCCATGATTGGCGAAATCGGTGCCTTCGGCGGCGGCTTCATTCCGAACGCCATGGGGCAGTCCAAACAGCACACGGGAACCTACCTGTGGGGCCTCGTCGCCTTTGCGGTGGTCCCGGCGGCCATGCTGACACTGCTGCACCTGGTGCAGGGCCGATGGACGCGCACGTGGGTCGGTCGGGGTGGAAGAGCCCTCGCGCGTCCGGCCGCATCAATCGGCGGGACGCAGCAGGCACCTTGAGCCTGCCGACGGCAGTGTTCCGTCATCCGGAACACTGCCTTGGCACCGACAGCGCTTCACCGACTGTCCGGGCCTGTTTAGCATGGGTGCATCGCGCATCGGCGATCCACCCAAGGAGTCAACCTGCCCATCCTCAACGTCAAGGTCAGCGCCGGCAAGTCACGTGAAATGACGAACCGCATCTCTTCGATCCTGCTGGACCTCACCACTCGCATCCTGCGCAAGGATCCCAAGGTCACGTCGATCGCCATCGAGTATGTCGACCCGGAAGACTGGATCGTGGCCGGCAGGTCGCTGGCCGAGCAAGGCAAGAGCAGCTTCTACTTCGACATCAAGATCACCGACGAGACCAACAGCAAGGCCGAGAAAGCCCAATACATCAGCGAAGCCTTCGCAGCGTTCGCCGGGTTGCTCGGCAACCTGCACGAAGAGAGCTACATCTATGTGCAGGATGTCAGAGCGACTGCCTATGGATACGGGGGCCGAACCCAGGAGTACCGGTACCACCACGCATGACCAAACCCTTCAGCGCCGACAAGCACGCCAGCAAGGAGTTCGCTTGATGAAACCCTTCACGGTGTTGACCCTGTCAGGCAGCTTGCGCAAGGCATCGCTGAATACAGCGATGCTGACGATGGCTGCCGACTGCGCGCCACCGGGGCTGCGTGTGAACCTGCCTCGCGGCGTGGGTGATCTGCCGCTGTTCAATCCCGACCTCGAACTGCACGAACCACCCTCGGTCGCGCGCCTGCGCAGCGAGATTGCCATGGCCGACGCCGTGATCATCGCCAGCCCGGAGTACGCCCACGGGGTGAGCGGTGTGATGAAGAATGCGCTGGACTGGATGGTCGCGACTGGCGTGTTCGTTGACAAGCCCGTGGTTCTTTGGAACGCCTCTCCCCGCGCGTCGATTGCACTGGCGGCCTTGCGCGAGACATTGATCGTCATGTCCACGCGGCTGGTGAATGAGGCAGCGCTGGAACTGCTGATCAAGCCGGCCGATGCGGCAGGCCAGCCCGTCAATCCAGATCGCGTTGCGATGCAAACCGCGCTGCTCGCACTGCACAGTGCGTTGACGCTGCGCGAGGTTTCGCCCGATGCAACTTGTCAGCCGTCAACACACTCCTTGATCGCGACGCCCGCGACCTTGATCCGCCCGCCGAACGGCAGCGCCGCGGCTTGATAGATGGTTCTGGCGGGCCGGACTCCAGCCGCAAACAGCTCTGCGAAGAGTTGGTTCACCTCAGGCGCGTCGGCGAGGTCTACGAAGGCGATGTCGATAAATGCCAAGTCGCTGACCGAAAACTCGGCCGCCCTGATTGCGGCGAACAGGTTTCCAAAGGCGCGGCGAGCCTCTTCAGTGGCCGTGCCAGGCACATAGGCCCCGGACTCATCGATCGAAAGCTGCCCGCTGAGGTAGCACATGCGATCCACCACAACGGCATGGCTGATCGGTGACGACCACTTGGGAAGTCCGTCGCCGTCGGTCACAAACTTGCGCATGGTGTGTGACTCCGCGGTTCAACGATGGGCCATGGCCAGCATCGCACCGAAAACCACGAACGTGGCACTCGCTGCCCGGTTCACAGCGCCGCCTCCACGCTCGGACGTGAGCCAGTGCTTTGCCCGCCTTGCGAACAGCGCGTAGGCGCAGTGAATGACGACCACCAAGCCGCTGTAGGTGAGCACCAGGGCCGCGAACTGAATCGAATGGTTCGCCGCGGGATCGATGAACTGCGGAAAGACCGAGAGAAAGAAGAAGATGGCCTTCGGGTTCGTCAGCTGCAGCGAGAGTCCTTCAAGGAACCGTCTGCCAAAGGTAGCGGCATGGGCGGGCTGATCCGCAAACCGGAACGGTGGTGCCCGCCACAACCGAACGCCCAGGTAGAGGAGATAGGTGGCGCCAACCAGCTTGAGAACGGTAAACGCGAGCGCCGACGTGGCCAGCAAGACGCCAATGCTGGTAGCGGAAATGGCCGCAACCACGAGCGCACCAACGGCGATGCCCAGGATGCCGCCGATGGTGCCGCGCAGGCCGTAGCGCAGCGCGTTGGTGAGCGACATGACCACCCCTGGGCCAGGGCAGAGAACCGTCACGCTGGCCACCAGCAAGAAGACAGAATAGAGCGTCATCGGTAGGCCGCCTACAGGTCAAGGGTCAGTTCAGCACTCTTCGCGCGAGACACACAAATGCACATCAGCCCTGCCCCTTCCCGGTCGGCGTGGT
>Ga0315271_10001721_pt1 | contig 13351 bp, 11 predicted proteins | sample C3_top_MG_FD_204664 | JGI IMG/M metagenome (GOLD analysis project Ga0315271, IMG submission 204664) | Sediment microbial communities from Yellowstone Lake, YNP, Wyoming, USA - C3_top | ecosystem: Environmental > Aquatic > Freshwater > Lake > Sediment | place: USA: Wyoming | collected 2017-08-01 | reverse complement strand
CTGTCCGGCACGACGGTTTCCGGTTACGTGGATTCGTTCGCCAATTGGCAAGTTGGACCCACGCCCTCAACACCACACGAGTGCAGAGGGCGGTGGCAGGCATTGCTCCGGCGACTTGGTTTTCACAGGCGAGGTTAGTCATTAATTTTGATGACACTGCGATGGGGTATTGACCCTGAATTTGAATTCGGTAGTCTTCGTCTGTTGTTGCAGGTAGATAGCTAGCGACATAACGCAACCGAACACAAATTCTATGGAAAACAATACATCTTCCGCGGCCGGCGGGCTTCCGCGCCGGGAATTCATCAAGAAAGCCGCCACGGCCGCTGCTGGAGTCGCGGCTGTCTCATCATTCATACGAACCCCGGTTTACGGGCAAAACCAGGCTCCCTCGGCCAATGTCACCGGCGCCAATAACCGGATCGGCGTCGCCGTTGTCGGCGTGGGCTTCGGCATCGGCAAGAACCACTTCGAAGGCATTGTTAAGCAAGCCAACGAAAACAATACGGTGATGGTGGCTGCTTCCGACGTCTTCAATAAGCGCCGGGATTGGGCCAAGGACAAGGCCGGCTTAAAGGACAGCGATACCTATGTGGATTATCGCAAGATGTTGGAGCGCAAAGATATCGATGCCGTCCTCATCGCGACCCACGACCCGACACACGCGCAGATCTCCATCGACTCGCTGGAAGCCGGCAAACACATCTACTGCGAGAAGCCGCTGACGCGTTACCTGGACGAAGCGTTCAAGGTTTATGAAACGGTCAACAGGACCAAGAAAACGTTCCAGATTGGCTCGCAAGGCACCTCGGCGGACGGTTGGCACAAGTGCGGTCAACTGATCAAGGAAGGCAAGATCGGGACCCTGGTATGGGGTCAGGGCTTCTATTGCCGCAACAGCGTGGGCGGCGAGTGGAATTACATGATCGAGGCGGAATCCAAACCGGAGAACATTGATTGGGAAAAATGGCTGGGGCCGGTCAAGAAACGCGGGCCGTTCAGCGCCGATCAATTCCATCGCTGGCGCAAGTATTACCCGTATTGCTCCGGTTTGTTGGGTGATCTGGCGCCACACCGTTTGCACCCGCTGATGGTGGCTTCCGGCAACCCGGAATTTCCGAGCCGCGTGGTCTGCATCGGCACCAAGAACGTATTAACAGACAAAAACACCCCCGACACACCGATCCGCGATGTGCCCGAGCACATGCAGTTGCTGGCCGAGTTTCCGAGCGGTTACATGATCACCATCACCTGCAGCACCGTCAATGCCAAGAGCCCCGGCTTCGCGATCTACGGTCACAAGGCGACGATGAACATCGGCAGCAGCGGCGAACGCATCGAACTGGTGCCCGAGAAGGAGTTTGCTGAGGAAGTTGATCCTGAGACATTTACGGGTCTGCAGGCCGAAGACATCCGGGTGCACGAGAAGAACTGGTTTGATTGCATCCGTTCCGGGAAACCCACGAACGGTAACATCGAGTTGGCCATTCGCGTGCAAACCGTCATCTCACTGGCGGAAATGTCCGACCGCCTGAAGATGGCTTGCCTCTTCGACGAGAAGACCCGGAAGATCGCCGATGCCTCCGGGAAGGAAATTGCGCCCATCACCTACGGCACCCTGCCGCTGAGCTGATCCTTTGTTCTAGACTCATGACGGGTTTCGCGGCAGCTAACCGCGAAACCCGTTTTTGTTGGCACTTCTCGCGATGACTACCGTCACCCTTGCCCGCAACGCCATGGCGACCCGATTTGAAGTCGTTCTCCATGGCCGGGATGCAGTGGCGTTGCGGGCCGCCGGCGAGGAGGCCCTGACGGAGATCGAGCAACTCGAGAATCGTCTCAGCCTCTTCAGGCCCCACAGCGAGATCGCCCATGTCAACGCGCGAGCGGCCCGCGAGCCGGTGCGGATTACCCCGGAGGTCTTCGGGCTGCTCGATCGGGCGCGTCGTTTGCACGCCGAAACTGAGGGCGCCTTCGATATTACGATTGCCCCATTGATGCGGGCCTGGGGATTTCAGCAAGGCACCGGCAGAACGCCGCCGCCCGAAGCGGTTGAAGCTGGTCGTGCGCTCACCGGCATGCACCTGGTTCAATTGGATGGTTCCGAGTTTACGGTGCGGTTTGAGAAACCCGGCGTGATGATTGATCTCGGCGCGATCGGCAAAGGCCATGCGGTGGAGAAGGCCGCGGAACTCCTCAGGGAAGCGGGGGTGGAAAGTGCCTTGTTGCACGGTGGAACCAGCACAATCTATGCGATCGGCCATCCGCCGGACCAGCCAGCCTGGGAAATCGCCATCGAAACCCCGCCAGCCATGCGCCAGACTCACGCGCCCTTGGGCCGAATCCCGCTGTGCGACACTGCGTTATCGGTTTCCGCGGTTTGGGGCAAATTTTTTGAATGGGAAGGGAAGATGGTGGGGCATGTCATCGATCCCCGGACTGGCCAACCCGCCGGGAGCGCGGTGCTGGCCGCGGTGCAATGCTCTTCCGCTACCGACACCGATGCATTATCAACGGCGTTGCTGGTGCGCGGAGCGGAGGGACTGGAACCGATTTCCAAGCTGCGCCCCGGTCTTCGAGGTTGGGTGGCGGAATTGCACGGCGGCGAGGTTGCCTTGCAATCCTCTTCGTAAGAGTCTGTTTGAAAACTCTAAAACGGGTTGTAGCAGCCGACGTGAGGAGGCTCAAATCTCCCGGGTTGCGTTGGCCTATGCAGTCAACTATTAGAGCCTCCTCACGTCGGCTGCTACTTGTCAAATAGCCTCTTACGCTGAAAACTGCAATCTAATAGCAGCGAAGCAAAAGGCTCAAAAAGGATGCCGCGCTGCTGTCGGCATTACTCACCCCGACTCAAGTCTTTCATTCTTGCGACTCTTGCGCCTTCTTGCGGCTGAAAAATCGTTTTCCGGATGCCAGCCCCACCACTCAAAGCTTGTCGCTGGTTGGCGGTTCCGGTTGAATCCAGTCATGCGCAATCCAATCATTGTGGCCCTGGACGTCCCGACCGCCGAAGCGGCGCTGAGCCTGGCCGAACGAGTGGCCCCCCACGTGGGCGCCTTCAAAATCGGCAGCGAACTCTTCACGAGCGGCGGACCGGACATTGTCAGACGCGTGCGCTCCACGGGCGCGGCCGTCTTCCTGGATTTGAAATTCCATGACATTCCGAACACCGTGGCCAAAGCCGTGGCCGCCGCGACCCGGTTGGATGTCCAGATGCTCACCATCCACACCTGCGGCGGCCTGGCCATGATGAAGGCGGCGGAAGAATCGGCGCAGCAAACCGCCCTGCAATCCGGCCGCAACGCGCCGCTGGTTCTTGGGGTGACGGTGTTGACGAGCATGGAAGGTCAGACTCTGGCCGAGGTGGGGATCGAACCGAACGTAGGACGCCAGGTGGAACGGTTGGCCGACCTGGCCGTCAAAGCCGGTCTTCGCGGGTTGGTGTGCTCGCCGCTTGAAATCACGGCGTTACGGCAATTGCTTCCCGCTTCCGTGCAACTGGTCACGCCCGGCATTCGCCTGGGAACCGAAAAAGCTGATGATCAACGGCGAACACTGTCGGCACGCGAAGCGATGGACGCCGGGGCAAACTGGCTGGTGATCGGCCGCCCGATCTACGCCGCCCCGGATCCCGCCAAAGCCGCGCAGGAAATTCTGCAGACGCTCGGATAATTGGCGCCCGCGTTACACGCTGAACTTGAACAGCAACACGTCGCCATCCCGGACCACATAGTCCCGGCCTTCGATGCGGTAATGGCCGCTTTCACGGGCACGTCCTACCGAGCCTAGTTCAACCAGGTTTTGCCAAAAAACCGCTTCCGCCTTGATGAATCCCCGCTCAAAATCGGTGTGGATGGTGCCGGCGGCCCGCGACGCGGTCAGGCCCGAAGGAATTGGCCAGGCCCGAACTTCCTGCTCATTGAAGGTGAAGAACGTGCGCAACCCCAGCACCTGGTAGGCGCTGCGGATCAGCATCGACACCCCGGACTCTGTGACACCAAGTTCCTTGAGATAATCACGCGCTTCTTCCGGGGCCAAATCGGCGACGTCGCTCTCGAGTTGGGCGCAGATCGGCACGGTCTCGCAGGCCAGGTGCGCCTTGGCGTAGGCGCGGACCTTCGCAACTTCGGGATGAGACTCCGCCGTGGCCAACTCATTCTCCTTCAGGTTGGCGGCGAACACGATGGGTTTGTCCGAGAGCAGGAAGAACCCGCGGACCATTTGCTTTTCGTCCGGGGATAACGGCAGAGTGAATGTGTTGGCGGGCTTGCCGGTATTCAAGTGCCCCTGGAATTGTTGCAGCAGGTGGGCCTCCAGCAGCGCGTGCTTATCGCCTCGCTTCACGTCGCGCGAGATCTTTTCCAACCGGTTCCTGATGCTCTCCAGGTCCGCCAGGATCAGCTCCGTCATGACGATTTCAATGTCCCGCACCGGATCAACCGTCCCCGTGACATGCACAATATCGGGGTCCTCGAAACAGCGCACCACATGCACCAGCGCATCTACTTCGCGGACGTGGCTCAGGAATTTGTTCCCCAAGCCTTCTCCCTTCGAAGCTCCCTTCACCAGCCCGGCGATATCCACAAACTCAAACGCCGCCGGAATCTGCCGGTTCACCTTGACGACCTTGGCAAGCGCCTCCAATCGCGCATCCGGCACCGTGACCATTCCCAGGTTGGGTTCGATGGTGCAAAAGGGGTAATTCTCCGCCGCCGCTTTGTGCGTGCGGGTGACCGCGTTGAAGAGGGTGGATTTCCCGACGTTGGGCAGACCGATGATGCCAGCCTTTAACATGCGTACCTTTTAGCACCCTCAGTGCGGTTCCGCACGCGGATTTGCCGTTTTTTTGACTTTCCGGCGGCCCCTCCGCATACTCCTCGCAATGGAACGGACCGACGCGGACCTGATTGCCGCAGTGCTCACTGGCGATGCCGCCAGCTTCGAGCCTTTGGTCCAGAAGTATTCGCCCCGTATTTTCGCTACCGCCCGCCGCTACGCGCGCCGGGAGGACGAAGTTGAGGATATTGTCCAGGAGGTCTGGCTTAAATCCTACCAGAAGCTAAGCAGTTTCCGCGGGGAAGCCCCTTTTGAGCATTGGCTAATGCGCCTGGCGGTCCGCACCTGCTACGATTTCCTGCGTGGCCACCAGCGCAACCGCGAAACGGTGTTTTCAGAGGTGTCCGACGCCGAGGGAGACTGGCTCGAGCGCTTAGTGCAGGAACCGGAAAGCGCCAGCGAGGACGCGGAGGCCGCCCGGCAGTTGGTGGGGCGTTTGTTGGAACAATTATCACCTCCAGCGCGTGTCATCATTACGTTGCTCGAAATCGAAGAGAAATCGATCAAGGAGATTTCCAGCCTGACCGGTTGGTCAGTGCCCCTGGTGAAGGTCCGGGCTTTTCGCGCCCGGGCGGAAATGCGAAAACTATTGGGCCGGATGTCCCGGGAAAAGTACTTGTAACCCCCTCATGGACGGGGGCGTCTTAAACTATTGCAGACATTATGAAACTGGCAAACTTGGAACGTAAGCTGATCGCAGCCGCGCGGCAAAACCCGCCGTCGGACCGCGTTCCATACGCTTTCGAGAAGCGCATTATGGCACGGCTCAAACGGCCGGCCCTGGCCGATTCCTGGACAACCTGGGGCCGGGCCTTGTGGCGCGCCACGGCGCCTTGCATCACCATCATGATCCTGCTGAGCGCCTGGACTATTCTCTCGCCCGCCAACTCCAGTTCGGATGGGGATATCGATCAGGAACTCGAAAACACCGTCATGGCCGCCATCGATGTTGAGCCTGCCGCGGATGTAACTCAGTGAACTCCTGGAAAGTCATTCTCGCCACGATGGTCATCTTCGGAACCGGGGTGGTGACGGGAGGCCTGATGGTTCGCCACACGGAGCGGGGCCGCGTCAATCGTCCCCAGGCGAATCAGCCCGGGCTTCGTCGCGACCAGGCCACTTCTTCCGGGTTTCGCGTGGATTTCCTCCGGCGTGTGGAAAGGGATCTGGATCTCACCGCCGAACAACGGGAACACATTGATCATATTCTGAAGCTGAGCCAGGACCGCACCCACAAGATCATGGAACCGGTTTTCCCGCTGATCCGCCAGGAGTTGGAGAGCACCAAGGCGGCTTTTCGCGAGCAGTTGACCCCGGCTCAGCGAGCCCGGTTCGATGAACTCCTGAAGCAGCAGAATCAACGCCGCGATCCGAAGCAGCCCCCGCCTCCCCGCGACCGCCCCCCGGAGAACCAACCTCGCCCCGATGCTCTCCCCGCGAAATAGCCGGTGATCCGGTGCGTCCGAATCCGGTTGCTTTGGGACTTGAACCGCCGGTTCAGACTATGGAAAATAGGGGTATGGCTTTGAAAGAAATGATGTACGAGTTGAGAACTCTTTAGTTTTCTCTTGTGATCGACGCAACCACATTGGCGCAAATGAATGGCGCCTACAGCTTGCCGCCCGAAGCGGGCCCGGCCTGGCGTGCGGCTTTCGAGGCAGGCATTGATATGTCGCTCATCGAAGGCGCGCTCAAATTGACGCCCGAGGCAAGGCTTGCAGAACATCAGCAGGTCATCGATTTCTTGTTGGAGGTTCAGTCAGCAGGGCAGTGCCATGGCGCAAAATGACCAGGCTTTGCTCACCCGACTCAAGGAAAGCGGCCTTGATTTCGTTGTCATTGGCGGAGTGTGTGTGGTTTTTCACGGCGCGCCGCTGGCCACGTTCGACCTGGACATCTGCTGCCCGTTTGGCGAGGCGAACCTTCGGCGCATTGAATCCGCAGTGAAGGATTTGCATCCGTTTCACCGCCTCACTCCGCAAAAACTTCCATTGGAGATGTCGCGAAGCGCCTTCGGGGAGTTGAAGAATCTGTATTTGGAAACGGATTTGGGCAAACTGGATTGCCTTAGCGAGGTCGCCGGCGTGGGGAATTTCGAAGCAGTGCGAGGAAAGAGTGTTCTCGCAGATTTTTCCTATGGTCAATTCAGGTTCTTGAATCTCGAGGCCCTGATTGCATCAAAGCAGGCTACAGGCCGCGAGCGGGATTTGTTTGCTGTCCGATCGTTACTCTCTATCAAGGAGCGACACGAGCAACAGCAGAAGTTGCTCTAGCGTCAATCATCGGCAGCGGTCCCTCAACGCTTCCGCCAGCTCCGCAACCGCAGCGCGTTGCCAATCACCACCAGGTCGGATAGTCCCATCGCCGCCGCGCACAGCACCGGACTCATAAACCCCAGCGCGGCCAAAGGCACGCTGCAGAGGTTGTAAAAAAACGCCCAGAACAGGTTTTGTTTGATGGTTCGAAGCGTGGCCCTGGCGAGCCCCAGGCTTTCTGGAATCGCCTCGATTTCCGATTTCAACAGGATGATATCCGCCGCCTCCCGCGCGATGTCGCTGGCTTTGCTGACGGCAATGCCCAGGTCGGCTTGCTCCAGCGCGGGGGCGTCGTTGATTCCATCACCGACGAACGCGACGCGCTCGCCCTTTTCCTGGAGTTGTTTTACCAAAACGGCTTTTTGCTCGGGGCGGACCTCCGCAAAGACCCGGTCTGATGGAATGCCGATTTGTTTGGCGATGTTCAGGGCGGTTAACTTGTTGTCGCCGGTCACCAGGTAAGTTTTGAGTCCCTCACGCTCCAACTGCCCGATCACGTCGCTGGCGCCGGACTTGAGCGCGTCTTTGATCGCGAACAGACCAAGCAACGCTCTGGCATGAGCCAGGCCCACCAGGGAAGCACCCTGTGCCGACCATTCCTCCTCGAACGCTTTCCCGACGGTTAAATCGACTCCCTGTTCCTGGAGCCAACGCACTGACCCGAGGCGCAGGAGGCCATCAAGGCCGGTTTCCGGAGATTTCAGTCGGGCCTGCACGCCGGAGCCGCGAACTTCTTCCCATTCGGTGAAAACATCTGTTTCGAGGGCAACTCCACTGGCGATAGCCTGGCTCAGCGGATGCGCCGAGCCCCGGGCGAGCGAGGCTGCGAGTTTCGCGGCGCCGGGCCGAATCTCCCGGACCTTCGCCACCGTGGGCCGGCCCAGGGTCAAGGTGCCGGTCTTGTCCAACATGACCGCTGTGATCTGGCCGGCTTTTTCGAGGGCCACGCCGTCGCGAATCAGGATGCCCCGTTCTGCGGCGGCGTTGGAACCCGCCATGATTGCGGCCGGGGTCGCCAATCCCATGGCGCAGGGACAGGCCACGATCAACACCGCCGCGGCGATGATTAAACCCGTCGCCAAAGGGCCTGCGGCGTGCATATGAGGTTGCCATAGAAAACCCGCCAGCGTGGATTGCGCCTGGGCGGCTGCGGCCGGCGCGAGCGCCCAGAATAACCCGGCGGCAATTGCCACCAGCACGATGGCGGGCACGAACACGTTGCTGACACGATCGCCGAGGCGCTGAATATTTGCCCGACTCGTCTGCGCCCGTTGAACTGCGGCGATAATGTTGGCCAGGGCGGTTTCCTCCCCGGTTGCAGTCACCCGCATCACCAATCGTCCGTTCAGGTTCACTGTCCCGGCATAAAGCTCACTCCTCCCGGCCTTGTCCACGGGGATGGATTCCCCGGTCAGCATCGATTCATCCACGGCGGACGCGCCTTCTTCCACGACACCATCCACCGGCACCCGATCTCCGGGGCGCAGCACCACCCGGTCTCCCGTCTCCAAGTCCGTCGCGGGCGCTTCCATCTCGCGGCCATCCGCCGCCAGCTTCCGCGCCAGGGATGGCGCAAGAGTCAGCAGTTTGTTCAAGGCGCTCGAAGCCCTGGCGGCCACGCGGGATTCGAGCCAATGACCCACACTGATCAGCGTGATGATGGCCGCCGCCTCCATGAAGAACAGGTGGCCGCCTGAACCGCTCAACAACGCCCACACGCTGTAGGCGCAGGCGGTGGTGGAACCCAGGGATACCAGCGTATCCATGTTCGAACTGCCGGCTTTGAGCTGCCCCCAGGCGCCGCGATAAAACCGTGCGCCGGCGAAGATCTGCACGACGCTCGCCAGACCGAAGGCAGTCCATTGGAACCACGGTTCCATGCCCGCTCGCAGGATCCATTCCCCAGCCATCAGGAAAGCCGTCACCGGCACTCCTAGCATCAGATTCAGCCCCCATCCTGACAGCAAGCCCTCGCCCGGCTTCGTTTCCCGGGCCGCTGCCGCCTTGGCCTCAAAACCCGCCTCGACAACCGCTTTCACCAGCGCCTCCAGGTCTGCCAATGCATCCGGTGCCCAGCGCACGGTTGCCGCTTGGGCCTCGAGGTTCACCTGGGCGCTTTGGACGCCGGGAACGCCTTGCAGCGCCTCGGTCACATGCCGCGCGCAATTGCCGCAGGTCATTCCCTCAATCGCCAGTTCGGTCGTGGCCCGGCGCGTTTTCGCTCCGGTTCCTGTGCCCGCAGGGGAATTTCCTGATTTAATCGCGGTTTCCATTTCGGCAATATCCTACCCGGGAATAGCCACTGAGTCCAACCGGGCGCGGTTGACCGAAGGCTGCGCGCTTGCGAACCGCGCCGGCGAGGCGGCTGAGGTAATCCTCGCGGGGAATCTCCACCGCCCCCAGTTGTTGCGTCAGCGGCGTTATCATCTGAACGTCGAACAGCACGAACCCGCGCTCCTTCAGATGTTCCACCAGGTGAAAAAGCGCCACCTTGGACGCGTTGCTGACGCGGTAGAACATGGATTCGCCCGCAAATAAGCCGCCAACGGACACTCCGTAAATGCCGCCCGCCAGTTTGCCATCGCTCCAGCATTCCACGCTGTGAGCGTGTCCCTGCGCATGCAGTTCGCTATAAGCATTGATGAATTCGGGTGAAATCCAGGTGCTCCGCCGGCCGGGGCCGGAGGCGGCGCATCCATCCATCACCTCCCGGAAGGCGCGGTCATGCGTCACTTCAAACCGATTTTGTCGCAGCACTCGCTTCAGGCTTCGGGAAACGCGGAACCCGTCCAGTTCGAAAATGCCCCGCGGATCGGGCGACCACCACGTCAGCGGATTGACCGACCAGGGAAAAATTCCGCTCCGATACGCCAGCAGCATTCGTGGAATGGACAAATCGCCACCCACGGCTACCAACCCTTCCGTGTCGGCCGACCGTGGATCGGGAAACACAGGCTGACATGTCAGCAGGACGGGCATAGTCGGAACCTAACGCGATTCGAGCACAGCATCAGGGTTGAAAAAGGTGCCGTAGCAAACGCGGGTCTTCCGTGAACACCGGGTTGATCAAGACCACTGGCTCGGAAGCCAGCGTCTCGGCCAGATCGCTGGCGGGCGATGACCCGTTCGGCTTCCAGACGAGGTCGAACTGAAACTCCATGACCCCGTTCTCATCCGCCACGAAGTTGGTATACCAGAAATTGTTGAACAACATGGCGAGCAGGTGGTGCGGGTCCTTGGGTGGAGATTCCCTCCGGGCGAGTGTGGCGCCGGAACCAAATGTCACCAGCGGGGCATCGCGGCTGACCCAAAGCCAGCGGCCATTCGGCGTCGCGTATTCGGCCCAGCCGTCCACCGCGAAGTAATCCCGGCAGGTGCCCGCCAGCTGATCCTTGAACGGAGTGAAGGCTTGTCCGCCGGCGCTCAGCCGGGGCAGCGCATCGCCCGTGGGGAAAGCGAATCCCAGGTAAAAGATTTCCGGGGCGGCGGAGGACCGGCGATTCAGGCGGAACGTCAGCCGTGCCCGGGGTTCCCGTTTCCAGATTTCCAGCACGCGCGTGGCCCATTCCAATCGCGGATGCCGAAGCGCTTGCGTGAACACCATTGTGTGCGGTGTTTCCTCAACTGTGGCGGGCTCTTCAGCCGAAGCCGCTGCTTCCTTCAGATGCTCGGCGCGCATCCGCTCTCGGGCTTCGCCGCGCTGGCCGCGAATGTCCGCCAGGATATGACGCGGAGCAAAGCCTTTGACCTCGATGGCGGTGAAATCGCCCAACCCTTCCATGAACAACGGCTGGCTCATTCCCGGCCAGGCAGCAGACTTCGGCCAGCCTGACGCGTTCGTCTCGATCACCGGACTGCGGGATGCCGCGGGGCTCGCCGGTTCAGCCGGCTGCTTGTTCCACTGCAGCCGCAGAGAGCTGTGGGCATCGAGCCGCTCCACCCAAAACCGGGCCACTTTGTCTGGCGCACGATCGGGAAAGGTGGCCGAAACATCCTCGCGGCTCAGATCCTCGGGTTTGCGCGGACGGCCCCAGGGTTCGATGCCGGGTTCGAAGCTCAGCGCCAGACGTTCTCCGGTTTGTGGGTTCTCCAGCGAACGGTAATTCTCGCGCAGCGCGGAGGCAGTGATGCGCACCCAGCCGCTGAAGGATGCCGGCGTCGGATTGGCCACGATGACTCCTTCTCCCTGGGATGTCAGCGCCGTGCGCACGCGTTGGGAAAGGAGCCACTCGGCGCGAGCCATCGGGCGGTAGGCGAGAAGGCTCTTCTCGGTGAATTGCCCCTGGGTGTCGAGACTGTAGGGTCGGGCCACGCTCAGGCTGGAGCCCCAGGTATGTTCGTCGAACAGGCAGAGATCACGATAGAGGTCATCCATCGCTTGCCGGGCTGCGGGGCTGAGCGGCCCCCAGAGCTTCGATTCGCTGGCGGCAAGGAAACGCTTGGCCGCGCGGCTCGCGGCGACTGCCCGCGGGGCGGACGCGGTGCCGTTCGCCCACCAATCGGTCCATTCGCCGGTATGCTCCGGGGCGGTGGCGCCCATCACCCGTTCCATGCGCTGCATCGCGTCACCGGCCGTCGTTAACCGCAGGCGGGGGGAAAGTCTCAGGCGATTCCACGCCGCCACAAAGTCGGCCAGCGGCGGAAACGGCGGATCATTGTCGAACCGCCATTGACTGGTAATGGAGATGGTCAGCAATTCATATTTGTAGCCTTGTTCCTCCAGGCGCCGCACCTGGGCAAGGCATTGCCGATGAGCCGCCCGCAGCGAGGCTTCGTCGGTGCGCAGGATGTCGCCTTTCCGCGGCGGCCGAAACGCGGTGTCGGCTGCCCGTGGGACCGGGCCGCGACGCCACTCGGCCGGCTCGAAGAAGTCAAAACCCGACCCGTAACCAGTGTTCAGCCAGACGAACAGGCGGCGGCCGTCAGGCATCTTCCACCAGAACGCCGAGGGCCGGGGGAACGGCACCCCGCCGCTATCCTCGTTGATGCCCGTGAATAGTTGGTGGACCCCGCGATCGAGCAGCGCCAGCGCTGCGACACGGGGAACGCCGTTGACGTCGTCCTGAATGGCGACTCGCGGCCGAACCTGTTTCCAGAGCTCCTCCGGCAGCCAATGAGTCATGGTCTGCCACTGGGCGGCGTTCATGAACGGGGTGTTGTTGAAAGCCAGCGCCGAGACTTCGAGTTGGCCGGAACGCACCGCCTTGAGGAACTGCTTGCGGCGTGCCGGCGTTGCCCCCTGCCACCAATCGGTCACCGGCATTGTCGATTCGGCAGTCCAGTAGAATCGTTGGTCTTCCGGTTTTGTGGCGGATTCCAATACCGCATCCAATGCCACATCCAGATAGCGCCGGAACAATTCCCGGCTCACCGAGGGACTGTCCGTGAACCCCACATCGGTGTGGGCAAAATGCACGAGGTTGATTTCGCGAATGGTCGCCGGAGAATCCTGGTCGGCGGCGAATACCCCGAAAGACGCAGCCCAAACCAGAGCTACGAACGCAGCCATCTGACCGCGCGGCAGTTGCGAGTTAGCACCAGGCAGAAGCCGGCACCCGCCAATGAATCCGCGGGTCGGAGTCCAAAGAATTTTCTTCCAGCCAAAGAAATCAACAACGCGCATAACTTCAGATCGGATTGAGCGATTAGATTTATCGCTTATGGTTAATGGTTAGTTTCCCCGCACGCGGAAGAAGGCGGCAGCCCTGGCAATTGGGACCGATGCGGTGCGCACGTCCGTGGTTATTACACCGGCCCAGGCTGCCGGCAACAGGGAGTTTGACTGCTCCAGCACAAACGGAGGAGAGCCGCCTTTCCAGATAACATTCGCATTCGTGCCCGCCGGCAGGATGTCCACAGTAATGGCGTTGGTCACGGTAATGACGACCGCGTCGTAGGCCACCGCGTGTATTCCGTCATCCGCGCTCAGTTCCAGCGTGTAAACGCCCGGCGCGCTGAAGGTCGCCGTGGTATTCGTCCGAGTGGAGTCGCCGAACACGACTGTGCCCGGGCCGGAATACAGTCTCCATTGGATCGCCGGCGGCGGATTGGAATAGGCCGCCGCGGCCTGCAAGTGCGCCGCTTGATAAATGGGCAGCGCCTGGTCCGGGCCCGCGTTGACCGCTGGCGCGCCGGGCGAACGCGGCCCCTCATTCGGCCCGGTCGCCTGGATGACCTCGAAATTGGTGATGCCGACCCCC
>Ga0315271_10001720_pt1 | contig 13353 bp, 15 predicted proteins | sample C3_top_MG_FD_204664 | JGI IMG/M metagenome (GOLD analysis project Ga0315271, IMG submission 204664) | Sediment microbial communities from Yellowstone Lake, YNP, Wyoming, USA - C3_top | ecosystem: Environmental > Aquatic > Freshwater > Lake > Sediment | place: USA: Wyoming | collected 2017-08-01 | reverse complement strand
AGGTAGGTCTTTATCCGAAGGTGTATCCCCTGGGACAGGCCAACTTGTCAGCCTGAAGGCTGACGCTGATTTAACTGACGTGGTTTTTCCAATGGACAATCTTGGATAAAAAACAGTCGCAAGATTCAGTCTGTAAGAGATTCGGGCGAACTGGGGTGGTCTGGGTCATTAAAAACGAATTACTATATTGGTAATTGTGTAATTCAAAGGGGGCGTTATGAGAAGCACCATCACAGCTCGCGGCCAGACGGTTGTGCCGGCCGAGATCAGACACCGTTTCAATCTCACGCCTGCCCAGCGTCTGGAGTGGGTGATCGAGGCTGATGGCATACGGGTGATCCCGGTTTGCGAAGACCCGGTGCTGGCGTTTCGCGGGCAGGGCAAGGGGGGCGCAACCGTACGCCTGCTCAAAATTCGCAAGCAGGATCGCGCGCGCGAATGAAGCATTATTTGCTGGACACATCGGCACTACTGACTTTGCGTGACGACGAGCCGGGTGCGGATCGCGTGGCAGAACTTCTGACTTTGTCTGGAAAGAACGAGGCGCGCTGTTCGGGGTGTTTCATGACCTTGATGGAAGTGTTTTACCGGGTGTGGAAGGACGAGGGCGAAGCGGCAGGACGACTGGCTTATGAGCAATGCCATTCACTGCCAATTGAATGGGTTCGTGAAACGTCCGGGTTGTTGGAACTCGCTGCGACGATCAAGGCGACGCGTGCGCTTTCGCTGGCCGATGCCTGGATTGCGGCAAGTGCGCAGTTGTCATCCGCCGTGCTGGTGCATAAGGATCCCGAGTTCGAACCGCTTTCGATCAGGCAGGAAGTTTTGCCTTACAAATGAATAGTGGGCGTGACCGTGGCTGTGACCGCGTGTTTTGCGGGTGTGTGGCGGGTCGAATGGAAAACGTGAATGGAAAAACCAGTGGATCGCCGGACTGCGGGTGGCGTGCTCGGCGCGCAAATTGATGCTCTGTCATGGGACTCCGCGCTGACTCGTCTACTCGGCTGGGCGCGAGCGCATGAATCTCGCTACGTGACGATCTGCAATGTGCATGTGGTGGTGAGCGCGTCGCGCGATGCGGCGTACCGTGAAATCATCAACGGCTCGGATATGGCGACGCCGGACGGTGCGCCGGTGGCGTGGATGCTGCGGCGGCAGGGCTTTGCCGACCAGTCGCGCATCAGCGGGCCGGATCTGATGTGGGCGCTGTGCGAACGCGCAGCGAGTGAAAACTTGCCTATTTATTGCTATGGCAGCACAGACGCGACGCTGGCGCTGCTGGAGGCGCGCTTGCGGGTAGCATTTCCTGGGTTGCAGAATACGATGGAGTCGCCGCCGTTCCGCGCACTGACAGCGGAGGAGGATGCAGCAGCGGTGGAGCGAATCAACGCCAGCGGCGCGGGTATCGTGTTCGTTGGTTTGGGCTGCCCTAAACAGGAACGCTGGATGGCCGAGCATCGCGGCAGGGTCGATGCGGTGATGATAGGCGTGGGCGCGGCCTTCGATTTCCACGCCGGTACGGTGCGGCGCGCGCCGACGTGGATGCGCGATAACGGTCTGGAATGGCTGCACCGCCTGGCGTCGGAACCGGGGCGCTTATGGAAGCGTTATCTGGTGACGAATACGTTGTTTATCCTGGGCGCGGCTCGGCAGTTGTTGTCAGGACGCGACTGAATGGCGACTCCGCGTTTCGCGTTGCTGGCTGCGCTGATTTTGCTGGCGGCCTATGTGTGGGGCAACAGCCAGCCCGAGGCAGCAGGCTTGCTTTCGCCGCCGTGGGACAAGCTCGCACATTTGCTTTGGTACGCAGTGCTATCCAGCTTGTTGCTGTTTGCCTTGGGGCATCGCGTATGGACGTGGGTGCTGGTGGCGATATTGCTGCTGCTGGCAGGCTTGGATGAGTGGCATCAGTTCGCTCTGCCGGGACGTTCGCCCGACGTGAATGACTGGCTGGCTGATGCACTGGGTGTGCTGGTTGGGGTGGCGATTGTCTGGCGATGGGGGGACCGCGCCGATCTTGGCAGTTAGGTGGGCGGGGCTCGCGTGGAAGATGGTCTACGCATTTTGGTAAGCTCGGGGGTGCATTTGCACAAACCCATATCGCGAATTCTGGATTTTTTTGAAATTTGAATAGGAAATCACCGTGATATTAGTCACCGGCGGCGCCGGCTTCATCGGCGCAAATTTCATTCTCGATTGGCTGCGGGTCAACGACGAGACAGTGCTCAATCTGGACAAGCTCACCTATGCGGGCAATCTGGAAAACCTGGCCAGCCTGCAGGACGATCCGCGCCATGTCTTTGTACAGGGTGACATCGGCGACCGCGCGTTGCTGGGCAAGTTGTTGAGCGAGTATCGCCCGCGCGCGATCGTCAATTTTGCGGCGGAGTCTCATGTGGATCGTTCGATCCACGGGCCGGAGGACTTCATTCAGACCAATGTGGTGGGCACCTTTCATCTGCTGGAAGCAGTGCGTGGGCATTGGACGAATCTGCCCGAAGAAGAGAAGGCCGCGTTCCGCTTTTTGCATGTGTCCACCGACGAGGTATACGGCTCGCTGGAGCCGAATGACGCGCCGTTTACCGAGTCCACGCCGTTTGCGCCGAATAGCCCGTATTCTGCCAGCAAGGCGTCGTCCGACCATCTGGTGCGCGCCTATCACCACACGTATGGCTTGCCGGTGCTGACGACCAATTGCTCGAATAATTACGGGCCGTATCAATTTCCGGAAAAACTCATCCCGCTGATGATTCTGAACGCCACGCGCGGTTTGCCGCTGCCGATTTATGGCGACGGCATGAACGTGCGCGACTGGTTGTATGTCACCGATCACTGCTCGGCGATTCGCACGGTGTTGCAAGGCGGCCAACTGGGTGAGACCTACAACATCGGCGGCTGGAACGAGATGCCGAATATCGAGATCGTGAAAACCGTGTGCGCGCTGCTCGACGAGATGCGCCCCGACCCCGCAGGCTCCTATGTGCGCCTGCTGACCTATGTGAAGGATCGCCCCGGCCACGACCGCCGCTACGCCATCGATGCCACCAAGATACACCGGGAACTGGCTTGGAAACCGGCCGAAACCTTCGAGACCGGCATACGCAAAACCGTGCGCTGGTATCTCGACAACATGCCATGGGTGGAACACGTCGCCAGCGGCGAATATCGAAAGTGGCTGGATGCTAACTATGGTGAGCGGGGAGCAGTGAGCGGTGAGCGGTAAACCCCATGAGAGGCTAGAGGCGTGGAAAAGTGCGATGGAATTAGTTGAGGTGATTTATCGTGTGACTGCAACATTTCCTTCGCAGGAGCAATACGGTTTGGTATCGCAGATGCGACGTGCAGTGGTTTCCGTTCCGAGTAATCTGGCTGAGGGCGCTGCTCGGGATGGGAGCCGTGAATTCGCCCGATTTCTTAGTATCGCGCGTGGCTCGCTCAGTGAATTGGATACCCAATATCAAATCGCTATCCGACTTGGATTTGTGAAACCAGATCAAGGCCAGGTCGAGTCCTTGCTCGAACGAACCAGCAAACTGATTTCTGGTTTGCACAAAAGAATAAAGGAGACTGAATAACCATGACGCTCAACACCGTTCACCGTTCACCGCTCACCGCTCACCGCAAAGGCATCATCCTGGCCGGCGGTTCCGGCACCCGTTTGTATCCGGCCACGCTTGCGGTGTCCAAGCAACTGCTGCCGATTTACGACAAGCCGATGATCTATCACCCGCTCACCACGCTGATGCTGGCGGGGATACGCGACATTCTGGTTATCTCGACGCCGCAGGATACGCCGCGCTTCGAACAACTGCTGGGTGACGGCAGCCAGTGGGGACTCAATCTGCGCTATGCGGTGCAACCGAATCCGGATGGGCTGGCGCAAGCGTTTGTCATTGGCGCGGATTTTGTCGGCAACGAACCGAGCGCGCTGGTGCTGGGCGACAACATTTTTTACGGCCACGAGATGACCGAGAATTTGTGCGCCGCCAGCGCGGTGAAATCGGGTGCTACCGTGTTTGCTTATCGGGTACACGATCCGGAACGCTACGGCGTGGTGGAGTTTGATTCCGCTGGTCGCGCGATCAGCCTGGAAGAAAAGCCTGCCCGGCCGAAATCGCACTATGCGGTTACCGGTCTGTATTTTTACGATAATCAGGTGGTGGACATTGCGCGTGACCTGAGGCCGTCGCCACGCGGCGAACTGGAAATCACCGATGTCAATCGGCACTATCTCGCAGCAGGTGCGCTCAATGTTTCAATTCTGGGTCGCGGCCACGCCTGGCTTGATACCGGCACCCACGAGTCCTTGCTTGAAGCCTCACTCTTCATCGAGACCATCGAGAAACGCCAGGGCTTGAAAGTTGCCTGCCCGGAAGAGATCGCCTATCGCCAGCACTACATCACGGCAGAGCAGGTGGCAAAACTGGCCGAGCCGCTGAAGAAAAATGCCTATGGGCAGTATTTGTTGAATATGTTGAATGAGCGGATTTTTTGAGATTTTTGAAAATGAACCTCATCAAAACCACTCTTCCTGGCGTCCTGCTTATCGAACCCAAAATATTCGGTGATGCACGCGGTTTTTTTCTGGAAAGCTGGAACCGCCAGACCTTTGCTGAACTGGGTCTCGATCTGGATTTTGTACAGGACAACCATTCGTGCTCCAGCAAGGGCGTGTTGCGCGGCTTGCATTATCAGCTCAACCAGCCGCAGGGCAAGCTGGTGCGCGTGGTGAGCGGCGCGGTGTTCGATGTGGCGGTGGATTTGCGCCAGTCTTCACCGCATTTCGGGCAGTGGGTGGGCTACGAATTGTCGGCTGAGAACCAGCGCATGATGTGGGTGCCGCCCGGCTTCGGCCATGGCTTTCTGGTGCTGTCCGATACAGCGGACTTTCTCTACAAGACCACCGCTTACTACGCGCCGCAGTGGGATCGCGGAGTGCGCTGGGACGATCCCGCAATTGGCGTGGAATGGCCGCTCGACGGCGCGCCCACCCTGTCGGCCAAGGATCAGGTTCAGCCGCTGTTGAAGGATGCCGAGGTGTACGCGTGAGCCGGCCGCGCATCTTGCTTACCGGCGCCAACGGTCAGGTGGGCTGGGAATTGCGTCGCACACTATGTAGTTTGGGCGAGGTGGTTGCGCTGGATTCCCGGGCAATGAACCTGGCGGACGTCGCTGCAGTGCGCCAGAAGGTGCGCGACATCGCGCCGAGCATCATCGTCAACCCGGCGGCTTACACGGCGGTGGACAAGGCCGAGAGCGAGCCAGAACGGGCGCGCGCAGTGAACGCGGTTGCGCCCGGTATCCTCGCCGAAGAAGCGAACCGTCTTGACGCGCTGCTGGTGCATTACTCCACCGATTACGTATTCAACGGCAGCGGCGCTGTGCTCGACAGCGGCGAAGCCAGGCCGTGGCGCGAAGACGATGTCTGCGATCCGCTCAACGTCTATGGTGCGACCAAGCTGGCTGGCGAGCGTGCGATTGCCGCCAGCGACTGTCGCCATCTCATTTTCCGCACCTCGTGGGTGTACGGCGCGCGCGGCAGCAATTTTCTGCTGACCATGCGCCGCCTGATGCGCGAGCGGCCAGAACTGAAAATCGTCGCCGACCAGATGGGCGCGCCGACCTGGTGCCGCGATCTGGCCGAGGCGACTGCGCTGATACTGAGCCAGACTTCAGCCTGCGGCTTCGATCAATGGGGCGTGTACCACATGACCAATGGCGGCGAGACAAGCTGGCACGGCTTTGCCGAAGCGATCCAGGTTCTTGATGGCGCGGGCGCCCGCCTGTTCCCCATCCCCAGCAGCGATTACCCGACCCCTGCGCGGCGACCGCTTAACTCGCGGCTTAACAACGACAAGCTGGAACAAGCGTTCGGCCTGCGTTTGCAGGATTGGCGAGCGGCGCTGGGACTGTGTATGGATGAGATGCATCTGTAAGCCTATAGGCCGGTGAATTAATCAGGGAGCGTTAAATTGAAAGTTCTGTTGACCGGCGGCGCCGGCTATATCGGTTCGCATACTGCGGTGGAATGCCTGGCCGCGGGACACGAGGTGGTGGTGTTCGACAATCTGTCGAACAGCAGTGTGAAATCGCTCGACCGGGTGGCGCAGATCACCGGCCAGCAGGTGGCATTCGTGCAGGGCGATATCCGTGACCGCGCTGCGCTGCGCAAACTGTTTGCCGACCATGCCATCGATGCGGTGGTGCATTTCGCCGGGCTGAAGGCGGTGGGCGAATCGGTGGAAAAGCCGCTCTTGTATTACGACAACAACATCGTCGGCAGCATTACGCTGTTCGAGGTGATGGCCGAATCCGGGGTGAAGGCGGTGGTGTTTTCGTCGTCGGCCACGGTGTATGGCGACCCGGCGACGGTGCCGATCACCGAAGATTTTCCGCTGTCGGCGACCAATCCGTATGGCCGCTCCAAGCTTTTCATCGAGGAAATTCTGGGCGACATCGCGTTAGCGGATGCGGGCTGGAACGTCGCGCTGCTGCGCTATTTCAACCCGGTGGGGGCGCATGAATCGGGCTTGATCGGCGAAGACCCGCAGGGCATTCCCAACAATCTGATGCCGTATGTGGCGCAGGTGGCGGTGGGGCGTCGCCCGCATCTCAATGTGTTCGGCGGCGACTACCCGACGTCGGATGGCACCGGGGTGCGCGATTACATCCATGTGGTCGATCTGGCGCGCGGACATGTGGCTGCGCTGAACAAGTTGCAGCAGTTAAGCGGCGTGCATATCTGGAATCTGGGTACCGGGCACGGCGTCTCCGTGCTCGACATGGTGCGCGCGTTCGAGGCGGCCAGCGGCAATCCGGTGCCGTATCAGATCGTGGCGCGTCGCGCGGGCGACGTGGCGCAATGCTGGGCTGACCCCGCGCGCGCCGCGAGGGATCTTGGCTGGCGCGCGGTCTATGATCTGCCGCGCATGTGTGCGGATGCCTGGCGCTGGCAGGCGGGGAATCCGGATGGCTATGTTTGAGGGGGAGCGGTGAACGGCAAGCAGTAAGCAGGTGGGCGAAGCCCGCGCGCCCTAGCGCTTGCCGAACAGCCCGCGCCCGCGGAAATATTGCACCCCCAGCCAGCCGCCGAACAGTCCGCCGAGGTGGGCGAAGTGGGCGACGCCCGCTGACGTGTTGGTGACCCCGAGAAACAATTCGAGCGCGCCGTAGCCGAGCACGAAGGTGCGTGCGGGAATCCGGATGAAGGGCAGAAAAATGATGACGATGACCCGGCTGGGGAAATACAGCGCGTAGGCCAGCAACAGGCCGAACACGCCACCCGACGCGCCGATGACCGGGCCGCTCGCGTGCAGAAAATAACCGCTGACAGCGATCTGCGCCATGGCGGCGACCACGACGCTGAGCAGATAAGTAAGCAGATAGCGCAGATCGTTCCAGCGTTTTTCCAGCTCGGCGCCAAACATCCAGATGGCGGCCATGTTGAATCCCAGATGCAGCAGCGAGCCGTGCAGAAAACTGTAGGTGACCAGTTGCCATACATGGAACGCGCCGCCCGACCCCGGCGGCCACAAACCGAACACGCGGACGATGTCGGGTCCGGTGGCAAGCCCCAGCGCATACACCAGGACATTCAGCAGGATGAGGGCGAGGGTGATCGGCGGCATGGCAAGGGTAGTTTCAAGTTTCAGAACGCAAGTTGCAAGAAAATATCAGCCGATTGGCTCCCAGTGTTGCAATTTCAGTTGCAGCAATTGCTGGCCATTGAACTCATTGGTCATCAGTGCGTAAACGGCGCGTATGCGCTCGGGCAGCAGGTCGGCATGAAAAAAACGCATCGCTTCGAAGGTTTCTCCATCGCGCGTCAGCTTCAGTTTCAGATGCTTTTCACCGACGACGCGTTGCGCCACCACATCGAAGGTGGCGGTGAACAGCGGCGCGGCAAAACCTTGTCCCCAGACGGCATGCTCAAGTTGTTCGGCAAGGGCATGGCTGTGGTCGGCGATGTCGAGTTCGCCGTCGGTTTCGATCACGCCTTCGAGATCGGCGGGGTCGATCAGTTCGCGCACAACGGTCTCGAACGCTTGCGCAAATTCGTCGTGGCGGCCAGCGGGCAGGCTGAGTCCCGCCGCCATGGCGTGACCGCCGAATTTGAGGATGAGGCCGGGATGGCGTTTGTCGATCAGGTCGAGCGCGTCGCGCAGGTGCAAGCCTGGAATGGAGCGACCGGAGCCTTTGAGTTCACCTGCAAGAGGTAGGCCGGTGGGTTCCCGCTGCGGCTGCAGCGACCCTTCCGCTCCGCCGCTGTTATGTCCCGCAGGGACGGTATCCAGACGGATATGTCCCGCAGGGACGGTATCCAGCCGGACGCTTTGGGCGAAGACGACCGTAGGGCGGTGGAATTTTTCTTTCAGCCGCGACGCCAGGATGCCGATCACGCCGACATGCCAGCCGGGTTGGTAGGCGGTGAGGCTGTGGCTGTCGCCGGGGTTGAAGCTGGCGAGGATGGCGAGCGCTTCGTCCAGCATGCCGGCTTCGACGTCGCGCCGGGTGCGGTTGAGCGTGTCGAGCTGCTGCGCCAATTGTTGCGCGCGGACGGGGTCGTCGGCCAGCAGGCATTCGATGCCGAGCGCCATGTCGTCGATGCGGCCGGCGGCATTCAGGCGCGGGCCGAGCATGAAGCCGAGGTCGAATACGGTGGCGCGCGCGGGATCGCGTCCGGCGGCGCGGAACAGCGCGTTGATGCCGGCGCTGGCTTTGCCGGCGCGCATCCGCGCGAGGCCGTTTTCCACCAGGGTACGGTTGTTGGCGTCGAGTTTCACCACGTCGGCGACGGTGCCGAGCGCGACCAGATCGAGCAGCGCGCGCAGATCGGGCTCAGCTTGCGCTGAATAAATCCCGCGCTGGCGTAGTTCGGCGCGCAGCGCCAGCAGCACATAAAACATCACGCCTACCCCGGCCAGATTCTTCGACGCGAAGCCGCAACCCGGCTGGTTGGGATTGACGATGCAGGCGGCTTTTGGCAAAGCGTCGCCAGGCAGATGGTGGTCGGTGACCAGCACCGGGATGCCGAGTGCGTTCGCCGCCGCCACGCCCTCGACTGCGGCAATGCCGTTGTCCACCGTGAGCAGCAGATCAGGCTGGCGTTCTGCGGCAATTCTGACGATGTCGGGGCTGAGGCCGTAGCCGTGTTCGATCCGGTTGGGCACGATGTAATCGACCTGCGCGCCGAGCAGGCGCAGGCCGCGCACGCCGACTGCGCAGGCGGTGGCGCCGTCGGCGTCGTAGTCGGCGATGATGAGCAGACGTTGGTGATCGCGGATGGCGTCAGCCAGCAGAGCGGCAGCACGTTCGATATGCAGCAGACCGGCGGGCGGCAGCAGGTGCGGCAGGCGGTGCGCAACCTGATCCGGGTGGCTGATGCCGCGCGCGGCATAGAGCCGTGCCCAGGCGGGCGCGAGGCCAGCCTGTTCGAGCGCGGCGCGGGCGTCAGCGGGACAGGGGCGGGTGGTGATGGCGGGCATGGCGCGATTGTAGAGTCAGAAACAGCGGGCCAGTGCAACAGGAGTTCAGAATCGGGTGAATTGCCGATTCTGTCTGTTCGACACCCGGAGTACCATCGCGGCATGAGCCATTTACTCCCGCTTTCTCGCGTCGCCAAGCTGGTGGGGCAGTCGCGCCATGTTCTCCAGGAAATGATCCGCGGCGGGTCGCTGGAGACGTTTGACGGCATGATCGAACTCGACGAGTTGCTGCGCGCGTTTCCTGACGTCAAGTGGGACGACGACGCTGAGCTCCGCCGGGTCAGCGAAATCAAGGACAGGGCGTTTGCCAAGCGGGTGCGCGAGCTGGCGCTGCCGGACAAGGATGTGCTGGCGGCGCGTCTGAATGAGCTGGGTCAGGACTACGCCGCAGCCAAAGCCTTGTTGCTGCACTACGGCAATGTGATGACCTGGCTGGACGAAAAGATAGACGAAATCGATGAAGACGCGAGCGCCGAGACGCACCATGCGCTGCACAGCGTGCGCGCATTTTTGTTGCGCAATCTGGCAGAAGCGCCATCCAATGCAGCGCAGGCGCGGGCAGCGATCGCTCAGGAAAGGATACTCAAAATCATGTCAGCCCAGGTCACCATTTTGCCCAGCGGCCACGAGTTTTTTGTGGAGGGCAACGACACCTTGCTGGAGGCTGCCTTGCGCAATGGCGTGTCGCTCAATTACGGCTGCAGCAACGGCAATTGCGGTGATTGCAAGGCGCGCCTGGTGTCGGGCGAAGTGAAGAAAATTCATGCGCACGACTATGCGTTGAAGCAGGCGGAAAAAGACGCCGGGGTGATTCTGATGTGCTCCTACGCGCCGGTGAATGATGTAGTGCTCGAAGCCAATGTGGCCGGGGCGCGTGATATTCCGATGCAGCAGTTAAGCGCCAAGGTGAAGTCGGTCGAGGTGTTTAACCCGCAGATGGCGGCGCTGCATATTCTGGCGCCGCGCAGTCAGCGCCTGCGTTTTCTCGGCGGGCAGAGCATTCAGGTCAGCATCAATGGCGTGAGCGGGCGTTACGCGATTGCCAGTTGCCCGTGCGAGGATCGCCACATCGAGATACAGATTCCGCACCATGCGGATGATGCGTTTGCCGATGTTTTATTCACCACGCTCAAGGCCAACGACACGGTGGAAGTGGAGGGGCCGTTCGGCGAGTTTGTGCTGGACGAGGATTCGCCGCGCCCGCTGATTTTCCTCGCCTTTGGCGCGGGCTTCGCACCGATCAAGAGTCTGATCCAACACGCCATGTCGCTGGAACTGGCCGAATCAATGGATTTGCATTGGCTGGCCGACGAAACGAGTTTGTATCAGGACAATCTGTGCCGCGCCTGGACCGATGCGCTGGATAACTTCAATTACGTGCCACACGCGCCGACCGGCGAGCTGGACGCCATGCTGAAAACTATCGTGCTGGATTACCCGGATTTGCATCGCTTTGACGTCTATGCGGCAGGCACGGCGGCGCAGCTTGAACGGGCGTACGAACATTTTGTGCGCGGCGGCTTGCATGACGCGCGCTGGTTTGCGGGCGCGCTGGACGTCTGAATGCTGCGGGTTTTGCTTTATTTATGGGCGCTGCCGGTGACGCTGCTTGGCATGTTGGTGGTGCTGATCGCACGCAGCAGCGGCGGCGCGTGGCAGCGGGTGGACGGCGTGCTGGAAGCGGCGGGCGGCTGGCCGGCCTGGGTGTTGAGACGGGGATTTCCGTTCAGCGGATCAGTGGCGGCGATCACGCTGGGACACGTGGTGGTGGGAGTGTCCAGAGCCGACCTGGCAGCGACCCGCGCCCATGAGCGCGCGCATGTCAGGCAATTTGAGCGCTGGGGAGTGTTGTTGCTGGTGTTGTATCCCCTGGCCGGGCTGCTCGCCTGGCTGCGTGGCGGCAATCCGTATCGCGATAATGTGTTTGAGTGCGAGGCGCGGGCGGCAGAATATGCCGCTCAGTCTGACGGACGGTGAGACGCTTCGCCGGGGTCGCCGGTGTCAGGGTCGATCCAGTCAGAGATGCCCAGTTCCTCCTCGGCTTCTTCCACTGTTTCGCCTGGTTCAAAGTCGCTGTCGGCGTTGTATTCCATGTCCTGCACGGCGTCCAGCAGGCTGGCGAAGGGGCCATATTCCTCGCCGCTTTCCGCATCGATCCAGTAACAACCATCGGGTCGCTCAATGATGCGGGTGTGGTCGTAGTCAGCGGGTGTTTCGGGTATGGAATGATTCATGGTGCGTCCTCCGTGTCTCAACTATAGGGCGCAGCGCCGCCTTGAGCAAGGTTCAGGGCGCGCGCTTGATGCGTATCAAGCCACGAAGAAAGCGGCGTCAAATTCGTGCGCCGAGAATGGCCGCGATTTCGCTGTCATCGAGCCGGACCGGATTGGTTTTCATGCTGCTGCCGCGGCTGTTGGCCACGATGCGCGGGATGTCGGCTGACGTCACGCCATAATGCGCCAACAGCGGCAGCTTGAGTTCGCGCGTCCAGGCTTCCAGCGTGTCGATCAGAGCAGTATGCGCCGCATCCCGATCCAGTTGCCCCTGCTCGCAGAGCAGACGACCCACCTGCGCGTATTTTTCCAGCGCCGGATGATCGGGTTCGCGTGTGCGCAGCGTTTCGATATTGATGCGCGTCGCCGTCACCACCAGTGTGCCGCACGCGACGCCATGCGGGATCGGGAAAAACGCCCCCAGCGGCGCAGCCAGACCATGCACCGAGCCGAGGCCGACCTGCGCCAGCGTGATGCCCGACACCAGTGCAGCGTAGGCCATCCGCTCGCGTGCCGCCGCATCGCCCGCGTCGGCATACAAAGCCAGCAGGCCGTCACGCGCGGCCTTCATGCCGCCCCACGCAAGCGAGTCAGTTAGCGGCGCAGCGCGGTTGGAAACATAGGATTCCAGCAACTGGGTGAAAGCGTCCATGCCGTTTGCCGCAATCACGGCGGGCGGACAGGTGGCCAGCAGATCAGGATCAATCAGCGCAACTTCCGCCACCAGTTTTTCATCGCGGAAGGATTTCTTGAAGCCATCCATTCCCTGCACACTTAATACGGCATTCTTGGTTGCCTCTGAACCCGTGCCCGCAGTGGTCGGCACGGCAATGAACGGCGTGGATGGCCCGCTGTAAGGCAACTCTGGCCCCACGCCTTCCAGGTGATCCATGACTGAATTGCCAGGCTTGAGTAAACCGGCAATGGCCTTGGCAGCATCCAGCGCGCTGCCCCCGCCGATACCGATGACGACATCAATGAATTCAGTCTGAAAAGCGCGCACGGCCTCATCCACTATCTGCGGCGACGGTTCGCCCGCGATGGCCAGGTGCAGCCAAGAAATGCCCCGCTCTTGCAACCCACTGGTTACGGTCGGCCAAAACGGCGAGTTTTGCAATGAGCCTGCACCCGTCACCAGCAATGCACGTGCGCCATATCCGAGAACGACAGTTGGCAATTTGGCCAACGCACCCGAACCAAATTCGATGCGCGGCAAGCGCGAAATAGAGAAATCAGAGATGCGCACAGGCGGCTTTCAATTCGAGAATGAACGCTCGAATGGTAGCGATTTTGCATGCTGCCTGCCTGTAAATTGAGCAGAAATCCCGGGCCGGCTGCATCGTCCATGAATTGGATGCGCCTTGGCGTGTAGAGGTTAATTTGACGAGACCATTGAAAACATTGGGGATGTTGAGTTAGCGGGGCGGGGCTTTCTTGGTGGGCGCGCGCAAGTGTTGACGGGGTGAAGCAGGCTTTGCTATAGTTCCGCTTCTCGATTGACGCGATTCATTGCGACAGGCGCGGGGTGGAGCAGTCTGGCAGCTCGTCGGGCTCATAACCCGAAGGTCGTAGGTTCAAATCCTGCCCCCGCAACC
>Ga0315271_10001718_pt1 | contig 13359 bp, 16 predicted proteins | sample C3_top_MG_FD_204664 | JGI IMG/M metagenome (GOLD analysis project Ga0315271, IMG submission 204664) | Sediment microbial communities from Yellowstone Lake, YNP, Wyoming, USA - C3_top | ecosystem: Environmental > Aquatic > Freshwater > Lake > Sediment | place: USA: Wyoming | collected 2017-08-01 | reverse complement strand
TTTAATACAGCTTTGGTGGCAACTGCTGGCCGCGCAGGCGCTTGCTCTGACGCTTGACCGCGGCAGCCAGCTTGCGCTTGCGCTCGGCAGTGGGCTTTTCATAGAATTCGCGGGCGCGCAGTTCGGTCAACAGGCCGACTTTTTCGATAGAGCGTTTGAAACGACGCAGAGCGACATCAAACGGCTCGTTTTCCTTGAGTTTAACGTGAGGCATTTTGAAGATGGCTTCCCGAGAAGACGAAAAACGAGAAGTATAACAGTAGCTTGGTGCAAGTCAAAGCGGCCTGGCAGACCGCTTTCCCACGGGGGAAGTCAGTTGTTGCCTGTTGGAGGGTATATTGGCGGGGCACGCAGGCTGCGCCACAAACACGCCGGACAAAGCCCGCGCTGCAACAATTTCAGGGCGACCATGCGGGTGATCCGAAGAATGTCCAGCACCGGCCTGAAGTGGCTTTTGCGGGCGCAGGCGTTGTAGATGGCCGGGATCGGCACCGCCAACGTGGCGCAGCCCCGGCGTCCGGCTTCAATGATGATTTCACTTTCAAAGACGAAGCCAAGTGTTGTGCGGCGGGCCGCCAGATAGGCGCGCAGCAGGGTGGCCGGGTAAATGCGGAAGCCGGACTGGCTATCGCTGATCGGATAGCCCGCGGCCCAGGCAACCCAAAAATTGGCGAAACGATTAGCCAGATAACGGCTTGCCGGGAACTGGCTGCGGTCGTGCAGGCGTGAGCCTATTATCAAGTGATCGGGATGCGCCTGCCATGCCTCAAGCAGGCCGGGGATATCTTCCGCCCGATGTTGTCCGTCCGCATCCATGGTGATGACTGCGGTGGCGCCGTGCTGCAGGGCGTGTTCCATGCCGTGCCACAAGGCTTGCGCCTTGCCCTGATTACGAGGCTGACGCAGCAGGGTAAGCGGCAAATCGGCGACGCATTGTGCGGTGGTGTCGGTCGAGCCGTCATCGACAACGATGACCCACCGGTGCTGCGCCAGAGCGGCAGAGGCAACCTGACGCAGGCTGGCCGCCTCATCGTAGGCGGGGATAACCAGTGCAATGCTGTCGGTCTCGTCTGTCGGATTCATGCCATGCCCCCATTGAGGCCAATGATCTGGGCGGTGAGATAAGCCGCCTCGTCGGAGGCGAGGAAGGCCACCAGGGCGGCGACTTCGTCCGGTGTGCCGGCGCGTTTCATTGGCACCAGGCGCTTGATCGTGTCGGGGTCGAAGACGCCGTCGGTCATGCCGGATTCGATGATGCCGGGGGCTACAACATTCACCGTGATGCCGCGCGTGGCCAGTTCCAGCGCCAGCGATTTGCTGGCGCCGTGCAGTCCGGCCTTGGCGGCGGCATAGTTGGCCTGCCCCCGATTGCCCAATTGAGCGGAGATAGACGACAGGCTGATGATGCGCCCCCAGCGGGTTGCCATCATGGGCAGCAACAAGGGCTGGGTGACATTGAAAAAACCGTGCAGCGAGGTATCGATGACTTCATGCCATTGTTCCGCCCGCATCCCGGCCAGGGGAGCATCGTCGTGGCAGCCTGCGTTGTTGACCAGGATTTGCACGGCGCCGTGCACCAGGACCGCTTCCAGTGCCGCTTTGCAGCGTTCGGCGTCACGGACATCAAAGCTGAGGGTTTCGGCGCTGCCGCCTGCCGCCCGGATTTCATCCGCCAGCAAGGATGCCCGTTCGGGATGGCGGTGGGCATGGATGATGACATGGTGGCCGCGCGCCGCCAGACGGCGGCAAATGGCAGCGCCAATGGTGCCGCTGCCGCCCGTGACGAGGGCGCGTTTCATGCGGGAGCCCCTTGCAAAACGACGACAACACGGCCGCTCAGCAGCGTTTGCCCCTGACTGGTCAGGTGAAACCGATACAGCGAGCGCCCGCCCTCGGCCATGATAATTTCAGCGTGGATATGCAGTTCTCCCGGCAGGCTGTCGAGTTCGGCCTGCATCAGCACCACGTCGCGTGCCACAGCCAGAAAACCGCGCGCGGACGGCGCGGCCTCGCCCGCGCACAAGCCCTGGTGGATGGCCATGGCCTGCGCCGCATATTCCATTCCGCACCAGGCGGGCAGCCTGCCGTCTATCCGCAGGGGATTGTCGACAGCGTGATGGCGGTGTGCCAGGCAGTGAATGGTGTGGGCGTCGTATTCGAGCACGGCATCGAGCAGCACCATATTGCCGCTGTGCGGAAGCAGTCGGGCGATGTCGGTGGGGTTCAATCTGCGCATTCCACTTCCAGTGACAGGTTGTCAAGGTAAGGCAGACGATGCCTCACTGGGGTGCCGGACGCCAAGGCTGACAGCAAGTGCAGACTCTCCGCCACGGGGTTGGCCTGGGCAAACTGCGCCAGCCAGTCTGCGGCGGCGGGACGCGCAACCGGGGCAGCGGGGCTCGGGGCGATGCGCCATTGCGCAAGGGCGTTCGCCTGCCCGGGCGGGGCCAGCAATAGCACGACCGCAAAGTCTTGCTGCGCCGGCCAGATCGGCGCGAGCGGGAAGGGCGCGACCAGATCGAATCCCACCAACAAGACGGGGCGGTTTTCGGTGCCGACCTGGACCGCAGCCTCCAGCAAACCCGCAGCGAACGGCGCGGCGTGATGACACAGGCTGGTGGATGCAGCATGGCTGGCATGAGCAATGCTGAAATAGCCTGCCGGGGCGTTATGCACCGAATTATGGAACTGGGTGGGCGACACTGCGCGTTCCGAGGTTGCCAGCGCCATGCACAGTTGATGCAGGATGACACCATCGCCGCCGCTGGAGGCAAACACGGTATTCACTTCGCGCGCGTCAATGCCGGAGGAGGCCAGCGCCTGTGCGGCTGCTGCCCAGGCGGCGCGCGCGCAAGCCGAGGTGCGACGGCGCTCGGCGGATGGCAACGGCAGGGTGACCGCCGGGGTGGGTTCCGCTCGCCAGGGGTGCTCGCCGCGCAGTACCGGGGCTGACGCCTGCCAGTTCGGCAGCCCCGGTGCGTACAGGCCGACGCCTTGCAGGGCGACGCGCATCATGCGGTGCGCCCCAGAATCAGCGCACAGTTGTCGCCGCCAAAACCGAAGGAATTGCTCATGACGCGCTGGGGATGCCGCTGCTGAGCTTGCGTCAGCACGCGGCACTGCAAAGCCGGGTCGGCCTGGCGCTGATGCAGGGTAGCGGGAACAATGCCCGAGCGCAGCGTCAGCGCGCACAGGATGGCTTCGGTGATGCCCGCCGCGCCCAGAGTGTGGCCGGTGTGTCCCTTGGTCGAACTGCACGCGATGTTGGCGCCGAACAACTGACTGACGGCCCGGTCCTCGGCGCGGTCATTGGCCGGGCTGGCCGTGCCGTGCAGGTTTACATAGTCAATCTCCGGGGCGGTGAGTCCGGCGCGTTGCAGGGCTGCACGCATGGCAAGCAGCGCGCCGGCGCCCTCGGGGTGCGGGGAGGACATATGGTAGGCATCGGCGCTTTCGCCATGGCCCAGCAAGGCAATGTCACTCTCCCCCTCGCGCTCCAGCAGTGCAAACCCGGCGGCTTCACCGAGGCTCAGCCCGTCACGTTGTGCATCCCAGGGGCGGCAGGGCTGGCTGGACAGCAAGGCCAGTGAATTGAACCCGTAGAGAATGGTGTGACACAGGCTGTCCACCCCGCCGACCACCGCCGCATCGCACACGCCCGCCGCAATCATGCGGCTGGCGGCGGCAAATACCTTGGCGCTGGACGAGCAGGCGGTGGAGATGCTGTACGCCGGGCCGGCCAGCTGCAAGGTGGTGCGGACATAGCCGGTGACGGAATACAGGCTATGCGTGTGGGCGTAATCGAACGTCGCAGGCAGCGCGCCTGCCGCATCGCGCGCCCGATAAGCCTGTTCGGTGGCAAGGATGCCCGAGGTCGTGGTGCCGAGAAAGACGCCGATGCGCGCGCTGCCCCAGCGTTGCCGGGCACGCGCCACCGCCACACGAAACCCATCCTGCTCCAGGCCCAGATGCGCCAAGCGGTTGTTTTGGCAGTCGTAGCGTTGCAAAGCGGAGGGCAGCGTGCAGGCCTCGATCGCATCTACGCGGCCGATCCAAGTGGGCAGCGCGGCATCGTCAAAATCATTCGGGCGCAAACCGCTTTGCCCTTGCCGCAAGGCGGACAGAGCCGCGTCCAGTCCCAGCCCGATCGGGCTGGCGGTGGCGAATGCGGTAATAGGGAGCGGATTCACGGAGCAGAATACCAGGTGTGCACAAATACCCGGCGGGTACAAGCAGAAAGATGACGGATTTTAACCGGGATTGCTTTGGATGCTATGGGTGCGCCAGGCGGCGGCATAAAACAGCGAAAACAGCGTGCCGAGAAGGACAGTCAAGCCAATTGCGTGCAACACAGGAATGGGCGTGAGCATCAGGCAAGTAAAGGCAGCCAGGCTGGTCAGGCCGCACAGACCCACCGCCAGGGCGGCGCGCCGGGCGGATTCCGCGTTCTCGGCGCGGCGCTGAAAGAACAGGGCGTAGTTCAGTCCGATGCCCAGCACCAGCAGCAGCGAAATCAGATGAAACAGGTTGAGCCGTTCCCCCAGTGCCAGCAGTGTGGCGGTGGCGGTCAGCATGGCGGCCAGTACCGGCAGCAGCGTGATTGCGGCAACGCGGACGCTGCCGAGGCTGACGCGGAGCAACACCCCGATGGTGGCGATGCCTGCCAGCATCAGGTACAAGGCCTGTTCCCGCGCAGTGCGCAGCAGGTTTTCAGTATCGCCCTTGATGTCCAGCAAGGCCATGCCCGGCACAGGATGCTGCTTGACCGTCTCGACCAGACGCGCCGGCTGGGCGATGCCGGACAGCGGTGCCAGCGCAATCCACTGTCCTTGCCCCGGGGTAAGCAGCGCATCGACGCGGGCAGCCCAGGGTGTGCCGTCCAGATCGCGCCGCTGGATCAGCGGCAAACCGCGGCTGTGCTCGATATCGCGCAAAAACGGCGCAAAACTGCCGGGGCGGAAAGGCAGGCCCTGCAAGGCCTGCTGCATATTGCGGCTGGCGGTGGCGCTATCGGGCAGGGCGGCGTGCCGGGCCCGCTGCGCCGCCTGGCTGGGCAGGGATTGCGCCGCCAGCGCGTAGCCGCTGATGAGACCATCGTGGAGCAGGTTTTCCAGCCAGGCTTGATGTCGCTCGCTCAAGGCCAGGGCCGCTTCGGCAGTGGGTGCGGTAAACGTCAGCACAAAGCGTGCATCGGGTGCGCCGAGTTCGTCACGCAAGGCGCGATCCTGCGCCAACGCCTCAGGCGGAGTCGGCGCCAGGTGCGCCAGGTCGTCGTCCCACACCAGACCGGTGCGCGCCAGCACGATGGCAGCGCTCGCCAGCAGCAAAATCGCCAGCCAGCGGGGCGGGCGCGGCCAGGACGGCAGTCGCGGCAGATGGTATTCGCCTGGCTGGAGCGCGGGCAGCAACCAGCGCGTGGTCAGGCCGGCTACCAGCGTGCCGGCGGCGGTAAGCAGCCCCAGTTGGCGCAGCCCTTCCAGGTCGGACAGCAGCATGAACAGCGCGCTCAGCGCCGTGGTCAGCATGGCCAGCCGCAGGGCGTGGCGGATGCGCCTGGCCGTGGCGGTGAGTGCCTCGCCGGGGGTGCGGTGGGTGAACAGATAGGCCGGATAGTCCACCGCTTCACCGATAAGAATCGCACCAAATGCCAGGGTGATGCCATGAATCGAGCCGAACCATGCACCGACCGCAGCCGCGCCGACCAGCAAGCCGGTCAGCAGGGGGATGAGGCTGAGCGCCACGGGTTTCCAGGCGCGGTACGCCAGCCACAGAATCAGCGTGACCAGCACAACGGATAACACGGTGGTGCGCTGCGCTGCGCGCTCGATTTGCTGGCGCGCTTCGGCGGCAAACACCGCTGCTCCGCTCAGTTGCAATTGAGCGGGGCTGACACTGCCATCCGCATTGCGGAGACAGGCCGAGAATGCATGCCGGATGCCGGCGATGGCAGCTTCCTGCGCATGGGCATCCATTCCCGGCGCCCGGCTGTAGGCCAGCAGCAGGGCGCGTTGCCCGTCCTGCGTAGACCACACGCCATGCTGGATGGCGGGTGGATTCTGTCCCACCAGCGATTGCAACAGCGCCAGCATGACACCACCAGGGTCGCGCGGCAGCCAGGTTTGAACCACGCTTCCGAGCGGCGATGCCAGGAGACGCAGACTGCCCTCCAATGCCCGCCGCAGGCTGGCGGCGCTGAAGGACTCCACGCTGAGGTCAGGGGTCAGTAGATAACGCCGCTCCATGAGCCATTCCATCTGTGCAGGCGGCAGCGGCGTCCCGTTGGCAACCAGGCTGAACTGGCCGCTGTGCTGCAGGCGTGCCGCTAGTTGCTGGCTGATGTGGGCGCGCGCATCGTCGGTGTCGCCGGTAATCGCCAGCAAAATGAGCCGTCCGCCCACGCCATCGCGCATCTGGTCGATCAACAGGCGCTGGGAGGGACTGGCATGGCTGGGCAGGAAGCCGCTCAGGTCCAGATTGAGCGGCGTGCGCACCAGTTGCACTACGCTCAGCAACAAGGCTGCGAGCCACAGCAGCCGCACACGACTCCACCCGGGCTTCAGCCCGGAGTGAATCGGAGTCCCCTTGCGGGGCAATCCGGCGAGTTTCAGTTCCGTACCTCCTCGATGCGCATGAGCGAATGATCGCCATTGGCCTCGATGATCTCGACCTGGCGCAACTGGTTGTCGCGACCCTTCAGGCGGATTTGCTCGATGAATTGGGCAAGACTGTCGTAGCGCGGTTCCAGTGTGATTGTCCACTGCGTGCGCGCGCCTTGCAGCTTGACCGTGTAGTGGCGCTGCAAGGCGGGCAAGTCGCCTGCCAGGGTGGCGCGCAGGCTTTCTGCCAGCGCCCAGATTTGCGGCTGGCTGCGCAGCGACAGGGTACGGGTGCGCCCCTGGGATTCCCAGTCCAGGCGGTCGCCGTTGATACGAAGGGATTCCGCGTAGGGCTGGGTGATCTGCTTCTCGACCTGATCGGGGCGCACGTAGCGCAGCGTTCCGGACAACTGCAGCGGCTCGGTCAGCATGGCCAGATGTTTTTCTTCATGGAAGCGCGCACGGCTTTCTTCAACGGCGGCAAAGCCGGACATGAGTTGCGGCAATCCCCAGTCCGCCGCTATCGACAGCGGGCTGATGCAGAACAGGCTGAATAGTCCGGCGTTAATCAGGCGTTTGCCAGAAAGCATAAAAATTGAACCAGTTGTAGGGTGAAAATCGGCATTGCGCTTCCAGGCGCTGGGCATAGCGCGCGGCATGGATCGCGCACTGTTCGCTGCGCTGGCCGCGCGGCAGGTGGAGGCTGTCGGCAAACGCCTCAAAACGAATGGCATAGCGATTGCCTCCCTGATAAGCGCCAAAAAACAGCACCACCGGCGCCTGCGACAAACTGGCCAGCAGCCAAGGTACTTGCGGAAACGCGGCCGGCGCACCCAGAAAGGGCGCGTGGACGATTCTATCCTGACCCAGCGTGCGGTCGCCCAGTATGCCGAGCATCTCGCCGCGTTGCAGGCATTCCATGGCGCGCATCAGGGAGTCCGGGCGGCCCAGGGGGATGATGCTGACCCCCTGGCTGCGGGCGCTGGCAAAGATGCGGTTGCTGTTGGCGGCGTTGTCGATGTACATCAGGATATTCAGGGGCGGCAGCGCCTCGCGTGCCGCCAGCCCGGCACGCAGCACTTCGAAGCTGCCGAAATGGGCGCCGAGCAGGATGAGGCCACGCCCCGACGCCAATGCGTTGCGGACATGTGTTTCGCCTTCGATGCGAATGTCGAAACGAGCGAGCTGTCCTGCACCGAGAAATAGCCGGTCGTGGACGACGCTGGCGAAATGGAAGAAATGCCGATAACGCGCCCGCCAACCCGGCGGCCGCCCCATAATGCGCGTCAGATATTCAGCCGAAGCCTGGCGCGCCTGCCGCGCAAACAGCAGGAAATACAGGCAAATGGCGGGCAGGAAAAGACGGCCTGCCGCGCGCCCGGCGCGCAGGGAAACCCAGGCGTACAACTGCATCACCCACAGCGTGCTGCGTTCCGGACGGGTGGTCCATGCGTCACTCATGCGTCCAATGCGCCACTTAAAATAAATGTGAATTGGCCGCTGGCGACCAGCCGGGCGTCAACGTGGACGGTGAATCGGGCGCTGTCCGGCACGGTGCGGGTCAGGCGGATGACAAACGTTTCTTCCGGCAGCAGAGGCGAAACAAACTTGACCTGCGGCCAGGCCGTGATGCGGGCGTCGGCTTGCCAATGCGCACAGGCTTTGGCCACCTGATTGAGCAGCACCACGCCCGGGGTGATCGGATAGTCCGGGAAATGGCCGGGCAGCGCGGGGTGGTCAGCCGGGATGTGCCCGGTGAATTCAAACGGGGCGGTCATGAGGAAACTTGATCCAGCAGTTGTTGCAAGGTGTGCAGCGGCAATTTTCCCATGGCATTGCGTGGCAGCGATGATACCCAGTGGATCGGGCGCGGCAAGAAGACCGGGTCGATCTGTTTGCGCAGCGCTGACAGCAAGGCGGTGGGGTTGGGCTCGGTTGCAACTACCAAGGCCGTCAGGCGCCCGCCTTCGACAGGTTGAAAGAACACGCCGTCCAGAACGCCGGGCACGGACCGCAGGATTTGATTCAGCGCGTCCAGATGCATACGTTTGCCGCCCACTTTGATCAGGCTGGCATGGCGGCCATGCAACAGGAATCGCCCGTCGGGCAGGGATTCGATGTGGTCGGGCAGACACAGCGCTTGCGGACTGCGCTTGCCGCTGATCCAGGTGAGTTCCGCGCGGCGGGTCATTTCCCAGTCGGGCATGAGGCGCCAGACGGCGGTGTGCGCGGGGCGGCGCAGGCCGATGACGCCCGCTTCGGTGCAGCCGTAAATTTCATGCAGGGGCGACTGAAAGCAGGCTTCGGCGGCACGCGCCAGATCGGGCGCAAGGGTTTGCGTGGCGCAGACGATGCCCGCGAGTTTGGGGAATGGCAAACCGCTGTGCACGCAGGCGCGCAGATGTATCGGCGTCGTCATCCACCACAATGGAGCGGCCAGGCGCTGCATGGCGGACTGGATGTCCTGCGGCAGCAGGGGGCAACCGCCCGTCAGCGTGAGCCCGGTCTGCATGGGCAGCAGGATCGTGCTTTCCAGCCCGAACATGTGCTGCGACGGCACGCTGCCGAGCAGGGTGCCGTCGAGGCTCAGTTCAGCGGCCAACTGTTGCACGCCTTGAACGAGCATTGCCCAGGTTTTGTGGTGGGCATGCGGGACGCCGGTGCTGCCCGAGGTATACAACTCGGCCGCCAGGGTTGCGGGCGGGATGCCGTCATTGGCACGGTGCGGGGGTGCATCCAGGAGCGAGGCATCCAGATGCAGACAGGTGACCCGGGCAAGTGATTGCGGACCATCGCATAGTGCGGTGATGTGCGGGTGTGTACGGGTAATGTCCGCCAGGCTGGATTCGGTGCGGCTGGCGGGAAGCAGGGTGCATTGCCCGCGCAGCAGCGCGGCGCAGAAGCCCAGCATGAAAAACAGCCGATCGTCGCACAGATTCAGGCAGTGCGTCTGCGGCGGCAGCCGTCCCGCCAGCGCATGCGCTGCGCCCATGAATGCGGTGCGATCCAGACTGCGTTGCGCGTCCGCATACACCGTCTGGTGCTCGTGGTGGCAGGGAAACAGGGGCAACATGGCGGCAAGGCTCAACGCAGGCCGTGGCTAAGGATATTGCGCAGGAGTTGCCAGGGACTGGCATGACGGTAGTGTGGATAGCGCCAGCGGCGATAGGCGAACTCACCCAGAAAGAGCATGGCGATCAACAGGTAGCTGAAAAAATACGTGTGGAGGAACCAGACCTGCAAGGGCGCCCATACGGCGAGCCCAAGGGCGAGTCCGGCCATCCCTGCAAAAAACACACACCAGATTGCGGTCAGGCGGCGGGTGTACATGCGCAATTCCGCGCTGAGTTCACCTTGCTCCATCCGGGCAAAACGGCTGATCATCGGGTCGCATCCCGGCCTAAGCGTGCCGGCGAACAGGGTGAACAGAGCGCAGTAAACCAGTACCGGCAGCAGGGTAGCGAGCTGGGCGCCGCTCCATCCGTGGCTGAGGGCATAACGGCTGGCAAGCGGATAGCCCACCAATAGCAGCAATGCAGAGCCCCAGGCTTTCCAGCCCATCAGCGGACCCGGTGCTGATCGATGTGTTGGCAGAGCGCGCGCAACGAAGCAAAGATACGGACATTGTCGGCAGCGTCCGAGCGCAGCTGGAAGCCGTATTGCTTCGAGACGCCCAGCGAGAGTTCCAGCATGTCGATCGAATCCAGGCCGAGGCCGGTGTCGCCAAACAAGGGAGCGAGCGGATCGATATCAGCGGCCTGGGTTTCCAGATTGAGCGTGGTGACGAGCAGGTCGGCTACGGCCCGCTCCAATTCGGTTTTTGGTTCCATCATCATGGTCGAAAAAGCGTAGCGGCGTAATCCGCCAGTGGTTTGGGCAACAAATGCTCCGGACGGTTGCCACCAAAAGTCGCCAAACCACTTTTGCCTCAGCTATTAATATTAACTGAACCGTCGGAAACAGCCCGATTTACAGATTGCTCAGTTGGGTACGAATGCCGCGGTCGAGGTTTTCAATCCAGCCGTTGTAGTTTTTGTGGATGCTTTTGCCGTCGTAGTCCAGATTGCTGCTGTCCTTGTAGGTGATGCTGTAGGTTTTGGTGTCGTATTTGATATCGACCATGGCCATATGGGTGCGCAGATTCAGCGTACCCACGATCAGGCCGGGCTCAACCGGCTTCATCTGCCAGCCCAGGCCGGCGCCTGCACGCACGATGGCTTTCTGCACATCGTCCATGGATACGGCTTTGTTGGCAACGACAGGCGCTGCGCTGACGTTGTAGATGCCGGCGCTGCGGCAGCCGCCCAGCAACGCAACTACGATACCTGCAAGAACGAGCGATGAACGGAATTTCATTGGGTAGACCCCCTTGATATTGACTTGCGATGTGAAGTGAATTTTTAGGTTGGTTGGTGTTGCCGGTCACTCCGCCCCAACACATGAATTATAAGGCATCAGGTCGGCAACCGCGGGGCGGGTGCTGCGGGTCTGGCCTCGAACGTCAGCAGACTGTGGCAGATACCGAAGCCATCGCGCAGGTCGATCAGGCTCAGTCCCTCGGCATCCGCGCAGCGGATGTAATCCTGGGACCGATACATTTTGCTGTTGCCGCTGGCGATGGCGGTGAAGTAAGGCGAGGAATTGATCAGACAATACGCCGAAATCTCATGCTGTTGCCGATCCCAGAAGGTGTCGAGCACGTAGATGCGGCCATTGGGCGAGAGCGCAGTGCGCGCACGGCGGAAAATGCTGCGGATGTGCTCCGCCGAAAAACAGCTCAGGAACTGGCTCATCCAGATCGCATCCTGGCCGGGCGGGAACGCGGCGCTGTCGTCCAGAATATCCATCGGTGCGAAGCTTGCACGGGAGGACAATCCGGCCTCTTCAAGATTGTTTTGTGCAACTTCCAACTGGCGCGGCAGATCCACCAGGGTGACGTGCACATAGGGAGCATGGCTGAGGCATTGGCGTGCCCATTTGCCGGTGTTGGCGCCGATATCCATCAGCCGCTGCGGCGCTGAACCGAAAACCAGCGGCAGCAGGCTGGCAAACGCCGAATCGGAATACAGGTGATCGAAGGCGTACCAGGCGCTTTTGGCGGGTTCCGGAAAGTGCGTCAGGCCCTCGTATAGGGTTGGCCAGTCCCCCAGTGTTTTCAGGCCCAACGGCTTTTCCTGGCGCAGGCTTTGCTCAAGCGTATGGAGGCCGAGATAGCACACCTCATGCACGAAATCGAAATTGATTTTCGACATCGCGTCATGCAGCACGAAGTATCCGACCTTGGTCAGGGTGTATTTTTCATCTTCGAAGGCTACGACCTGGGCGCTCAGACAGCTTTCCAGCAACACGCTGACAGCGTATTCGGACAAATCGTGGTGTCGGGCCAGTGCGGCGATGTCCAGTCCCTCCGACTGTTCCAGACTGGACAGCAGGCCTGATTTCCAGGCAATCCGCACACACTGGAATACGATCGGGCCAAAGGCCAGTTTAAGGGCGGCGGCCTGAGCTTCCAGCGCGGTTTGAGGAGGGGTGAAGCGCGGCATCATATATTTAAGGTGCAGCCTGATTTTTCGCGGCGCGCAGTGTAACCCGTTCGCAGCCATGAACCAAATGCATGCCCGCGTTATCATGCGGATGTCTTTGGTCTTTTCCCCTGATTATGCTGGTGCTTGGCGTTGAATCTTCCTGCGATGAAACCGGTGTCGCTTTGTACGACACGGAACACGGCCTGTTGTCGCACGCACTGTATTCGCAAATCGCCATGCACAACGAATATGGCGGCGTGGTGCCGGAACTGGCGTCGCGCGACCATATCCGGCGGCTGTTGCCATTGACGCGTCAGGTGTTGGCTGAGAGTGGCCGCAAACTCACCGACCTGGACGGTATTGCCTATACCCAAGGGCCAGGTCTGGCGGGCGCGCTGCTGGTGGGCGCGGGTATGGCGCGTGCCTTGGCCTATGCACTGAACATCCCTGCTGTGGGCGTGCACCATCTGGAAGGCCACATGCTGTCGCCCCTGATTTCCGATACGCCGCCTGCGTTCCCGTTCGTGGCGCTCCTGGTCTCCGGCGGCCACACGCAGATCATGCAGGTGGCGGGGGTAGGGCGCTACGAATTGCTGGGCGACACGCTGGACGATGCGGTAGGCGAGGCCTTCGACAAAACCGCGCAGTTGCTGGGACTGGGTTATCCCGGCGGGCCGGTTTTGTCGAAGCTTGCCGACAGCGGCAATGCGACGCGCTACACCCTGCCGCGCCCGATGCAGCATTCCGGTGATTTTGATTTCAGTTTCAGTGGCCTTAAAACCGCGGTGCTGACGCTGGTTCGCAAAGAGGGTTTGGACAACGCTGCCGACATCGCCGCCGCGTTTCAGGAAGCCGCCGTGGACGTGTTGGTCAGCAAGAGCCTCGCCGCGTGCAAGCACAGCGGTGCAAGGCGTCTGGTCGTCGCGGGCGGAGTGGGCGCCAACAAGCGTCTGCGCCAGCGCTTGACCGCCGAGGCGGCGGCGCGAGGCATCGAAGTGTTTTATCCCCGGCTGGAATTTTGTACCGACAATGGCGCAATGATCGCCTACGCGGGTGCGCAGCGGATGGCCCACGCCCGGACTGATCTGGCGTTCACGGTGAAGCCGCGCTGGGAACTGTCGACACTGGACGCGGTGTGACTAGTGTCGCGAACCGGAAATAGCGGAACATGAAACAGCGTCTTTTTCCGCCATGCGTCGTTGCAGCCCCTTGCCGTATACCCCATACGGCTGCGGGTC
>Ga0315271_10001717_pt1 | contig 13362 bp, 9 predicted proteins | sample C3_top_MG_FD_204664 | JGI IMG/M metagenome (GOLD analysis project Ga0315271, IMG submission 204664) | Sediment microbial communities from Yellowstone Lake, YNP, Wyoming, USA - C3_top | ecosystem: Environmental > Aquatic > Freshwater > Lake > Sediment | place: USA: Wyoming | collected 2017-08-01 | reverse complement strand
GCGATCCCCGGGGTCGGGCCGGTCGCCGGCGCAACGCTCGAGCGGCTCGGCGTGACCCGCGTCGGACACCTGGCCTCGATCCCGGAGAAAGTGCTCGAGGCGGGGCTCGGATCGTGGGGGCCGGAACTGGCCCGCAAGGCGCGCGGCGAGTCCGACTCCCCCGTCGCGGAGGGCGGCGAGAGAAAGAGCGTCGGCCACGAGACGACCTTCGAGGAGGACACCGCCGACCCGCTCGTGCTCGAGGCCACGATCTGCCATCTCGTCGAAAAGGCGGCGCACCGGCTGCGCAAGGCCGGCATGAAGGCCGGAGGCGTCACCGTCAAGGTCCGCTACTCGGACTTCCGGACCGTGACGCGCAGCCGCGGGATCGCCGCGAGCGACCGCGACGGGGAGTTGCTCGCGGTCGCCCGCGAGCTGATGTTCGGCGCGGTCGGCCGCCGCGTGCGCGTGCGGCTGATCGGCGTGAGCCTCGAGCGCCTGCGCGCCGGCTCCGAGCAGCTCGGCCTGTTCACCGCAGCGCGCGACGCCCGCCTCGCGTCGCTCTTCCCGGCGGTGGACCGCGTGAGAAAGAAATACGGTTTTGACAGCATCGAATTGGCAACCTCGGCCATAACAAAGGCGTCATGACCGGCAACCCGTTCGCCCCGAAGATGACCGAAGCGCAGCGGCAGGAAGCCATGCGCCGCTACGAGCGCGGGGAAACTCTCACGCATATCGCCGCGGACTATGGGATTTCCCAGCCCGCACTAGGGAAAACCCTGAGGAAACTAGGACTTGTCATACGGAAAGAAGCTCACAACAGGCTGAACTTCGGGCCAGAAATCGAGAGGAAGATCGTCCGTGACTATACGGCCGGCAAGAACCAACAGGAGATTGCCAAAGAGCTTGGGGTCTCGCTCCGTATTCCTCGTCGGATTCTCGCAGAGAAGGGTGTCTACCAAAAGCGTGGCCTCCGGCCAACAACCGGATGGACCAAGCGCACCTTTAAGGAGACCCTAACCCGGCTGGCGAATGACCTCGGCCACCTGCCCACAACAGCCGAATGGTACGATCACGGCTATCCCTCGCCGTCAGCCTTCCTCTACAAGTGGGGAAAGGACTGGAACCGGCTCGTCGAAGAGGCCGGGTTTGTGCCTGTTTCAAAAACAGGCTGGACTAAAGAAAAACTGAAGCGACAATTTCTCATGCTGCTGCGGCAGGGAAAGGTTCTCCCTTTGAGATTGTCCGTCAACCAATGCGGACAGCTTCCGTCAACGGGAGTCATCAAGGCTCGCTTCGGGAGCTTCAGGGCATTCCTTTACGATTGCGGGATTGAAGCCATATCAGAGCACGCTCTCTGCTTTCAGTGGGAGTACTGCTGCGAGCAGATCGCGCGGCATCTCTTCGGAAAAATTGTCTCCCAGTCTCTGGATACTCATGTTGAGGGCCGCCCGGACATCATCGTTCCGGACCGCAGACTGATCATCGATGCCATGACTTCCGCCTATCTCGATCCACAAAAAAAGTCAGAAATCCGGCGATACCAAAATGGCTACGAACTTGAGTTCTGGTGCCTGTTCAGGATCGGCAAAGAAGACCCCGGCATACGCTATCGGTACGCCGAAGAGATGCTGGAAGAGAGGGGAATCCCACCGATAGCGAAGAAAATCGGCCTTGAGTTGCTGCGCACTTTCCGTTCGCCAACGTACCGCGAGGAACTCATAGCCGTACTATCGCGATACCACGCCGAAACCGGCAAGATACCGACTGCCAAACAATTGCGCAGTATCGGTGCCCCGACGTGGGCGATATACCACCGGGAGTTCGGCAGTTTCGAGAAAGCTCTCGAACTGGCCGGTTGCCCGGAGCGCCAAAGGCACCAGCGGCACACAGAAGAGGACTTGCTACAGCACTTGCGATCAATCCACACGCAGCGTGGAAGGCCGCTTTCCCCGAAGGATTTACGAAGCAACGGAGGCATCAACATACGCACCAGTGTCAACCGTTTCGGTTCTTATGAGAAGACATGCGCCCGGGCAGGGATTCCGTGGAGAAGGCTGGTTATTGCCAGAAGGCTGAGTGACGATGGCACCCTGCAAATTCTCCGGGAAGTTCATAACTCCACAAGAAAGCCCATCTCTTGTCCACGGCTCAGAGAAAGCAAGAAGATCAAAACCGATACGGTGCAGAAGCATTTTGGCTCCATTGAGAACGCTTGTGAGCAAGCCGGTGTTCCCTTCCAACGTCTAGCGAAACCGCACCGCTCGCTCCGGGAAGGGACGGCGCGATGACTAAGCGCACGATCCGATCGAAAACGACGACGGTGGCGACACATACCGAGCCTGTTCAGCCGAAGGGTTATCCGGCTCTTCTCGACGGGGTTGCCTCCCTCCTCGAAGAATCCCGGCGCTCTTCTGCGCGCTCGGTCAACGCCATCATGACGGCCGCTTACTGGGAAATAGGCCGAAGGATCGTATTGCACGAGCAGGGCGGCAAGTCGCGGGCGGAGTACGGGCAAGCGTTGCTGGAACGGTTGGGCAACGATCTCACATCAAGGTTCGGCCGCGGCTTCTCGTATCCGAATCTGTACAAGTTCCGCCAGTTCTACCTTGCCTTCCCTGGGGACGAGATTCTATCGACACCGTCAATAGAATCCACGGCTCCGCCAATTCTGCCGACGCCGTCTGCAGAATCTTCCCCGGCGCGGAGTGCCGACCGATTTCCCCTCCCCTGGTCCGCCTACGTGCGCCTGCTCGCCGTCAAGAACGAGCCTGCCCGCGCCTTCTACGAAGCCGAAGCCGTGCGCGGCGGCTGGTCGGTCCGACAGCTCGACCGCCAGATCGACTCCCAGTTCTACGAGCGGACCGCACTCTCGAAGAACAAGGCTGCGATGCTCACCAAGGGAGCGGCGGCCAAGCCCGAAGGCGCCGTCAGCATGGAGCAGCAGATCAAGGACCCATTCGTCCTGGAGTTTCTGAATCTCAAGGATGAGTATTCCGAGACCACTCTCGAAGAGGGTCTCATCCATCACCTCGAGACGTTCCTCATGGAACTCGGCTCGGATTTCACGTTCGTCGGCCGCCAGAAGCGCCTGCGGATTGGCGACGAGTGGTACCGCGTCGACCTGCTCTTCTTCCACCGGCGCCTGAAGTGCCTGGTCATCGTCGATCTGAAGCTCGGCAAGTTCACCCACGCCGACGCCGGGCAGATGCACATGTACCTCAACTACGCCCGCGAGCACTGGACGCATGCCGACGAGAACCCGCCGGTCGGCCTGATCCTCTGCGCCCAGAAGAACGAGGGGCTCGCGCACTACGCCCTGGAGGGCCTGCCCAACAAGGTCATGGCTGCGGAATACAAGACCGCGCTCCCCGGGGAGAAGCTGATCGCCGAAGAGTTGGATCGGACGCGGCGGCTGCTGGAAGAGCGCAAGGGGTAACGAGCTGATGCTGGTCGCCGGGACATTTGAGCAGCAGACTGCCGCACAATCACGGCTTTTGAAACCATAATTTGTGATTTCAAGACGGGGCCGCCTCAGACATGCCGTCCCCTAGCCACTGCTCAAAGGCAACTGTCTGGAAATTCCGGATAGTTCGAACGATCAGCCTGCAAAGGAGGGCACCCCATGAAGAAGATCGATCTCAAGAAGGAGCTGAAGTCGCTCTATCTGCCGTCGGCCAAGGCGGTGGCGCAGGTCGACGTCCCGGCCATGAACTACCTGATGATCGACGGCGCGGGAGACCCCAACACATCGAAGGCCTACGCCGAGGCGATCGAGGCGCTGTTTGCCGTCGCGTACACCGTGAAGTTCATGGTCAAGAAAGCGCAGGAGATCGACTACGGCGTGATGCCCCTCGAGAGTCTCTGGTGGGCCGACGACATGGCCGCGTTCTCGACCGGGGACACGTCGAAGTGGAAGTGGACCGCGATGATCATGCAGCCGCCGCTTGTCACCGCGGAGATTGTCGCCGAAGCCGTCGCCGCCGTGAAAAAGAAGAAGAACCCGCCGGCGATCGCGAGGCTGCGCTTCGACACCCTGCCCGAGGGAACCTGCGCGCAGACGCTCCACGTCGGCCCGTTCTCGGAGGAGGGGCCGACGATCGAGCGGGTGCACGAGTTCATCCGCGCCCGCGGCGGCAAGCTCGCCGGCAGGCACCACGAAATCTACCTGAGCGACATCCGCAGGGCCGACCCCGCGAAGTGGAAGACCGTCATCAGGCAGCCGCTGGCAGCGAGCTGAGCATGGCGGGGACGCGCCTGACGCTGGATCAGACCGGGCGACGCGCCGGAAGCGCGCGGTTCGCGGTACGACCGCTGTGGAACTAGCCGCGCTCGGCTTTGACCGGTGGTTCGAGGAGCGCGCCGAGGCCGTGCTGCGGCCGGGGCAGCGCGTCGTCCGCGTGACGGCGGTCGACCGCGACGCCTTCCTCGTCCGCGGCCGCGGGGATGAGGTCCCTGCGGAGCTGGCGGGGCGGCTGCGGTTCTCGGCCGCGTCCGCGGTCGACCTCCCCTGCGTCGGCGACTGGGTCTGCGTGCAGGAGCCGGCGGCAGGCGGCCCGGCGATCGTCCACGCCGTTCTCCCGAGAAAAACCTTTTTGCGCCGCAAGTCCCCGGGGAAGAGCGTGGACGTGCAGATGATCGCCGCGAACATCGACGCCGCGTTCATCGTCCAGTCCTGCCACTACGACTTCAACGTGCGGCGGCTCGACCGCTACCTGGTCATGGCGCACGACGGCGGAATCCAGCCGTTGATCGTGTTGACGAAGCGCGACCTGGTCTCACCCGGCACGCTGGAGGAGGAGATCGCGGCGATCCGGGGCGCCGGCATTCAGGAGAAGATCGTCGCGCTCAGCGCCGCGACGGGGGAAGGGATGCTCGACCTCCAGGGTTGCCTCACCCCCGGCAGGACCTGCTGCCTGCTCGGCTCCTCGGGCGTCGGCAAGACGACGCTGATCAACCGGCTGATCGGCCGGGACGCGTTCGCGACGCGGGGAGTCAGCGCCACCGGGGAGGGCGTGCACACCACCTCGCGCCGGCACCTGCTCGTGCTCGACCAGGGCGCGCTGCTGATCGACACCCCGGGGATGCGGGAACTCGGCCTGCTCGGCGCGAGCGACGGGCTGGCGACGAGCTTCCCGGAGATTCACGGGCTTTCCCCGCGCTGCCGTTTCGCGGACTGCACGCACACCGCGGAGCCCGGCTGCGCGGTCGCGGCGGCGCTCGCGGCGGGAGATCTGAGCGAGGAGAGCTACCGCAGCTACCTCAAGCTCAAAAAGGAATCCGAGCACCTCGGGCTTTCCTACGTCGAGAAGAGGAAAAAAGACCGGGCGTTCGGGCGGTTCGTGCAGGCGGCGAAAAAGAAGATGAAAAAGTGAAGCAACCCGTGCAGTCCGTGGTGCTGCAGCCCGGAAGGCGCCTCCCCGCTGGAGGTTCGCGCCCGCCGTGGTCTGCCTGTAGCCCCTCATGCAGGCCCTCTCCCGCGCAAGCGAGAGGGTGACCGGCCGATGACGCTGCGCCCATGGCACCATTCACGCATCTCCACGTCCATTCCTGTTTTTCCTTCCACGACGGCGTCGACACGCCGGCGGCGCTCGTCGAGCGCGCGCGGGAGCTCGGCTGCGACGCGCTCGCGCTGACCGACACCAACGGGCTCTACGGCGCCATCGCCTTCTGCAAGGCGGCGAAGGCGGCCGGGATCGCGCCGCTGCTCGGCGCCGAGATCGACGGCGGGAACGCGGATGGCGCGCGCGCCGTCGTGCTCGCTCGCGGCCGGGCGGGCTACCCGGCCCTCTGCCGGATCGTGACGCAGCGGCACCTCGCCTGGGCTGATACGCACGACCCGGCAGCGGTCCCCGACGCCGCGGCGGCGGTGCGGAACCTCGTCGCCGGCATCGCCGACGAGGCCGGCAGCCTCGCCGTCCTCGCGGCCGCGCCCGCGCTGCTGCGCGCGCTCGCCCCGCTGCTGCCTTCCGGCACGCTCTTCGGCGAGCTGATCTACACCGGCGACGCATCATCCGCGGCACGCTGCCGCGAGACGCTCGCCGCGTGCCGCGCCCTGCGCCTGCCGTTCGCCGCGACGAACGCCGTGCGCTTCGCGGCCCCCGAGGGGTTCGCGACGCACCGCGTGCTGCGCGCGATCGGCGAGAACGGTACGGTCTGGTCCACGAAGCCGCGCGCCCACGCCGCGCACTTTCTCAAATCGCCGGCCGAGATGGCCGCGCTCTTCGCGCATCTCCCCGAGGCGCTCGCGGCAACCGCCCGGATTGTCGAGGAGTGCGCCTGTCCGATCGGCTTCGAGGGGTGGCATTTCCCGGCGGCGCACCTGCCCCCCGGCGAAACGCCGTTCTCCGTCCTCTGGCAGAAGAGCTTCGAGGGGCTGCGGCAGCGCTATCGCCCGATCTCGCGCGCGGCGGTGGAACGGCTGCGCTACGAGCTCTCGATCATCGAGGAGAAGGGCTTCTCCCCGTACTTCCTCGTCGTGGACGAGATCGCCGCCCAGGCGCGCGCGTGGGGCCTGCGGACGGTCGGGCGCGGCTCGGCGGCCAACAGCCTCGTCTCGCACTGCCTCGGGCTGACGCACGTGGACCCGCTCGCGCACGGGCTCTTCTTCGAGCGCTTCCTGAACCCGGAGCGCACGTCGCCGCCGGACATCGACCTGGACTTCTCGTGGAAGGACCGCGACCGGCTGCTGGCGTGGGTCTACGAGCGCTTCGGCGCGGAGCGAGTCGCGATGATCTCCACGCACGTGACGTTCGGCCCCCGCGCGGCAGTACGCGAAGCCGGGAAGGCGCACGGCCTCCCCGACGCAGAGCTGACGCGGCTGACCAAACGCATACCGCACTGGGGGTCGCACGACCTGACGAACCTCGCCGCGACGGTGCCCGAGTGCCGCTCGCTGCCGGCCGCCGACGAGACGCTTCAGCGCGTGCTGGCCATCGCGCGGCGCATCGAGGGTTTGCCGCGCCACCTCTCGGTGCACGCCGGCGGCATCGTGATCGCGCCCGAACCGCTCACGAACTTCCTGCCGCTCGAGCGGGCCGCCAAGGGGCTCGTCGTGACGCAGCCCGACATGGGGCCGGTGGAGCAGCTCGGCCTCGTGAAGATCGACCTGCTCTCGCAGCGCTCGCTCGGCGTGCTGCAGGACGCTGTCGCGGCCGTCGCGGCGCACACGGGAAAAGCGCCGCCGGTGGACGAACGCGACGTCATCCTCAACGACCCCGAGACGCGCCGCCTCGTGCGCGAGGGGCGCACCATGGGCTGCTTCTACGTCGAGTCGCCGGCGATGCGCTCGCTGCTGTGCAAATTGCGGACCGAGACGTTCGAGGAGCTGACGGCAGCCAGCTCGGTCATCCGACCCGGCGTCGCCGAGAGCGGGATGATGCAGGAGTACATCCGGCGCCACCACATCGCCCGGGAACGAGAATCTGCCGCTCGTCAAACAAATGCCGCAGGGGTGGCGCGGAGGGGAGGTCTCCGTCGGCGGAGCGAAGCGAGCGCGGCGGAGGTCCGCAGCGACAGGACCCCGCAGGGCACGGGAACGGGCGGACACGAGGAGTGCTGGTACCTGCACCCGAAGCTGGAGACCGTGCTGCGCGAGACGCACGGCGTGATGATCTACCAGGAGGACGTCCTGCGGGTCGCGCACGCGCTCGCCGGCATGAGCCTCGGCCAGGCCGACACCCTGCGCCGCTCGATGAGCGGGAAGCTGCGCTCGCCCGAGGCGATGGCCAAAGTGCGCGACGGCTTCCTCGCGGGCTGCCGCGCGGGCGGTGTCGGCCAGGATATCGCCGCCGAGACCTGGCGGCAGATCGAGAGCTTTGCAGGCTACGCCTTCTGCAAGGCGCACAGCGCCTCTTATGCCCTGCTCTCGCTGCAGGTCGCCTATCTCAAGGCGCACCACCCGGCGGAGTTCATGGCCGCGGTGATCTCGAACCAGGGGGGCTTCTACGCGACAGCCGCCTACATCTCGGAATCGCGGCGCATGGGCCTGAGGATCCTGCTGCCCGAAGTGAACCACAGCGGGCGCGACTACGCCGGGCGCGGGCGCGAGATCCGCATGGGGCTCATGGCGTTCGCCGGTTTGCCCGAGGCGGCGATCGCATGCCTGCTCGACGCCCGGCGCGCGGGGGGGCCCTTCACCAATCTCTCGGACCTGCTGTCGCGCTCGGGTCTCGGCCGCAGCGATCTGGAACTGCTCGTGCGCGGCGGCGCCTGCGACGGCTTCGAGCTGACGCGGCCGGAGCTGCTCTGGCGGCTGGCGTGCAGATTCAGCGCGGGCGCGAAGACCACCCCCACCGCCCCGTCCCTGCACGCGGGGCGGGAAACAAAAAAGGGGGCGGCCACGGCGGGCCGGTCCGAGGGCGAGATGTTCCCCGGGTCGGGCGGCCTCGACCACCTCGTGCCGCGCCTGCCCGAGTACGCCCTCGGCGAGCGCTGCCGGCTCGAGGAGGAGATCTTCGGTTTCATGGTGACGCGGCATCCGCTGGAGCTGATCGGAAAAAGTTCGACCGCGCCCGGCCCGCCCTTGATCGCCGCCGCCGACATGGCCCGCCACGCCGGGCGGCGCGTGCGCATGCGCGGCCTCGCGATCTCGTACAAGCGCATCCCGACAAAAGCCGGGGACTGGATGAAGTTCCTCTCCCTCGAGGACCTCACGGGCACCTTCGAGGCGGTGCTCTTCCCCGGCGCCTACGCCCGCTGCGCCGAGGCCACGCTCGCCGCCGGGCCGCTCCTTGCCGAGGGCCGCGTCGAACTCGACCACGGCGTGCCGTCGTTGACGGTTGCCGACATCCGGGACGGCCGCTGAAAAGGGCCCAGCCGCCGGATGGGTTGTGTATAGTGAAGAGCGGTACGGGCGTCTGGTCGCCGAGGCGATCGCTCCAGCATTGAGGGAAGTGGAGAAACCTCATGGAAGAAAAACAGGCCTACATCCGCCGGGAAACGGACAGGATCCTGCAGGAGTGGTCCGTGCGCACGGCGGTCCTCGGCGCCTGCCTGTTCCTCTGCCTCTCCCTGCTGGATTTCTACAGCGTTTCGGAGCGCGCCGTGCGCTTTCTCGTCTACCGGATCGTCGTCGCGGTGTTCCTGGCAGCGATCGCCGGCGCCATGCGCCGTGCGCAGCGGCGCTCGGTGATGCTCCTGCTCGCCTACCTCGGCGTGCTGGTGCCGACAATCGCCCTGGAAGCGATGATCCTGGACTTCGGGGGTCACCACTCCCCGTATCTGATCGGCGTGATCCTGGTCGCCGTCCTGGTGGCGGGCCTGATCCCCACGGGTCCGGGGTTCGCGTCGCTGGCCCTGGGCTCGATCTTCCTCGTCTACGTCGTCCCGATCCTGCTCTGGGACACCGTCCACGAACCCGCGTTCTTCACCGTCAACACCGTCCTGTTCTTCTGCGTTCTCGCCAGCGGCGTCCTTGTCCGCTGGTTCCACCAGAGGCACCTCGCTGAACAGATCTCGCTGCGGCACGACCTGATCCGGAACCGCGAGAACCTCGAGACCGAGATCGCGCAGCGCACGCAGGCCGACGCCGAACTGCGCGAGAGCCGGGAGTTTCTCTCTTCAATCACGGCCGCGGCCATGGACGGCATCGTGATGATCGACGACCAGGGAACCGTCCGCTACTGGAACCCGGCGGCGACGGCCATCTTCGGCTACAGCGGCGAGGAGGCCGTGGGCCGCGGGCCGTTCACCTTCCTGGCCGCCCCCGCGAGCGCCGATGACTTGCTGGCACAGTACCGCTCCTGGCAGACGACGGGGTCGGGGGCGCTGATCGGGCACCGCATCATCAGCCGCGGGCGGCGCAAGAGCGGCGAGGTCTTCCCGATGGAAATCGCGATGACCGAGGTGGCGCGCGGGGACAGGTCCTGGGCCTGCGCCCTGGTGACCGACATCGGCAATCGCACGAGCAACGAGGAGCGACTCAGCCTCTTCGCCGCCGCGGTCGACGGCGCCGCCGAGGGGATCTACATCGTCGATCTCGAAGGCCGGATCGTCTACTGCAACATTGCCGCGGCCGAGCAGTCGGGGAGCACACCCGGCGCAATGGTCGGTCAGAACATCCGGCGACTGCACCGCGACCTCACCGCTCTCGAACGCACCGTCCTGCCGGAACTGCAACGGAGCGGACGCTGGGCCGGCGAGATCCCCAGCGCCACACTCCAGGGCCAGCCGCTGCAGCTCTGGCTGACCGCGTCGCTGGTCCGCGACGCTGCGGGCCGGGCGATCGCCATGGTCGGGTTGACCCGCGACCTGGCCGACCAGAAAAAGCTCGAGGAAGAGCACGTGCGTGCTCAGAAACTCGAGTCCGTGGGCGTGCTCGCCGGCGGCCTCGCACACGACTTCAACAACCTGCTGACGATCATCCTCGGCAACCTCGACCTCGCCCGCCTTTTCGCCGGCTCGAACCCGGACGCCTCCGAGGCCCTCGATCACGCCTCGGAGGCCGCGCTGCGCGCCGGGGATCTGACCCGCCAGCTCATCACCTTCTCCAAGGGGGGCCAGCCGGTCAAACGTGTCGGCTCCATCGCCCGGATGCTGCGTGAAACGGCCTCGTTCTCGGCCTCCGGCACGAACGTCGCCTGTGAACTTTCGATCGCGGAGAATCTGCCACTCGTGGACTTCGACGAGGGGCAGATGCGCCAGGTGATCTACAACTTCGTCCAGAACGCCCGCGAGGCGATGCCCGGGGGAGGAACCCTGAGAGTCGGCGCCTGCGGGATTCAACTCGCCTTCGGGGAAATCGCCGCGCTCCCGGCGGGCCGCTACCTGCGCCTGGAGTTCGCCGATCAAGGCACCGGAATCGCCCAGGAGCACCTCAACCTCATCTTCGACCCGTATTTTTCGACCAAGGAGATGGGCAACGTCAAGGGGCGGGGCCTGGGGCTGGCGGTGAGCTACTCGATCGTGCGCAACCACGGCGGCGCGATCACTGCGGAATCGCTCATCGGGAAAGGCACGACGATCGCGGTCTACCTGCCGGAGACGACGCGGGCACCCGAGGGGGACGACGAGAACCAGGACGGGCCGGAGCCGGAGCCGCCGGCCGCAACACCGGCCGACTCCTGGGAACTGGCGCCGGAGCAGCTGCCCGAGGGGCAGCAGCGGGGCCGCGTGCTCATCATGGACGACGAGCCGCTCGTCCTCGAGATGGCCGGAGCCGCGGTGCGCCGTCTCGGCTACGCGGTGACCCTGAGCCGCTCGGGAGCCGAGACCATCGTGCAATATCAGGTCGGCCTCGACTCGGGCCGGCGCTTCGACGCCGTCATCCTGGATCTGACGGTGCCCGGCGGGATCGGCGGGACGGAGACGCTTGCGCGGTTGCTCCAGATCGACCCGGCGGTCCGCGCAGCCCTCTCGAGCGGCTACACGGACCTGCCGGCCGTGACCGACTGGGCGAGCGCGGGCTTCGCGGGTTTCATCGCGAAACCCTACTCCCTCAAGTCCCTCGAGGAGCTGCTCGCCGGACTCGTGTAGCCCGGGTCGCTAGGGAGGCCATGGCGCGCCCCTGCTGCGGTGCTGACCTTGCCCTCTGCGAGCGACGCGAGTGGAGGGTGTGCGGCGGGCACCAGCCCACCTCCGCGCATGCTCGGCGCCGCCTTGCATGGACACCCCATGACGCTCCCGATCGACTCGAGCAGCTCAGTCCCGTGGAGACGGTTAAACGTCTATTTTTTAGGCGCTGCCGGCGCTTTCTTCGCGGGCGCGGCGGGAGTCGCCGCGGCCGCCGGCACCGGGATGCCGAGCCGCTGGCGCAGCGGATCCGCCTCGAGCACGCCCGACTGGAATTTCCCGTCGGCGAAGAGGTAGGTCGGCGTGCCCGTGATCCCTTTTCCCGAAAGCAGCGCGATCGTGTCATCGACCAGCTTGGCGCCGTCCGCGCACTGGTTGTCGGACTTGTAGCCGTTCTCGAGATCGTCGAAACCTTTTTTGTCGCAGAGCACGGCGACGCACTGTTCGCGCGCCCCCTTGTGCATCGGCAGCGGGAACATCAGCACCTTGACCTGGATCTCGCCCTTGTCAGCCAGCTCCTTGAGGGCCGCACCGGCCCTCTTGCAATACGGTCAGAGCGGATCGGTGACGAAGTAGACCTTCGGGCCCTTGGCGCCGACGGTCAGAGCCACCAGCGCATCGACTTTCTTCATGTCCTCGGCCGAGAGGCTGGTGAGCGCGCTGATCGTCTCCTCGGTGAGGTTCCTGCCGGTCGCGGTTTCGATCAGGGGGCCGATAACGAAGTAAGCGCCCGCCACGTCGGTGTACAGCACGCTCGGCTTGCCCTGGAAACTGACCTGGATCTCGCAGAGCCCCTTGGCCGCAGCCGCGGAGACCTTCTTGACCTCGATCGGGCGCTTGAAAACATCCTGGATCTGCTTGCTCACCATGTCGGTGGTTGGACACTGGGCGAACGCCGCGGCCGGCAGTGCCAGCCCCAGCGCCGACGCGAGCAGAGCGCGCCGGGGAATGCGATTGCGAACAGACATGATCGACGACCTCCCTGGTTCTATTGACGGATCACCATCTCGGGAGCAATCGTAGCACAGTGGGCTCCGAAAATAACCGTACGCCGGGCGCCGAGCCCCCCGATCGCGCTACTTGTTGCCCACGACCCTGAAAAGCACCGCATCCACCCGGTCGAGCACCACCACGGCGTCGTAGAAGTCACGGCCAACGATCCGTGAGAGATGGACGACATGATCCCCGACCTTGGTCACCGTGCCGCCGATCTCCTGCCCCGAAGCCAGCTGCAGCGTCACCGCGCGCCCGATGCTCGCGTCGAGCATGATCTTCACGTTCTCCCCGTAGGGCGGCAGGGGCCTCGTCTCCTCGGCAGCCATTGCCTTAGCTGCCAAAGAGCCTTGCAGTGCGAGCAGAACGACGATGAGCATCCCGATGCGCTTCACGGCGATTTCCCCCGGGTTGTTGTCCGATTTCGGCGGCGTGTCCGGCCCACCCAAGCCCGGTCATCCTGAACCGCCGCGCCCCGCGCTGTCAATATCGACGAACTCGGGAGAAGTTTTCAAATGGAAAATTCCGGTTTTCGTGCTGAAACAAGCCGCAACCCCCTGCTATAATTCCGCCGGGAGTCAAACCGCCCACGAAAGGACCCGTGCATCATGACGCTCGCATTCAACTGCATCGCCACCGGCATCGGCAGTCTGCCGCTCACCGACCCGGCGGAGGCCGTCGCGCTGGCGCTGCGCTATCTGCCGGAGGCGCCGATCTGGCCACAGCTGCCGAAGCGCGGCTTCCAGGAACATATGGGCGGCCAGTACAGCGAAGGACTGCCCGGCATCTTCAGGGACGAGGCGCGCCAGCGTTTTTCGTTCGACACGACCCGCGATCTCACTCCCGGGCTCGAGCGGTTTTTCGAGCGCTACCTGGAGC
>Ga0315271_10001716_pt1 | contig 13364 bp, 12 predicted proteins | sample C3_top_MG_FD_204664 | JGI IMG/M metagenome (GOLD analysis project Ga0315271, IMG submission 204664) | Sediment microbial communities from Yellowstone Lake, YNP, Wyoming, USA - C3_top | ecosystem: Environmental > Aquatic > Freshwater > Lake > Sediment | place: USA: Wyoming | collected 2017-08-01 | reverse complement strand
GGGCGGCCGGGCGCGGGAGGCGTAAGCGGCCTCCCGCGCCCGGCGCTTCATGCGGGGTCGTTTCGTGGGGCTCTATCAGCCCTCTACCTTGATGACCGAGCCGGCACCCTGTCCGCCGCCCACGCAGGCGCCGGTGAGGCCGATTTCCTGGCCGCGCTTCTGGAGCTCGTGGATGAGCGTCACGATCATGCGCGTGCCGGTGTTGCCGAGCGGGTGGCCGAGAGCGACCGCGCCGCCATTGACGTTGACGATGTCGCTGCTGAGGCCGAGTTCGCGGATAGCCAACGCGGCGACGCAGGCAAAGGCCTCGTTGAGCTCGGCCAGCTGGACGTCCTTGCTGGTCAGGCCGGCCTTCTCGAGCGCCAGCTGGGCGGCCTTCGTCTCGCCGAGGCCCATGATGGAGGGGTCGACGGCGGCTGTGGCGTAGCTGACGAGCTGTGCGATCGGCTTGAGACCGAGCTCGGCGGCCTTCTTGCGGGACGTCACGACCAGTGCGCTGGCGCCGTCCGCGATCGCCGAGGCGTTGCCTGCGGTCACGACGCCGTCCTTCTTGAAGACAGGCTTGAGGCCGGCGAGGATCTCCGGCGAGGTCTCGCGCGGGCACTCGTCGGTGTCGACGACCTTGGGCTCCCCCTTGCGCTGCGGGATGACCACGGGGACGATCTCGTCCTTGAAGCGGCCTTCCTTGATCGCCTTGGTGGCGCGCATCTGGCTCTGGTAGGCGACCTCGTTCTGCAGTTCCTTGCTGATGTCGAACTGCTCGCTGAGATTCTCCGCGGTGACGCCCATGTGGGTGCCGCCGATCGCGCACCACAGACCGTCGAGCACCATGGTGTCGAACATCTCGGCGGACGGCATGCCCATGCGGTAGCCGCTGCGGCCGTTCTGCAGCGCCCACGGCGCGCGCGTCATGTTCTCGGTGCCGCCGACGAGGTACATCTCGCCGTCACCGGCCTTGATGTTGGCTGCCGCCCAAGCGAGGGCGGATGCGCTCGACACGCAGACGCGGTTCACGGTGATGGCCGGGACGTTGTCCGGGATCCCGGCCTTCAGCTCGGCCTGGCGGGCGACGTTCTGGCCCAGGCCGGCCTGGATCACGTTGCCGAAGATGACCTCGGTGAGCTGGTCGCCGGTGACGCCGGCGCGCTTGAGCGCCTCGGTCATGGCGATCGCGCCGAGCTCCTGCGCCGGGGTGCCGGCGAAGCCGCCCTGGAAGCGACCCTGGGCGGTACGTACTGCGGAAAGGATGACGATGTCGTTGTCAGACACTGCGGCCTCCTAAAGCCGTTGCGTGTGTGGCTGCAGCCCCCGACGCGACTCTAACGCTCTGCATCACGACACATTGATGGATGGTGTCCATGTCTATGGTATCGGGTCAGTCTTCTTCGTGCCTGCGCACGACTTCCTGGGCTAGGAACGACGCCACCTCGAGCGGCGTCGTCCGTGGCCCGAAGCCGGCGTCGTAGCCGAGTTCCTTGGCGAAGGCGTTGTTGATGCGCGGACCCCCCACGATCAGCACGAACCGCTCGCGCACGCCCTCGGCCTCGAGCAGTTCGATGAGCTGGGTGAGGTGCTGCACGTGGATGTTCTTCTGGGTGACGATCTGGCTGACGAGGATCGCGTCGGCTTCTCGGTCCAGCGCGGTCTTGAGCAGCTGGGCGCACGGGATCTGCGAGCCCATGTTGAGCGCATCCATCTCCGGGTACCGCTCCAGGCCGTAGTTCCCGGCGAAGCCTTTCATGTTCATGATCGCGTCGATGCCGACGGTGTGGGCGTCGCTCTCGATCGCCGCGCCCACCACCTTGAGCTTTCGGCCGAGCCTTTCCTTGATGAGGGTGTTGATGGCGTAGTAGTCCATCTCCTCGACCTCGAGGTAGTCGCCTTTGACCTCGTCGGGGTCGATGCCGGTGTCGGTGCGTCCGTAAGCGACGAAGAGCGTGTACTCGGGGTCGATGGCCTTGCACTCGGCGATGGCCACGGTGTGGAAGCCGAGCTTCTCGAGGAACTGCTTGCCGACGTCCGCCGACTTCACCGAGTACGGCATGGGCAGGGTGAAAGAGAATTGGATGATGCCGTCATCACGAGTATCACCATACGGTCTAATAAGCATCACTGTCCCCCTTCCTTGGCCGTGGCTGAGCCGCCGGGAGCCGGACCCTCGGGAGCACCGCTCATCCGGCCCTCTCGCAGCGCCGCGAAGAACGGGTTGAAGTAGTCCGGCGCGACCTTGAAGACGCCGTCGAAGCCACGGCCGCCCTGCGGGTCACGCTTCACGTCGGCGAACTCGCCGTCCTCGAGCGCCTTGAAGAGGCTGATGTCGCGCACGTGCTCGAGCTGGTCGACGGCCTTCTGCAGCTGGTCGTTGGCGCGCTGCTCGATCTTGCCGCCCGGCTTGTACGTGACCTCGCCGGCCAGGTCGCGGCAGCTCTCGAACACGTACTTGGCGTTCTTGATGCTGAGGTAGCGATCCTGGAGCAGCGGCGTGTGCAGGGCCTCGGTGAGCATGCCGAGGAGCATGATCTCCTGACCGGTGAAGATGCCGGTGAAGTTGAACATGCCGTCGATGATGTGACCCTGGAAGATGTCGCCCGGCATGTACTTGGTGGGCGGCATGTACTTGAGCGGATAGCCCGGGAACAGTTGGCGGATGAGCTGAGCGTCGGCGATCTGGTAGACGACCTGGTCGGGCGTCGAGGGGTTGATCTCGAAGGCGTGCCCAAGGCCGATCTGCCAGGGCTCCAGGTTGGCGCGCAGGGCAAAGGCCTCGTTGATGAAGTCGGAGCTGACGACCGTGTAGCCCTTCTCAAAGGCGTCGGCGGTCGTGAGGTAGTTGTCCTCGCCGGTGTTGATGATGATGCCGGCGCGCGCGTTGATCAGGCGACTGAGGTACTGGTCGACGAAGGTCCGCTGCATGTTGATGTTGCGGAAGATGATCCCGTACATCGAGTCGTTGAGCATCATGTCCAGGCGTTCGAGCGCGCCCATGGTCGCGATCTCCGGCATGCACAGGCCGCTCGCGTAGTTGCAGAGGCGGATGTAGCGGCCGAGCTCCTCGCCGACCTCGTCGAGGGCGGCGCGCATGAGGCGGAAGTTCTCCTGTGTCGCGTAGGTGCCGCCGAAGCCCTCGGTGGTCTCGCCGTAGGGCACGTAGTCGAGCAGGCTCTGTGCCGTCGTGCGGATGACGGCGATCACGTCTGCGCCGGCGCGCGCGGCCGCCTTGGCCTGGGCCGCGTCCTCGTAGATGTTGCCGGTAGCCACGATGACGTAGACGTAAGGCTTGAGCGGCTCCCCAGTCTGGGCGACGAGCTCGTTACGGCGCGCGCGGACGGCGTCGATGCGCGCGACGCCCTCTCTTGCGAGCTCTTCGGCGCGCGCTTCCGCGGCGGCGCGCCGGTCCTCCGGCACCGGGACGAGGGCGAGCTCACCGGCGGCGACGCCCTCGGCGACTTCCTGCGCGCTCTTGCCCGTCTGGTTCATGAGGTCGACGAACGGCCGCACGATCCCGGCCGGGAGCAGGTCGCGCGCGTGCTCCACGACCACGTTGACCAAAGGCACGTCGATCTCGTTGACGCCGGCGATGCCGAGCAGGCGCAGCGTGGCGCGCTCGGTCGTGTCGGTCGTGTGTTCTTCGATGTGCCGCTGGATGTCGTCGGCGATGGCGTTTGCCGCGGCACGCGCGCGGTCGACCAGGTCGCCGTTCAGCCGGAGGGCATCGTTCACTTGACCACCCACTTTCGTCAGGAGGAGACGGAGGTCGCAGGGTCCCCGCTGCCCCCTGGCAGCCGGGCGAACCCATTCACGACGTCGAACATCGGGACGCGGTCGCCGACAGCCTCGGCGACCGCGGAGAAGAAGACCTTGGGCTGGTACGGCTGCGGCACCCGGAATGGGTTGACCGTCAGCGCCAGCACGCGCAGCGGCGTCAGCACCTCGAGGCGGATGCCGCGGCGCCGGAACCGGCCGACCAGCGCCGGCGGGAGGACGAGGACCGTGGCGTCGCGCACGACGACGCGGAGCTCCGTGCGCGGCGCCAGCACGCGTGTGAAGTCGTCGACGAACTCCTGGGTCAGGGCGCCCCCGACGAGCAGCGTGTCGGCGCCCAGCCGCTCGATCTCGCGGGCGACGGTCACGCCCTCGCCCACGACCGTCGCGAGCTCGAGCGGGTGGGCGGTCCCGCCCGCGGTGAAGGCGACGGCGCGGGCGCCGGCCGCGACGTGCTCCTCGACCAGCGACCGGGTGACGGGACCGACGCCCGGCAGCGTCAGCAACTCGATGGCGCCGACCGTGGTCTCGAGCACGTCATCGAGGGTGTCGCCGACCATGCCGCCGGTGGCCACTACGACACCGTCGCTGACCCTCGGAGAGGCGCTGCCGAGGCGGTTGATGGCGCCGTCCACGATGACCTGGTCGGCGCCCAGCGCTTGCAGCCGCTCCACGGTGACGCGGAGTTCGGCGAGCGTGGTCGGCCCGCTGACTTCCACGGCGCCGTCGCCCGTGGCGCTGCCGATGACGACGCGGCCCAGCGGCGTGTGGAACGGGAGCTCCTCGAGCGCCTCCATGGCGTACCGCGAGCGGTCCAGCGATCCCTGCGTGGTCGCCACCAGGGTGCCCGCCGGCGGACTGATGCTGGGCTTGGCAAGGCCGGTTAGATGGTCGGTGCGCTCTCCGTCGAGACCGAGGGAGGTGAGGCCGAAGCGCTGAGGGCAGTTGGCCATGAGTGCGTTCACCACCGTCGTCTTGCCGGCGTTCTTGACCAGGCCGACGACGGCGAGCGACCGGCTCCCGGAGCCGGCGATGATGTCGTAGAGCGCGCCCACGGTCGTCGCGTCGGGGCGCACGCCGGCGGCGTTGGTGCCGCCGCCGCAGGTCACCGTCCGCCTCCCGCGCCGGTGCGGCCGGCGGGCTCGCGCGCGGCGCCTGCGCCATCCGCGCCCTCGTCCGTTGCGCTGCCGTGGCGAATCTCCTTGAGGTACGCGAAGATGGTGTACCGAGACAGGTCGAGCGCCTCCGCGACCTGCTCGGCCGAGCGCTTGACGAGGAACGCGCCGCGCTCTTCGAGGCGCTTGACGACCTCCATCTTCTCCTCGCGAGTCATCGCCGCCGGCGTCTTGCCCATCTCGCCGAGGATCTTCGTGACCATGCCCGCGACGACGTCGCGGATGTCGCCGGCGAAGATCTCGCCCGTCTCGGGGGCGGCTCCGCCGTCCAGGCGGCCGACGGACGTGAAGTTCGCCAGCGTGCGCTGCGCCTGCACCATCTCGGAGATGTCGTGGTTCAGGCCCAGCAGCCCGTAGGGCACGCCGTCCTCGTCGCGCAGGGTCACCGCGAGCGACTTGAGGATCTTGCCTTCCTGCGACGTGATGTAGAGGCGCACATCTTGGGTCTCGTCGAGGGTACGCAGGCTGCGCAGCATGCGGTCGGTGGGCACGTCGCCGACGGTGCGCCCGGTCACGCCGCCGTTTTCGATGGCGACGATGGAGTGCGGGAGCCGGCGGACGTCGTGCAGCACGACCTCGCAATCCGGCCCGAACATCTCGGCCAGACCGCGGACGATAGGCAGGAGCGCCTCCATTCGTTCGTCGAGCGTCGGCAAGCGACCCCTCCGTCGTTGCTCGCTGATGGCTCCCGGGCGCGCTCGAGACGGATAGCGACCCGGAGACCGGGTATACACCCGCACCGGGTCGCGTGTCAAAAAAAGTGGGCCGCCTACCCGAAAAAGTGGTAGGCGGCCCACTCATGACCCCGGCGCCCGCCGCGATGCGGCCGGGGGCGCCGGGGTGTCTGGATCAGAGGTTGCTCGGCCGTTGCACCAGGGTGACCTGGATGTCCTGAGACTGCCCGTTGCGATCGACCGTCACCGTGACCGTGTCGCCCGGCTTCTTGGTGCCGAGGAAGGCGATGAGTTCGTCGGCCGTCTTGATCGGGGTGTTGTCGACCTTCGTGATGACGTCGCCGCCGACCGTGAACTGCTGGCCCTGGACGGTCACCTGCCTGGTACCGCCCTTGACGCCGGCCTTGGCCGCGGGGCTGCCGGGGGAGACCGATTCGACGAGCGCCCCACCCTGCGTCTGCACGCCGAGGGCGCTGGCGACGTCACTGGTGAGCGTCTGCACCCCGACGCCCATCCAGGCGTAGGTGACCTTGCCGTTCGCCTTCAACTGCTCCATGGAGCGGATGGCTGTGTTGATCGGGACGGCGAAGCCGAGGCCGTCGTTGCCGCCACCGGACGAGGCAATCTGCTCGTTGATGCCGATGACCTTGCCGGAGCTGTCGATGAGCGGACCGCCGGAGTTGCCCTGGTTGATGGCCGCGTCGGTCTGGATGCCGTTGGGAATGGTCTGTCCGCTCGGCGACTGGAGGCTGCGCCCGGTTGCCGAGACGATGCCCGACGTGATGGAGAAGTCGTAGCCCAGAGGGTTGCCGATGGCCACGACCGGCTCGCCCACCTGGACGGTGCTCGAATCGCCCAAGGGCAGTGGGTTGAGGTTGCCGACCTTGCTCGGGTCGACCTTGATCACGGCCACATCGCTGCCCACGTCGACACCCACCAACTGGCCGGGGACACGGGTGGTCTCGCTGCCGCCCTTGTTGAAGACGACTGTGACGCCGCTGGCACGTTGGCCGCTCTCGTCGACGACATGCGCGTTGGTGAGGATGTAGCCCTGCTTGTCGACCACGAATCCGGTGCCAAGGGCCTGGGAACTCTGCGCCTGGCCGAACGCGTTCGTGCCCGAGCTGCCGAAGTCGGACAACACCATGACCACGCCGCCGGAGAGGTTGCTGTAGATCTGCTGGGGCGTGAGGCCGGCGCCGGTCGCGGATGGGCTGGAGTAGGAGGTGGGCGTCTGTGGCGCCGCCTGGACCACGGTCTTGTTGACGTCTCCGAGATTGAAGACGAACACGAGGAGGAGGACGACCGCGGCTGCCGCCACGGCTCCGCCGGCCAGCCCCGCGAAGAACCCCTTGAGCTTCATACGCGCTTCCCTTTCGTTCTGAATCGTCGCAGGGGAAGGGCGCGCGCCAACGCGTCCGCCCTGGCCGGTAGTCAACCGAGACGATGCCGTTTGGCTATTACCTGTCCCCTACGGGACTGTTAAGCAACCTGTGGGAAGCCATTAAGGCTTGTGAACGCGCCGCGGTCAGACGGCCGCGCGGCGCCTGCGGTCGCCGGCCGTGCGTGGCAGCCGGACGGTGAAGCGCGCGCCGCCGTCCGGCGGCGACTCGGCGGTTATGGCGCCGCCCATCATCTCGGTGAGCTCGCGGGCGATGGAGAGGCCGAGGCCCGCGCCCGTCGTCGTGCCGCGCTCCTCCCGGCCGCGGTGGAACCGCTCGAACACGTGCGGGAGCTCGCTGCTGGAGATCCCGGGACCGTCATCCGCGACCACGACCAGTGCATCGACGCCCTCAGCGGCTGCCGACAGGCGCACGGAGCTGCCGCCGGGCGAGTACTTGATGGCATTGTCGATCAGCGCGCGCAGTACCTGCACCAGGCGCTGTTCGTCGCACCACGCCGACTGGCCCTCGCCCTCCTCGAAGGACAGCGCCACGTCCTTGGACTGCGCCTGCGCCTGGAATTCGTCCAGCACCGACTGGCCGATCAGCGCCAGGTCCACGTCCTCGGGGTGCAGCTCGAACGAGCCTGCCTCGACCCGCGAGAGGTCGAGCATGCTCACCGCCATGTTGCGCAGGCGGTCGACTTGCTGGCGCATGACCTGCAGGAACTCGCTCTGCTCCTCCGGGCTGAGGTCGCCTTCGTCGATGAGCTCGAGCGAGCCGGCCAGCGAGAACAGCGGCGTCTTGAACTCGTGTGACGCGTTGGCGATGAGGTCGCGACGGGCTCTCTCCAGGCGCGCCTGCGCGGTCACGTCGCGGAGCACGACGATGGAGGTGAAGTCGGCGTCGCCGCCGACCGGATACGTGGTCGCCTCCAGAGTGATGTCGTCGTGCCCGAAGACGACCATGTCGAAGTCGGCGTCCTCCTGCGAGTCCCGCCAGAGCTGCGCTACGTCGGCGGGCAGAGCCTCGTCCACCGTCTCGCCGATCAGCGCCTCGCGGTCGAGCAGGATGGCGGCCGCGGGGTTGGCGATCGTGATGGTGCCGTCTGCCGACAGCCCGAGGACGCCTTCGCTCAGGTCGTTGAGCAGCACCTCGACGCGGTCGCGCTCGTACTCCACCTGAGCGAAGGCGCTTCGCAGCCGCTCGGCCATCACGTTGAAGGTGTCGGCCAGCTGGCCGATCTCGTCCTCCACCGTCTCGGGCACCTTGGCCGAGAGGTCGCCGCCGGCGATGAGCTCGGCGCTCCGCTCGATCCGCTTCAGCCGGCGGGCGATGAAATACGAGGCCAGGTAGCCCAGGATGAGGCTGATGCCCAGCGCCAGCAGGGTGGCGAACAGCAGCTGGCGCTGCACCGCGGCGACCGCATTGTCGACGTCTTTGAGCGGCGAGATGACCATGACGGCGGCGACGACCTTCCCCCCGCCGTTCTGGGGGAAGAGCGGCACAGCAGTGGCGGCTACCCTCCCGTCGCTGGTCGTCACGGTCCCCTGGGTCGGCTGGCCGGTCCGGATGGCCTCGCCCAGCATCGGGTAGTCACCGACGTCCGGTGAGGCCGCCTGCTTGTTGGAAGAGGTGAGCAGCACCTGGTTGCTCGTGTAGACCAGGACGCGCCCGGCGAAGCGGGACGAGAGGAGGCTGAGCGTGGCGTCGAGCGTGTTGCGATCCCTGATGGTCGGCTGCTGGGCGACGCTGTCGTACCCGAGCGACGGGGCTAGCGTGTTGCTCAGCAGCTGGGCGTTCGACCTGGCTTCAGCGAGCTTCTGGTCGGTCAATCGTCCCTGGAGGGGCGGGATCACGTAGACCCACGCCACGAGCATCGCCAGCGCGACCAGCGCGACGATGAGGAGCGTGAGCCAGTTCTTGACGGAGCTGAACATACGGTGCGTCCGGTCCGGAGGCGCCCTCCCAGCCGGGCGCTCGCTCTATTAGAACTCGCGGAACTTGTAGCCGATGTTACGGACCGTGAAGATGAACTCGGGGTCCTTGGGGTCGGACTCGAGCTTCTCGCGCAGGTGGCGGATGTGGACGTCGACGGTGCGGGAGTCGCGGTAGTCGCTGTCGCCCCACACCAGCTGGAGCAGCAACTGACGGCTGTAGACGCGGCCCGGGTGCGAGATGAGCGTCTTGAGGATCTCGAACTCGATGTACGTGAGGTCTACCTTGGCGCCGCGCACGATGACGTTGCGCTTGAGCACGTCCACCTCGAGGTCGTCGACCTTGATGACCTCCTTCTTGGTGGCCTCGGCGCTGCGGCTCATCTCGGCGCGGCGCAGCTGAGCGCGCACGCGGCTGCGAAACTCGCGCAGGCTGAACTTGTCCTTGGTGATGTAGTCGTCGGCGCCGATCTCGAGGCCGAGCACCTTGTCGAACTCGTCGCTTTTGGCGGTGAGCATGATGATCGGCACGATACTCTGGGCGCGGATACGGCGGCAGACCTCCATGCCGTCCACGTGCGGCAGCATGATGTCGAGGATGACCAGGTCGAAGTCCTCGCGCGTGAAGGTCTCGAGCGCCTCGTCTCCGTCGCGCGCGGTGACCACCTGGTAGCCCTCCTTCTCCAAGGGGAACCGCAGCAGCTTGAGGATCGCCTCCTCGTCGTCGACGAGGAGGATGCGCGCTCCAGACTCGGCCATCACCTGTCTCCCTTCTCAGCAGTCGGCCGCGTGGGCGGGGCCGCATAGCCGCGGGCCCTGAAGCCCGCGCCCATCGCGGCCGCGATGTCGGCTACGCCGGGCAGGTCGGCGCCCGGGTAGTCGACGGCGGTCAGCGTGGTCTCGATTCCATATGCAAGACACTGTTCGGCGAAATGCAGGACGGCCCTGTAGGACTTGGAGAACACGGGGCGGCACACGCGGTCGTACTCCTCGGGGCTCGCCGCGTTCAGGCTTACCGTCACGGCGTCGAGGCCGGCCGTCGCGAGGGCCGCCGGCACGTCCACGTCCGGGTTCAGCAGCTGGCCGTGGCCGTTGGTGTCCAGCCGGCTGCGGATGCGCCGAAGGCGGAGCCACTCGGTAGTGGCGAGGACGAGGTCCAGCCGCATCGTGGGCTCACCGAAGCCGCAGAAGACGACCTCTTCCGCCGGGCCGTCCATGAACGCGACCTCGATGGCCTGCGTGACTTCCTCGACATCGGGCTCGTGGTCCAGGCGCAGGTCGGCGCCGTACACCCCGTCGCTCCAGTCGCGGATGCAGAACTCGCAGGAGCTCGAGCAGCGGTTGGTGAGGTTGAGATAGACGGCCTCGCCGGCGCGATAGGCGACGGTCCCGGCGGGCGCGGGCGCGGCGGTCATGGGGTGGCGGGAGAGGGCTTCATGGTGGCGGGCCGCGGCTCGCGGGAGGCGTGCGCACGGCAGCGCCGAGTATAGCAGGGTAAAATCACGGGTCCGTGAGTGAACTCACCGACAAGCTGACCACCCTCTGCGGCCGTCTACGGGACGTCGCGCTGCCTTCGCTGGGCACGCACGCCGCTCGCGGTCATGCGGGCGTTGCGGTGGGTGGCGACGTGACCTTCAGCATCGACGAGCAGGCCGAGGCGCTGCTCGCGGAGCACATGCGCGAGTACCTGCCGACGTGGGCGTTCTACTCGGAGGACGGCGGTCTGCAGGGCGCCGCCGACCCGGAGCTCGTCCTCGTGGTCGACCCCATCGACGGCACCCGGCCGGCCGCCGCCGGCTTCGAGATGGCCTGCGTCAGCATCGCGGCAGTGCCGGCGGGTCCGGCGCCGACGATGGGCGAAGTGGTCGCCGGCGTCATCCAGGAGATCAAGAACGGCGACCTGTTCGTCGCCGAGAAGGGCGCCGGCTTCCACATGACGCGCACCGACGGCTCGGAGATCCCGTTCCTGCCCACCAGGCATGCCGACCTCGAGAGCATCTTCTGGACACTGGGGTTCCGCGGCCGGCCGGCCGTGATCCTCTCGACTGTGCTTGCTGAGCTCATCGACGGATCGTCGGTCGGAGGGGGCGTCTTCGACATCGGGTCCGCCACCTACGGTGTGACCCGCATCCTCACCGGCCAGCTCGACGCGTACGTGGACATCGGCCCGGCGATCATCGCGGCCCACCCCTGGACCGAGGCGGAGTTCCGCCGCGTGGGCCGCGGCGCCGTGCTGTGCAACTCGCCCTACGACGTCGCCGCGGCGTATCTTCTCTTGAGGGAGGCCGGGCTGCCCTTCGGTGACGCCGACGGCGCTTCGCTCGACGACCGGCCCGTGCTCGGCTCGGACGCCAGTTTCCAGATGGCGACCGTGGCGGCGGGCAACCAGGAACTACAAGCCGCGCTCGTCGAGAGCGTACAGCGCGGCATCGCCGGTCTGCGCCGGCCGGAGGCTTGACCATGGCAGTACATACGGACGACCAGCACGAGGCGATGCTCTACGACGAGCTGGACGACGGCGCGGTGCAGTGCCACGTCTGCCCGCGACTCTGCCGCATCGCGCCCGGCAAGAGCGGCGTGTGCCGGGCGCGGGTCAACAGGGACGGCAAGCTCTACGCCATCACCTACGGCAAGGTCTGCAGCGTCGCCGCGGACCCGATCGAGAAGAAGCCGCTCTACCACTTCTTCCCGGGCACCACGGTGCTCTCGCTGGGGAGCGTGGGCTGCAACTTCACCTGCCGTCACTGTCAGAACTGGCAGATCGCGCACGCCGACCCGGCCGAGGCCACACGCGACCTGCGCGACCTGCCCATCCGCAACCTCCCGGTGCTGGCCGCGAACAACGAGTGCCAGGGCGTGGCCTGGACCTACAACGAGCCGACGATCTGGCTGGAGTACATCCTCGACGGCGCGCAGCTCGCGCACGAGCAGGGCCTGTATACCGTGCTCGTGACCAATGGCTACATCACGGAGGAGGCGCTCGCCGTGCTGGCGCCCCACATCGACGCCTACCGCGTCGACGTCAAGGGCTTCAGCGACGAGCAGTACAAGGAGCTCTGCCGCATCCCCGAGATGCTGCCCGTGCTCGAGTCCGCTGAGCGAGCCAAAGCTGAGTACGGCTGCCACGTCGAGATCGTCACCAACGTGATCCCGACGTTCAACGACGACGAAGCGACGCTTGAGGGGATCGCCTCGTGGATGGTCGACCGGCTCGGCTCCGAGACCCCTTGGCACGTCACGCGCTTCATGCCCTCACTGGAGTATGCGCACCTCCCTCCGACGCCCATCGCCACGCTCGAGAACGCAGTGAGGATCGGGAAGGACGCCGGGTTGCAGTTCGTGTACCTCGGCAACGTCCCTGGGCATGAAGGTGAGAACACGATGTGCCCGAACTGTAAGCGGCTGCTGGTCCGCAGGACCGGATACGCGGTTGAGGATGTCGCCTTGCGGGGTACATTCTGTGCGATGTGTGGCCAGAACGTGAATGTCAGGACCTCCATCGGGAAGTGAGCGTTGGGGTGAACGTGAACTTCTGGAGTCTGGCTCCCGGAGCGGTAAGTCGATAGGATGCTGTGCGCTGTGGACGATTACGTGAAGCTCGATATTCCGGCTAAGGCCGAGTTCGTCTCGCTCGGCCGCCTCGCGCTTTCCGGTCTCCTGCGCTCCAATGGCGGGTACTCGGAGGACGCGGTCGCAGACCTTAAGCTTGCACTCACCGAGGCGTGCTCCAACTCAGTCCGGCACGCCTACGACCACGACGAGGGTCAGGTGCACCTCGAGTTCACCGTGCACCAGGACCGTGTCACGGTGCTGATCCGCGACGAGGGCGGCGGGTTCCACGAGGACGACGACGACTGCGAGGAGTGCCACAACGTGGCCGGCGTCCAGCTGGCCGAGGGCGGCATGGGCATCTCCATCATCCGCGCCGTGGTCGACGACTTCGACCTGCGCAAGCCGGACGAGGGCGGCACCGTGCTCGTCCTCACCAAGAACCGCGACCTCTGAGTCGCGCCCCGGCGTACGGTCGCCGGGTTTGACCCTTCCTCCCGCCTTGGAACAACAGGTCCATCAGGACTTCTCACGTCGCGTGCGCGACGTCCGACCACAGCTCGAGGGCAGGAGGTCAACATGCTCGATGCCCTGCGCCAGCGCACCGTAGCGACGGTGCTGTTCGACGAACACCACGGCGAGGCGTGGTCCATCCGGCCGGAGGCGGCGGCGCGCATGCGGCCGGTCCACCCCGCCGCCGGTTCCTACGCCCGCGCCGCCGCCCAGCTCGCCGAGCGTGACTTCGAGGTGGCCACGACCACCGGCCGGCCGCTGGACGACGCCCGTCTGGCCGGAGTCGATGTACTCGTGATCGCGCACCCGAGCGTGAGCAAGTGGGAGCGCACCGTCGGTGACGACTCGCCGCTGTTCTCCCCCACCGAGATA
>Ga0315271_10001715_pt1 | contig 13372 bp, 8 predicted proteins | sample C3_top_MG_FD_204664 | JGI IMG/M metagenome (GOLD analysis project Ga0315271, IMG submission 204664) | Sediment microbial communities from Yellowstone Lake, YNP, Wyoming, USA - C3_top | ecosystem: Environmental > Aquatic > Freshwater > Lake > Sediment | place: USA: Wyoming | collected 2017-08-01 | reverse complement strand
TTTCTCGGGTGACGCCGCCGACGACAATGTCGCGCGCGCCTTGTCCGACCTGACGGCCCAGAACGTCGCGTACAGAGTCCTCGGGTTCTACCCGTCCGATCCCGGCGAGCCGATGGCGTAGGCGCGAGTCGCGAGTGCCGGCGCCAGCGACACCAGGCGGACCGCCTACTTCGGTGTGGGGGCTTCGAGCGAGATGTGCGTGACAAGGACGCCGAGGACCCGACCATCGGTTCCCAGGCCGACGGCCTTCGGGCTGGTGGCGCCTCCGACGATGAGGGTGACCTCGTTCAGCCCGCTCCGCCACGCGTCCACCGGCACGAGCCAGGAGTAGAGACTCGGCCCATCCGGCGTGGGCTGCGTGCCGATGGTCGCGCCGTTCACGACGAGCGTGATGGTGCCGGTGCGCCGGTTGGGGTAGTTGAAGATCTCGCCCTCGATGGTCAATGTGGCGGCGCGCGGGTCGATTAGCGGCACGATCACGCTGGCACGGCCGCCCGTCCACCGGAACGACCGTCCGTTCGCGTCGCGCTCGACGTCGTACCAGCCTGCGCCAAAGCCCACGGCCGCGGAGAGGGGTGTCAGGTCGAGCGGCTTCGAGGCGTCAGGCCAGGCGTCGACGTCGCTGAACTCGTGCGTGCACACCACCCCGCGTTTCCGGTTCTTCAGGTCGACCTCGGCCCGGCCCATCGCGGATGCGACGGGCCCGCCGAAGTCGATCCCGAAGTTCGAGAAGTCCCCGCGGTCGTTCACCCGGACCTGGGCCCGGACCAGCCGCGGCGCCTGGGTCATCGCGTCCGGCAGGTGAACCCCGTCCGCGGTCAATCTGGCCGCCAGGGCCATGGCTTCCGCAGGATTGGCTCGCCGGAACGCCGCCTGCTCGAGAACCGGGGTCCCGCGGCCGGACACCCCGACCAGGTGCACCGGCCCCGCGGCTGCGGTCGCCGCCCAGACGACGACCTCCGAGTCGAACGGCCGGTAGTTGTCGATGCGGACCGACAGCCGCCCGAACGGCTGCAGCGTGGGACTGATGTCGAGCCAGCCTTTCTTGCCGATGTCGAGGCAGGTCGGGACCGACAGCAGCCGGAACACCGGCCGCTGATGGTAGATCTGGTCCGCGGACGGCGGGTATCTGAACTCGAACGGCTCGAAGCGGGCGCCGTACTGCAGCACCTGCCGGCGTCCGGTCGGCAGGGCAAACACCTCGCGGCCGGCGGCGCGGGACACGCGCAGCGACTCGACCTCGGGGCGGACCATGCCGATCCCGCGCCGGGCGTTGACGCCCTCGCCGAGGAACTTGTAGGTGAACATCATGTTGACGCGGTACTCGTCGGTGACGACGGCGGCGCGGTCAGGGAGCGCAGCGATCAAGGCGTCGATGTAGTCTTCTTCGGCCGTGTCGGTGCGGCGGTCGTTCGGGCCGAAGTTCACCGCGACCAGCGAACACGGCAGCGCCACCGCCAGCGCCGCGGCGGCCACGCGGCTGGCCAGCGTCGCGAGCCTCCCCGCGCGCATCGACCACAACCAGTCGAGCGCGACGCCCCCGAGCGGCCACAGCAGCACGAAGCAGCCGACCATGAACCCCTGATCCTCCTGGGAGGCCATGTTCACGGTGAGCAGGGCGATTCCCAGGCCGCCCAGCGTCAACAGCAGCGCCTGGCGCGGCCGCCGCGCGAAGAGCACGATCGCGCCGGCCGCGACCAGGCAGATGCCCAGCCACCCGAACTCCTTCTCGACGAGGCCCCAGATGAGCGGGACCCGCGACGACCACAGCGCGTCGGGGGAGTAGGCGCCGATCTCGTGCGCGAACCGCCGCGCCGTCATGATGGCCCACACCTGGCGGAGACTCGTGGCGCGCGCCTCGAGATAGGGCGCCCCCTGGACGGTCCGGAGCCAGATGAAGAGGTACTGCGACAGGCCCAGCAGCACGATGCCGGTGATGGCGGCCAGCGCCGATGGGCGCAGCACGGATCGCGGCGAGGTCAGCAGCGTGAAGAGCACCAGCGCCGGCAGCAGGCCGACGATGGTCAGGTGATTGCCCGAGGCGAGGGCGAAGATGGCGACCGCGATGTACAGATCCCGCTGACGCAGCGTCTGGCCCCATCGCAGGAGCGCGAAGATCCCCCACGTGATGAGCGTCGCGTTCAGCGTGTAGTACTTCGGATACTGCGCCCGCGACCAAAACGCATCCCCGAAGCCGAGCGCGAGCGCCGCCGCGGTGGCCGCCATCCGTCCGACCTCGAGCCGGCGCATCAGCAGGTAGTTGAGCGCGACCGCGCAGCCGCCCAGCAGTGCCGAGAACCCGTTCATCCGGTAGACGAGCGTGCCCCACGGGACGTACGAGAACAGGTGGGACAGCACCACATAGAGCGGATACCCGGGCGCGTGCGGCGTGCCGAGCACCTTGCCGACGAAGGCGAACTTGGTGCCGTCGCCGATGTCGGAAAGGCCCGGATACATCGTGACGACATACACCGCGAAGGGGAGTGCGCCCACCAGCAGCGCGATCAGGTAGTCGGATCCCGCCAGGGCCCCCGCGCGGGGCGCGCGCACGTCGGGGCGCGGCCCGTCGGTCGGGGCCGTCGTCTTGTCGAAGCGGGGTTCGTCGTGGCCGACGTCCGTCATAAAGGTCCCGATACCTTAGCCGAACAGCCGTCGGCGCTTCAACTGGCCAGATCCCGGGCGGCTGTCGTCCTACCGCGCGTCGGGAGGCTGGAACCGCAGCCGCAGTTCGACCGCCGCGCTGAGCACGCCCGCGTGGCGGAGCAGCCGCCGCTGGACCACGCTCCCGTTGTCCAGCGCCATCGCGCCCGTCGCGGGCCCCACGGGGATCGCCAGCGAGCGCACGATGGGATCCCGGTTCCGGGTCCAGGTCTTCGACGGCACCGGCCCGTGCCGGCCGTCGGCCAGGCCCTGGATCGTCGAATCCAGGAGATCCCGCCGCGCCGCGGCACTCAGTTCGCTGGCGTCGTCCTCGGCCAGTTCCTCGAGGTTCTCCAGCGGGTCGTAGCCGGCGACGATGTAGAGCATCTCGATGCCCGCCCTCGGATCGACGGTGAACCAGCCCGGCGCGGCGGGCGCCTCGTAGACCTTGCCCGTCCGGACCCGGCTGGCCCCGCGCATGGCCACCGGCGGATAGAGCGTCGACACCTCCCCGAGCGTGTTGCGGGCGAGCACGTAGAGGTAGCCGTCGGCGCTCGGGCTGACGAGCACGCGCAGGCGGTCGCCGCCCTTGAGCAGGGCGGTGTCTGCGACGTCGACCTCGCGCAGCTGTCCGCCCTCCTGCCGCTGTCCGTAGGCGGCCCAGTAGAGCGCGAACGGGGGAATCGCCGGCTTCTCCACGGGCCGCGTCCAGTACTGGTAGACGCGCGGCACCACCTCGTTGGCGACGACGAGGAAGAAGGCGAGGCCGACCAGCATGAAGCCGAACCGGCCCCAGCGCCACAACCGGCGGTCGTCCACGCTGACGTCGCTGGAGAGCGCGTGCGCGACCATCTCGAGCGACTCGGGGCTGCGCTCCGGGTTGTAGACGATGCGGTGGCTCGCGACAATCGGCGCCAGGTCGGCGTTCAGGTCATGACTGGCGAATCCGGTGAACCCCGGGGCCGCCACCGTCAGGATGGCGCACCGATGCCGGATGGCGTCGGCGACCTCAGCCCGGACGGCCTCACCCGCCGGGCCGCCGGGCGTGAGGACGCCAGGCGTCAGGATCAGCACGAAGTCAGGCGTCTCGGCGATGAGCTGCAGGCGTGCGGGATCGGGGGCCGCGCCGGGCGCGCGATCCTGCAGGATCACGTGGAAGCCGCGCGCAGTGAGCGAGGCGGCGACCCGCGCGGCCAGTTCGTGTCCCGCCGCGTCACGGCAGCAGATGAAGACGTCGTGTTCGATGGATGGCATGACCGGCGTATCGAGTTCAGCCGCCATTGTACATGGAACTTCCGGCGCCGTCGGACCGCACCGCCCACGTGGGGCGGCCGGGCTTTCGTGTAGAATCCGGCCAGTCGGGTCGACGCCGACGGGCGCAGGCCGAGGCGGGTCTCGCCGGGGACGCGTGTGCCGCCGGTGATGGGAGGGCAGGGGGTATGAGCATCGGAGCACGAACCTGCGCGACCGTCGTCCTCGCGGCGGTGCTGGCGCTTCTGGCACGGGAGCCAGGCCGTGCGGCGGCCGCCGGCGCCAACTGGCCGTCGTTCCGCGGCGAGAACGCCGCTGGCGTCGCCGACGGGTACACGCTGCCATCCGACTGGAGCGTCCCGGCCGCCCGCAACATCCGCTGGAAGGCGGCGATCCCCGGCCTGGGCCATTCAAGCCCCGTCGTCTGGGGCAATCGCCTGTTTGTCTCGACCGCCATCAGCGGCGTCGAGAAGCCCGAACTCAAGGTGGGCCTCTACGGCGACATCGGATCGGTGCACGACGCCAGCGAGCACCGGTGGCTCATCTACGCGCTCGATACCGGATCCGGCAAGGTGGTCTGGCAGCAGACGCTCCACACGGGCGTGCCCGCGATCAAGCGGCACCCGAAGGCGACGCACGCCAACTCGACGTTGGCCACCGACGGCCGATACCTGGTGGCGTTCCTGGGCTCGGAAGGGCTCTACGGCTTCGATCTCGACGGGCACCTCCTGTGGAAGAAGGACCTGGGCGTCCTGGACTCGTCCTACTACGTCGTGCCGGATGCGCAGTGGGAGTTCGGCAGTTCTCCCGTCATTTACCAGGATCGCGTGCTCGTGCAGTGCGACGTGCTCAAGGGGTCGTTCATCGCGGCGCTGAACATCAAGGACGGCCGCGAGATCTGGCGCACCAGCCGGGAGGATGTCCCGACCTGGGGGACGCCCACGGTGCACGTGGAGGCCGGGCGCGCGCAGGTGATCGTGAACGGCTACAGGCATGCCGGCGCGTACGACGTCGAGACGGGGAAGGAGATCTGGCGGCTCCAGGGCGGCGGCGACATCCCCGTGCCGACGCCGGTCGTGGCCGGCGGCCTCGTCTTTCTCACGAGCGCCCACGGCCCGGTGGCGCCGCTCTACGCGATTCGCCTGACCGCTGCCGGCGATATTTCGCTCAAGCCGGGTGAGACGTCGAACCCGTCGGTGGCCTGGAGCTACTCCCGCGACGGGGCATATATGATCACGCCGGTGGTCTACGGCGACTATCTCTACAACGCCAAGAACAACGGCGTGTTGAGCTGTTATCGGGCGAAGACCGGGGAGCGGATGTACCAGACGCGCCTGGGCGGCGGCACCAGCGGCTTCACCGCCTCGCCCGTGGCAGGCGACGGCAAGATCTACTTCTCCAGCGAGGACGGCGACGTCTTCGTCGTCAAGGCCGGGCCGGCGTTCGAGCTGCTGGCGACCAACCCCATGGGGGATGTGTGCATGGCGAGCCCCGCCGTCTCGCAGGGCGTCGTCTATTTCCGAACCAAGTCGCAGGTGGTGGCCGTCGCCGCCAAATAGGCGCGCCCCTTTCGGGAGGCCGCCAGGAGCGTGGCATGCGTCGAGTGATGCTGTGTGTGGTGTTGGTCGTGTCGTGCGTGCTCGCGGGCGCGGCCGCCGGCGGCGACTGGCCGCAGTGGCGCGGCCCCGGGCGGACCGGCGTGTCGGCCGAGACCGGCCTGCTGCAGCAATGGCAGGCCGCCGGGCCGCCGCTGGTCTGGAGCATCACCGGCCTGGGCAAGGGCTACGGGACGGTGGCGGCGGTCGGCGATCGTCTGTACGTGCAGGGCACGCAGGGCGACTCGAGCACCGTCTTCGCCCTGAATCGCGCCGATGGCGCGAGGATCTGGGCCAGGGCGCTCGGCCGGACGCTCGACCAGGACAAGGGCGGCGGGCCGAGGGGCACGCCCACCATCGACGGCGACGTGCTGTTCGCGCTGTCCGAGAACGGCGACCTCGCCTGCCTCCGGCTGAGCGACGGGTCGGTGGTGTGGGCCCGCAACATCCTCACGGACTTCGGCGGCCGCAATCCGCAGTGGCTCCTCAGCGAGTCGCCGCTGGTGGACGGCCCGAACGTGATTGTCACCCCGGGCGGCCGCAACGCGGGCCTGGCCGCGCTCGACAAGAAGACGGGCAAGACCGTGTGGACAACCGCGGACCTCAGTGATGCCGCGGCTTATTCCTCCGCCATCCTCGCCGACGTGCAGGGCGTGCGGACGGTCATGACGCTGACGTCGCAGGCGGCGGTCGGCGTGCGCGCCTCCGACGGCAAGCTCCTGTGGCGCTACACGAAGGCCGCCAACGACACGGCGAACATCACGACGCCGGTGTTCTTCAACGACCGGGTCTTCGTGACCTCGGCCTACAACACCGGCGCGGCGCTGCTGAAGCTGAGCGCTGTGAACGGCGAGGTCAAAGCCGACGAGGTGTACTTCACCCGGGACATGATGAACCACCACGGCGGCGTTGTCCTGGTGAATGGATACCTCTACGGGTTCTCGAACGCCATCCTGACGTGCCTCGAGGCGGACACCGGCAAGGTCATGTGGAAGAACCGGAGTGTCGGCAAGGGGTCGGTGACGTACGCCGACGGGCGTCTCTACGTGCTGGGCGAGGCCAACACCGTCGGCCTGGTAGACGCCTCGCCTGAAGCGTACGTGGAACGCGGACGCTTCCAGATCGCCGACCAGGGCTGGCCGAGTTGGGCGCATCCGGTCGTCGCTGCGGGCCGGCTTTATCTTCGCAACCAGGGCGTCCTGGCGAGCCATGACATCACCAGGAAGTAGGACGCCCGTGCGGATGAGGACACGCGCCTTCGCTGGAACGACGGCACGGGTGGCCGCGCTGGCCGGCCTCGTGTGGCTGGGGGCGGCGGCGCCCGCCGCCGCGCCCGCCACGCCGCAGGACTGGCCCATGTGGGGCGGCACGCCGTCGCGCAACATGGCCTCGCCGATGACGGGCCTGCCGGCCACGTGGGACCTCAAGACCGGCGCGAACATCAAGTGGAAGGCCGATCTGGGCTCGACCTCCTACGGCAATCCGGTCGTCGCGGACGGCAAGGTGTTCGTGGGCACGAACAACGCCAACCCGAGGAATCCCCGGGTCACCGAGGACAAGGGCGTCCTCATGTGCTTCCGCGAGTCCGATGGCGCGTTCCTCTGGCAGGCCCTCACCGACAAGCTGGAGGCCGGCAAGGAGCAGGACTGGCCGGAGCAGGGCATTGCCTCGTCGCCGGCGGTGGTGGGGAAGCGGCTGTATTACGTCACGAACCGAGCCGAGCTGGTGGCGCTCGACACGGAGGGGTTCGCCGACGGCGCCAACGAGGGTCCGTTCGTGGACGAGCCGGCGAAGGGGCCGCAGGATGCCGACATCGTGTGGAAGCTGGACATGATGAAGGACCTCGGCGTGGTTCCTCACAACCTGGCCAACTCGTCGCCCGTCGTCTGGGACGACCTCGTACTGGTCGCGACGTCCAACGGGCGCGAGGACGAGCAGGGCACGCTGCCCGCGCCGCGCGCGCCGAGCTTTCTCGCGGTGAACCGGCTCACCGGCAAGGTGGTGTGGCAGGACAGCTCGCCGGGCGATCGCATCCTGCACGGGCAGTGGTCGTCACCCGCGCTGGGCGAGGTGCACGGCGTGATGCAGGCGGTCTTTCCCGGCGGCGACGGCTGGCTCTACGCCTTCAACGCCAGGACCGGCGCGCCGCTCTGGAAGTTCGATCTGAACCCGAAGGACGCGGTCTGGCCGAAGACGCGCAACTATGGCCTGTCGACGCCGGTCATCCAGGACGGGAAGGTCTTCATGGCCGTCGGACAGGATCCCGAGGCCGGTGAGGGCGCCGGCCACGTGTACTGCATCGACGCGTCGAAGTCCGGCGACATCACCGAGAGCGGCCGCCTCTGGCAGTACGATAAGATCCGGCGCTCGATCTCGACGGCAGCCATCGCCAACGGGTTGCTGTACATCGCCGACTTCAGCGGCTTCCTGCACTGCCTGGACGCCGCGACCGGCGCGCCGTACTGGACGTTCGACATGCTGGCCGCGGTCTGGGGATCGCCGCTGGTGGCCGACGGCAAGGTGTACCTCGGCGATGAGGATGGCGATGTGATCGTGCTCGAGGCCGGCAAGGTGCTGAAGAAACTCGCCGAGCCCAACCTCGGGAGCGCCGTCTACGCCACGCCGGTTCCGGCCAACGGCGTCCTCTACCTCATGAACCGCTCGCAACTGGTCGCGATTGCCGCGACGCCCGCAGGCCAAGGCCGATGAGGGCACTGCGCGGTTTCGGATGGGCGCTGTGCGGCGCGCTGGCGTCGGCCGCGGTGCTGACGCTGGCCGCGCAGGCCCCGGACCGCGCCGACGCCTGGCCGATGTTCCGCGGCTCCTCCGCGCTGACGGGAGTCGCCGCCGCGCCGCTGCCGGCGACGCTCACGCTTCGCTGGAGCTACCAGGCGAAGGACTCGATCGAGTCGTCCGCCGCGATCGCCGACGGCGTGGCCTACGTCGGCTCGATGGACGCGCGTCTGCATGCGGTCGATCTGGCCACGGGCAAGGCGCGTTGGGTGTACGCGACCGCGGGGCCGATCGGGGAGTCCTCGCCGTGCGTTCGCGACGGCGTCGTCTATGTCGGCGACCTCGAGGGCGTCGTCCACGCCGTCGATACCGCCACGGGTAAGGCCCGCTGGACGTTCAAGACCGAGGGCGAGATCAAGTCGTCGCCGAACTGCGCGGGCAGCCGCATCTACATCGGCTCGTACGACCAGCACCTCTACGCCCTCAACGCCGCGACCGGCGCGCTGGTGTGGAAACTCCGCACCGACGGGCCCGTGCACGCCACGCCCGCGCTCGATGGGGACACCGTGTACGTGGCCGGGTGCGACGAGCAGTTGCGCGCCGTCGATGCGGCCACCGGGAAGGAGCGGTATGCGGTGCCCCTGGGCGCGTACGCCGGCGCCTCGGCGGCCATTCGCGACGGCCAGGCCTACGTGGGCACCTTCGGCAACGAGGTCGTTGCCGTCGACCTGGCGCAGCGCGCGATCCGCTGGACCTACCAGCATCCGACGCGCAGCTTCCCGTTCTACGCGTCGGCGGCCGTCACGGCGGACCTGGTCATCGTTGGCGGGCGCGACAAGCTGGTGCACGCGCTGAACCGTTCGACGGGCAAGGCCGCGTGGACCTTCACCACGCGCGCGCGTGTCGAGTCGTCGCCGCTGGTCGTCGGCGCGCGCGTCTTCGTCGGTTCCAACGATGGGGTGCTGTACGAACTGGATGTGGTGTCGGGAAAGAAGGTCTGGGAGTTCACGGCCGGGGCGCCGCTTTCGGCCTCGCCGGCGGTGGCCCAGGGTGCACTCGTCATCGGTTCCCAGGACGGGGTCCTGTACCGTTTCGGCTCCTGAGCGACGCGCATGAAGATCGCCTACATCACCGCCGGCGCCGGCCACATGTACTGCGGCAGTTGTCTGCGCGACAACACGCTGGCGATGTCGATCAGGGCCGCCGGCCACGATGTCCAGCTGATTCCCTGCTACACGCCGACGCGGACCGACGAGCCCAACGTCAGCCACGACCGGGTGTTCCTCGGCGGCATCAACGTCTTCCTGCAGCAGCACCTCGCCCTGTTCCGCAAGACGCCGTGGGCGCTGGACCGGCTGCTCGACTTTCCGCCGCTGCTGCGCCTGGCGACGCGCTGGGGCGTGAGCGTCGACCCGCAACAGCTGGGCGCCATGACGGTGTCGATGCTGCACGGCCCCGACGGCTTCCAGCGCAAGGAGATCGCGAAACTGGTCCGCTATCTCGCCGACGAGATGGGGCCCGACATCGTCACCCTCCCGAACTCCCTGCTCATCGGCCTGGCGCCGGCGATCAAGGCCGAGCTTCGCGTGCCGGTGTGCTGCACGTTCCAGGGGGAGGAGCTGTTCCTGGACAGCCTCGGCGAGCCGTACAAGTCGAAGTCCCTCGAGCTGATTCGCGCGCACGCCGCGCATGTCGACGCGTTCGTGGCCGTGAGCCGCTTCGGCGCCGATCAGATGGCCGGCTATCTCGGGATCGATCGCGCGCGCATCCAGGTGGTGCCCCTCGGCATCAACCTCGACGGGCATGCGAAGCGCGCCGGCGGCGATCCCGATCCGTTCACGATCGGCTACCTGGGGCGCATCGCGCCCGAGAAGGGCCTGCACCTGCTCTGCCAGGCCTATCACCGCCTCGTATCGCGCGGCACGGGATCCCGGCCGACCCGCCTGTGGGCGGCGGGCTACCTGGGGCCGGAACACCGGGCCTACCTGGCCGGCATTGAGCAGCAGATGAAGGACTGGGGACTGTCCCCGCAGTTCCGGTATCACGGCGAACTGGATCGCCGCGCGAAGCTGGAGTACGTGCGCGAGTTGAGCGTGCTCTCGGTGCCGGGTGCCTACGCGGACCCCAAGGGCCTGTTCCTCCTCGAGGCCATGGCGAGCGGCGTGCCGATCGTCCAGCCGCGTCGTGGCGCTGCGACGGAGATCGTCGAGACGACCGGGGGCGGGATCCTGGTCGCCCCGGAAGACCCGGACGCACTAGCCGAGGGGTGGCTCGGTCTCCTGTCGAATCCGGGGACACGCCGGGCGCTCGCCGATCGCGGGTACGATGGCGTGCGCGCCCATTACAGCGCCGCCGGGATGCGCGACCGGGCGCTCGAGATCTACCAGGCGCTCGTCGCGCGCCGCAAACTACCCCCGGGCTGATTTCCCGGGCGGCGAGCGACAATCGGTCCGGACGTGGTTTCCAGGGCGGAGCGTGACTGTGCTTGACGTCGTCGGTTTGTCGAAACACTTCGTGACGCCGGCCGGCAGCGTCCCCGTCCTCGCCGGCGTCGATCTGCGCCTGGAGGCGGGCGACAGCGCGTCGATCGTGGGCCCGTCAGGCAGCGGCAAGAGCACGCTGCTGCACATCCTGGGCGCGCTCGAGCCGCCAAGCGGGGGCAGCGTGCGTCTCGACGGCACCGATCCGTACGCGCTCGACGATCGCCAGTTGGCCGCCTTCCGCAACCGGCAGGTCGGCTTCGTGTTCCAGGATCACCATCTCCTGCCTCAGTGCAGCGTGCTCGAAAACGTGCTGATCCCCACCCTGGTCGCGCGCGGCGGCGGGGAGGATCCGCGCAGCCGGGCGCTCGCCCTGCTTGACCAGGTCGGCCTCAGCCACCGGCTGCACCACCGTCCGGCCGAGCTCTCCGGCGGCGAGAAGCAGCGCGTGTCGCTGGCGCGTGCCCTCGTGCGCCAGCCGCAGTTGGTGCTCTGCGACGAGCCCACCGGCAATCTCGATCACGAGGCCACCAGCGCGGTGGCCGACCTGCTCTTCGACCTGCACCGGATCCAGCGGACCATCCTCATCGTCGTGACCCACAACCTGGAACTGGCGCGGCGCTTTGCCGCGACCTACCGGCTGGACGACGCGCGATTGCAGCCGCTGTGAGCCGACTCCTCCTGCGCAACCTCGTCTACTACTGGCGGACGAACCTCGCCGTCCTCGCCGGTGTGGCTGCCGCGGTAGCCGTGCTCTCGGGGGCGTTGCTCGTGGGCGGGTCGGTGCGCGAGAGCCTGCGCGACCTGCTCGTCCAGCGGCTTGGCGCCACCGATGCCGTCATCGCCTCCGACCGCTTCTTCCGCGAAGCGCTCGCCGGCGCGTTCGCCTCCGCCGATGGCGCCGAGACGACGACCAGCGCGCCGCTGATTCGCCTGCAGGGCGTGCTCACGCGCGAGGGGAGGAGCCAACGGGCGCGCACCGTCCAGGTCTACGGCGTCGACGATCGTTTCTGGCGATTCCACCGGCTGACCCGATCCGGTCCTGAGGGGCGAGGAGCGTTGGTCGGGAGCGCGCTCGCCGACGCGCTCGGGATCGCGCCGGGCGACACGCTGCTGGTCCGCATCGAGATCGCCGGATCGGTTCCGAAAGAGTCGCTCTACGGGCGGCGCGACCGCGTCGGCCGCACGCTTCGCCTCACCTGTGACGGCGTGCTGCCGCCCGAGGAACTCGGGGAGTTCTCGCTGCAGCCCGTGCAGGGAAACGTGCTGGCGATCTTCGTGCCCCTGACCCGCCTTCAGCGCGACCTGGCGCAGCCCGCGCGCATCAACGCCGTGCTGGTCGCCTCGTCGCCGACGCCGGCCGATTCCGCCCGACTCCGCGCGGTGTTGAGGAAGACGTACGACCTGTCGGATCTCGGCGTGACGATCCGGCCGCTGCCCGCGCGCGGGGCCGTGGCGGTCGAGAGTGCGCGGATTCTGCTCGACGCACAGACAGCCCGCGCGGCCCGCGATGCCGGCGCGGCCGACGGGCTCGCGGCGTCAGGCGTCTTCAGCTATCTCGCGAATGCCATCCGTGCCAACGGGCGAGAGATCCCGTACTCGGTGATCACCGCCGCCGATCTCGGCCAGGGCGCGCTCACGTCCGTACGCCAAATCCCGGGGACGGGGCGGGTTTCCGAGTCGTCGGGCGCACCGGGGACGGGGCGGGTTTCCTCTCCGCTCCCGGCCGAGGATGTCGTCTGGCTCAACGAGTGGGCCTCGCGGGAGCTTCGCGCATCGCCCGGCGATGCCGTCGAGGTGGAGTACTACCGCTGGCAGGACCGCGGGCAACTGACGACCGAGACCGCGCGGTTCCGCCTGGCCGGCGTGGTGGCCATCGACGGTGATGTGGACGCGACGCTTGCGCCGGAGTTCCCGGGGATCTCGGAGGCGCGGGACATCCGCGCGTGGGATCCGCCGTTTCCCATGGATCTCGCGCGCATCCGCCCGGCAGACGAGGACTACTGGCGCCGCTACCGGGCCACGCCCAAGGCCTTCGTCACGCTCGCGCGCGGACAGCAGCTCTGGCACAGCCGCTTCGGCACCCTGTCGTCCGTGCGCCTGGCCGCACCGCGCGACGCGTCGGGCGGGCCGGCCTCTCCGTCTGCGGAGGGACAAGCCGCGTTGACGACGCTTGCAGCTGAGTTGCGAGGCCGTCTCGATCCGGAGGCCGCCGGATTCACGATAACGGCGGTGCGGGCGCTCGGCCTCGACGCGTCCCGGGGATCGACCGACTTCGCCGAGTACTTCGTGTACTTCAGTTTCTTCCTGATTGCCGCCGCGGTGCTGCTCGCGGCGCTCTTCTTCCGCCTCGGCGTCGAAGCGCGCGTGCGCGAAATCGGCATCCTGCAGGCCGTGGGGTTCCCGGCGACGACCATCCGCCGCGTGTTCCTGCTGGAGGGCGCCGCCGTCGCCGGCGTCGGCAGCCTGCTCGGCATGCTCGGCGCCATCGCCTACGGCGGCGTGCTCGTGTTCGGCCTTCGCACCTGGTGGGTCGGGGCCGTCGGAACCCGGCGCCTGTTCCTGCACGTCGGCGCCGCCGAACTCGCCATGGGCGCGCTGGTGTGCGTGGCCGCGTCGCTGCTCGCGATTCTGTGGACGCTCCGCGGCCTGCGCCACGCCTCGGCTCGCGCG
>Ga0315271_10001714_pt1 | contig 13372 bp, 13 predicted proteins | sample C3_top_MG_FD_204664 | JGI IMG/M metagenome (GOLD analysis project Ga0315271, IMG submission 204664) | Sediment microbial communities from Yellowstone Lake, YNP, Wyoming, USA - C3_top | ecosystem: Environmental > Aquatic > Freshwater > Lake > Sediment | place: USA: Wyoming | collected 2017-08-01 | reverse complement strand
CCGCCACAAGAGCTAGCCGGGCGGGCGCATCACCAGGCAGGTCCAGGCGGGCTCGTTCCACGGGCCCGCTTTATCGTTCCCGTCACCGGAGCCCCCGATGAAGATCGAGAACGTGTCCGACACGGCGCGCTGGGTGGCTGTGTACCGGGCGATGGAGACGGAGCGACCCGACGCGCTCTTCCGCGATCCTTACGCGCGCCGCCTCGCCGGCGAGCACGGCGAGGAGATCGTCCGCGGGATGCAGCGCGGGCGCCAGATGGCGTGGGCGATGATCACGCGCACCCAGGTCTTCGACGAGATGATCCTGCGGGCGGTGCGCGACGGGGCGGATACCGTCCTCAATCTCGCCGCCGGCCTCGACGCGCGCGCCTGGCGGCTCGACCTCCCCGCTGCTCTTCGCTGGGTGGACGTGGACCTGCCCGGCATCCTGAACCACAAGACGGAGCTCCTCAAGGGCGAGAAGACGCGCTGCCGCTATGAGCCGCTGGCGGTCGACCTCACCGATGCCGCCGCGCGGCGCGCGCTCTTCGAGCGCATCGGCCGGGAGTCGAAGAAGGTGGTCGTCGTGAGCGAAGGGCTGCTCATCTATCTCGGGGACGATGACGTCGCCGGACTGGCCGATGATCTCCACGCCGTCGCGTCCTTCCGCTGGTGGGTGATCGACCTCGCCAGTCCGCTGCTCCTCAACATGATGACGCGGATGTGGGGGAAGACGACCGCGGAGGCGAATGCGCCCTTCCGCTTCGCGCCCCCCGCGGGAACGGACTTCTTCGTGCCGCACGGGTGGCGCGAGGTCGAGTTCCACTCTTCAATGGATGAGGCGCGCCGGCTCAAGCGCGAGATGCCCGGGGCGGGGTTCTGGCGCCTCTTCATGTGGCTCTACCCGAAGCAGGTGCTCGAGAAGTACCGCCGGATGTCCGCCTTCGTGCTCCTCGAGCGCCGCTGACCCTCGTCACGGATTCGTAATCCGGCCGTGCGCGAGAGTTAATCGCGCGGTCACGAGCCCGTCGAACAGCGTGTGCTACTCTCGCGACAGGGAACGTCTCTCGTTCAACCTGTCACGGGAGGGGATCATGTTCACGAGACTGATCGAATCGCTGCCGGCGCGGGAGCCGGGGATCGGCGCACGGGCGGCCAGCCTGGCCCTGCACGCGGCCGTGCTCGGCGCGGCGGTGTTCGCCACCGGCTTCGCGAAACCGGCGCCCGTGGAGATCACGATCTTCGACACGCTCCCGGTGTATGTGCCGACGCACGTTCAGCACGGACCGGGACAGGTGGGTCGACGCAGCTGCGCGGCCCTCTGCTTTCCCCTGCCGGCGACACCGGTGGTCGACGTGCCAGCGGAGGATCCCTCGCCCGGTCCGGTGATCGACTTCCCGGACCCCGTCTTCGGGACGGCGGGCGTCGGCGCGGGGACGCCGGGAACCGGCGCATCCGGCGGTTCGCCCGACGGCATCTACGAGATCGCCGAGCATTCCGCCGCGGCTCTCCACGGCAACCCGCGTCCGGCGTATCCCGGGATCCTCCGCTCGGCCCACATCGAAGGCACGGTGAGCGTACGCTTCGTGGTGGACACCACCGGCCGCGTCGAGCCCGCGAGCATCACTTTTGAGTCCGCGGGGGAGCGGCTCTTCGAGGAATCGGTGCGCCGCGCGCTGCTGGCGTCGCGATTCTCCCCCGCGGAAACGCAGGGCCATCGCGTCCGAATGCTGGTGCGTCAGGACTTCGCCTTCCGGCTCACGCCGTAGGGGCGTCCGGGTTCGGGAAGGTGCCGGCGCGCTTCATGTCCTGGTAGGCCATCGCCTTGAGGCGCGCGATGCGTGTCGCCATCGGCGGGTGGGTGCCGAAGAGCAGGGCGAGGCCGCCCTCCCCGCCGGTGAGCCGGCGCCCCACCGGATCGGCGATGCACATGTGCGCCGTGCCGCGCTGGATGCTCTTGGTGGGCGCATCGGCGTGCTCGATGCGCTCGAGCGCCGACGCGAGCGACATCGGGTTGCGGGTGAACTGCGCGCTCATCGCGTCAGCGAGATACTCGCGGTCGCGGCTGACGCCGAGCGCCATCAGGTTGGCGAGGATCGGTGCGAGGACCCAGCTCACCACCCAGACGACGAGCAGGATGATCACGAGGGGGCCGCCGCCGCTGCCGCGGTCCTCGCGGTCGCGGCGCCCGCCGCCGAGGAGCCCGGACCGCGTGACGAAGTTCGCGAGGAGAGTGATCGCGCCCACGAGGGCGGCGAGCAGTGTCATGAGGCGCACGTCGAGGTTCTTGATGTGCCCCATCTCGTGGCCGATCACCGCCTGCAGCTCGTCGCGCGAGAGCGTGTCGATGAGCCCCTGCGTGACGGCGATGCTCGAACCCTTCTCTTCGAGTCCGGTGGCGAAGGCGTTCGGGTCGGGATCGGGGATCACCCAGATGCCCGGTCTCGGCACGCCGGACGCCACCGACATCTCCTCGACGACGTTGACGAGCTGCCGTTCCTGCGGCGTCTGCGGGTCGAGCAGTTCGCGTGCGCCGGTTGAGGCGAGGACGCGGCGCGGCCCGTTGTCGAAGGCCGACTTCGCCATCCAGGCCCCGACGAGCGTGAGCACGACGCCGAGCCAGGGGAAGAACGCGGCCGGTTGATCGGGGTGCGCGTTCTTCGCGGCGAGGTAGCGGATGAAGTCGCCGCCGAACCCCAACCAGGCGAAGAAGAGCAGGAAGCCGATCACCAGCCAGCGCGAGCGCCGGCGATTGGCTTCCTGCTGGGCGAAGAGGTTGACGCTCTCCGTCACTTCTTCGGTGGCAGGCTGAGATCGACCTTCACCACCTCGCGCTCGGCGGCATCGGTGATCTCCCAGAGCGACGCGGCGCTGGCGCCGGCCATCCCGGCGACGAGGCTCGTCGGGAACTGCTGCTGCTTGGTGTTGTACTCGGTGGCGGTGTCGTTGTAGAGCTGGCGGCTGAAGGCGATCTTGTTCTCGGTGGAGGTGAGCTCCTCCTGCAGGGCCGCGATGTTCCCTGTCGCCTTGAGCTGGGGGTAGGCCTCGACGACGGCGAAGAGCCGGCCGAGTGAGGCGCTCAGCTTCCCTTCGGCGGCGGCGGTCTGGGCCACCATCTGGGCGGTCGGCAGGTCGCCGGCGCCGCCGCCGCTCGTCGCGGTGATCGCGCTGTTGCGCGCAGCGATCACCTCATCGAGGGTCTGGCGCTCGAACTGCATCGCGCCCTTGGCGGCCTCGACGAGGTTCGGGATGAGGTCGTGGCGCCGCTTGAGCTGGACGTCGATCTGCTTCCAGGCGTTGGCCACCTGGTTCTTGAGACTGATGAGCCCGTTGTACGCGCCGATGAGCCAGAAGACCATGGCGGCGGCGATCGCGAGAAGGACGAGTGCGGACATGCGCGCTCCTTGGGATGGACAGGGCACCGTCGGCGTCGTTCAGGGAGGAGAACGACGAACGGGGCGGCGAAGATCGCCCGCCCCGCCGAACACTACGCGTACGACCGGGGCGGAAGTGTCAGTTCTTGGGCACCGCGGCTCCGGCCTTCTTGCGCTTGTCGAGCAGGAAGGTGGCGGGCAGGAGCATGAGCGGCGTCAGCAGCATGCCGAGGAGCGAATTGATCCAGATGAGCGCGAGGTAGAAGCCGGCGAGGCCGAGGCCGGTCCAGAGGGTCGCGAGGGTTCCCTGAGATTCCATGGATACCACAGGTGTCAGGTGTCAGGTGTCAGCTTTCCGGGGAGGAATGTACGATGTGGGGCCTTGGCGGGAAAGAGAGGGAAAGTACGTTACATCGGGTGACGACGGACGACGGGCGCGCGGCGCGGCTCCGGGGTGATGTCGAGCGGGTGCTCGGCGGCGCGGAGCGCGTCGTGCTGGCGGTGTCGGGAGGGCGGGACTCCATGGTCCTGCTGCACGCGGCGGTGGCCGCGGCGCCGGGGCGGATCGCGGCGGTCGCGACTTTCGACCATGGGACGGGCGCGGGCGCGAAGACGGCGGCGGCGCTCGTGGTGAGGACGGCGCGCGCGATGGGAGCTCGGGTGGAGCATGGTCGTTCGCGCGGCGTGGGGCGCACGGAGGCGGTCTGGCGCGATGCGCGCTGGGCCTTCCTGCGGAGCACCGCCAGGGCGCTGGAGGCGACCGTCGCCACCGCGCACACGCGCGACGACCAGATCGAGACGGTGATCATGCGGGCGATGCGCGGGACGGGGGCGCGGGGACTCGCGGCGCTCTACGCGCCGGCGCCGGTGCTCCGGCCGCTGCTCGACTGCTCGCGGGAGGACATCGAGGCGTACGCCCGCGTGCACGGCGTGCGGTGGCTGGACGACCCGACGAACGCGTCGCGGCGGCACCTCCGGAACCGGGTGCGGCTCGATCTCCGGCCGGCGCTCGAACGCGCACGTCCCGGGATCTCGGCGGAGTTCCTCGCGCTCTCCCGCCGCGCCGCCCGGCTGCGCGGGGAGGTGGATTCGCACGTCGCCGCGGAGCTCGCGCCGCGCGTGGATGCGCGCGGCGTGCAGGTTGCCCGGGACCTGCTCCTCCACTATGATGCGAAAGGGCTCGCGTTGCTCTGGCCGGCGGTCGCCGGACGGTTCGGGATCGCACTCGACCGGCGGGGCGTGGAGCGGTTGGTGGCGTTGACGCGCTCGGGACGCGCGGGTGCCCGGATCCAGCTTTCGGGTGGGTTCGAGGCGGTCGTGCATCGCGAACGCATCCTGCTCCGGCGCGTGCCGCCGGCGGCAACCACCGGGACGGCGCGGTTGTCGGACGGCTCGGGAGCGCTCGGCGCCTGGACGTTCCGGGCGGCGGCTGGCGAGGACGATCCACTCTGGAGCGCCGCGCTCCCATCCGACGCGGAGCTCACGGTGCGGGGATGGCAGCCCGGCGACCGGATGACGCCGCTGGGCGCGGAAACTCCGCGGCGGGTGAAGGGATTGTTGCGGGACGCGGGGATCGATGCCGCGCGTCGCGCGGGTTGGCCGGTCGTGCTGGCCGGCACGGAGATCGTATGGATCCCTGGAGTCCGCCGCAGTCTCGCGGCGACCGCTCGGTCCGGACGACCGGTGGTATGCGTCCACTGTGACCTACTCGACGACCGCTGATCCGAGGCTCGACGGACGGGCCGTGCGCCGCATCGTCTACGACGCGGGCACGATCGAGGGGCGCGTACGCGCGCTCGGCGAGCGGATCACCGCCGATTATCCGGACGGACCGCTGCTCGTGCTCGGGCTGCTGAAGGGGAGCTTCATCTTCCTGGGCGACCTCGTCCGCGAGATCCACCGGCCGCTGCAGGTCGATTTCGTGGTCGCGTCCAGTTACGGTTCAGCCATGAGTTCGAGCGGCGAGGTGCAGATGGTGTACGATCCGGAGACGTCGCTCGAAGGGAAGCACATCCTCCTGGTGGAGGACATCGTGGACTCGGGGCGCACCATTGGCGTGCTCTGGGACCTGCTGGCCGCGCGCCGGCCGCGTTCGCTCGCGATCTGCGCGCTCCTGCACAAGCACATCGCTGAGGACCCGCGGCATCCGGTGCAGTACGTCGGGTTCGATGCTCCGCACGAGTTCCTGGTGGGTTATGGATTGGATCACGCCGAGGATTTCCGTCACTTGCCCTATATCGCGAGCCTGCTGTAATGCCTGACCGCACACCAACCAACCGCGACTTCGACTGGGGGCGTTTCTCCAAGACGCTCTCCTTCTGGATGCTCATCTTCATCGTCCCGTTCATGCTCTGGCAGTGGATCGGGGGGGGGAAGGAGCAGCCGACCGAGGTCGACTATTCGCTCTACAGCCAGCAGCTGGATGCGGACAACATCACCTCCGTCACGATCGAGGACGGCAAGGTCATCACCGGGGACTTCCGCACCAAGGTGAAGGTGCCGGCGCGCGACCGGACGGCGGCGCACGACGTGACGAAGTTCACGGTGCGGCTGCCGGTGGCGAACGATCCGAAGGAAGCGGAGCGGCTGCGGAGCAAGAACGTGGCGGTGCGCTCGGCGGAGGGACGCCAGGGGATCGGCACGTACCTCATGCCGCTGTCGTTCATCCTGATCTTCGGGCTCTGGATCTACATCTTCCGGCAGATGCAGGCCGGCGGCGCGAAGGCGTTCAGCTTCGGGAAGAGCAAGGCGAAGCTGCTGAGCGGCGACACGCCGAAGGTGACCTTCCTCGATGTCGCGGGAGTGGAGGAGGCGAAGGAGGAGCTCCGCGAGATCATCGATTTCCTGAAGGACCCGCAGAAGTTCACGCGGCTGGGCGGCCGGCTGCCGAAGGGTGTGCTGCTGGTCGGCCCGCCGGGAACGGGGAAGACGCTGCTCGCGCGCGCGGTGGCGGGCGAGGCGGGGCGTCCCTTCTTCTCGATGTCGGGCTCCGATTTCGTGGAGATGTTCGTGGGCGTCGGCGCGAGCCGGGTGCGCGACCTCTTCGAGCAGGGGAAGGCGCACGCGCCGTGCATCATCTTCATCGACGAGATCGACGCGGTCGGGCGCCATCGCGGCGCCGGACTCGGCGGTGGCCACGATGAGCGCGAGCAGACCCTGAATCAGCTGCTCGTCGAGATGGACGGTTTCGAGTCGAACGAGGGCGTGATCCTCATCGCGGCCACCAACCGGCCGGACGTGCTCGACCCGGCGCTGCTGCGCCCGGGCCGCTTCGACCGCCAGGTCGTGGTGGACCTCCCCGACCTGCGCGGCCGCGAGGAGATCCTCAAGGTGCACCTGCGCAAGGTGCCGGTGAGCGAGGACGTCGAGGTGAACGTCATCGCGCGCGGCACCCCCGGGATGTCCGGTGCGGACCTCGCCAACCTCGTGAACGAGGCGGCGCTGCTCGCGGCGCGCCACAATCACGACAAGGTGTATCCGGCGGACCTCGAGGAGGCGAAGGACAAGGTCATGCTCGGCGCCGAGCGGAAGTCGATGGTGATGAAGGAATCGGAGAAGAAGAACACGGCGTACCACGAAGCGGGGCACGCGGTGTGCGCGCTCAAGACGCCGGGCTGCGATCCGCTGCACAAGGTCACGATCATGCCGCGCGGCCGCACGCTCGGCATGGCGGTGACGCTGCCGTCGGAGGACCGCTACTCGATCACCCGGAAGCAGCTGCTCGCGCGGCTGGTGATGGGTTACGGCGGGCGCGTCGCGGAGGAGCTCACCTTCGGGCACGACAACGTGACCACCGGGGCGCAGAGCGACATCCAGATGGTGACCTCGTTGGCGCGGCGCTACGTGAGCCAGTGGGGGCTGTCGGAGGCGGTCGGACCGGTGCTCGTCGGCGACAACGAGCAGGAAGTGTTCCTCGGCCGCGAACTGCAGCGCCACCGCGAGGTGTCGGAGAAGACGGCGCAGCTCGTGGATGGCGAAGTGACCCGGCTCCTGAACGAGAGCTACGAACGGGCGCGACGCACGCTCACCGAGAATGCGGACCTGCTGCAGCGTGTGGCGCAGGCGCTGCTCGAGCGGGAGACGCTCAGCGGAGAGGAGATCGACCTGCTGGTGAAGGGGGAGACGCTCCCGCCGCGCGGCGCGCCCGCCGCTCCGGCGACGCCGCCCGCGCCCTCGGTCCCGCCGGCCGCGGCGCGGCCGGTGAAGCCGCTGCTCGGCGGTCCGGAGGTCGCGCCGGCGTGATCGCGGCCGCGCCGCGCCCGCCCTGGATCGCGCGGGGCCGTGCGCTGCGCCTCGATCGTCCGCTCGTCCTCGGCATCCTGAACGTCACGCCCGACAGCTTCAGCGATGGCGGGCGCTTCGAGGCGCCCGGGGCCGCGCTCCGGCGCGCCGAGCGCATGGTGGCGGAGGGCACGGACGCGATCGACATCGGCGGCGAATCGACGCGCCCGCAGGGCGCCGTCGCGGTGTCGGCGCGGGAGGAGCTGGACCGCGTCCTGCCGGTGCTCGCCGCGGTGCGGGCGCGTTTCCCCGACCTGCCGTTGTCCGTGGACACCGTGAAGGCGGAGGTCGCGGAGCGGACGCTGGCGGCGGGAGCGGACATCATCAACGATGTCTCCGGCTTCCGGCTCGATGCGCGCATGGGCGCCGTGTGTGCGCGCGCGGGCGCCGGGGTGATCCTGATGCACTCGCGCGGCACGGTGAGCGACATGGCGAGCTACGAGCACGCGCACTACACGGACGTCGTTCCCGAGGTGCTCGCGGAGCTGCGCGCGTGCATCGCAGCGGCGGAGCGGGCAGGGGTCGCGCGAGACGCGATCGCCGTCGACCCGGGGATCGGCTTCTCCAAGCGGAGCGAGCACTCGCTCGCGGTGCTTGGCGCGCTCGCGGAGTTCGCGGCGCTGGGCTTCCCGGTGGTGATCGGTGTCTCGCGGAAGCGCCTGATCGGCGAGGTGAGCGGCGGCGGCGACGTGAACGACCGCGTCGAAGGGACGATCGCCGCGAACGTGCTCGCGCTCGCGGCGGGGGCGCGCGTCTTCCGCGTGCACGACGTGCGGGCGGCGCGGCGCTCGCTCGACGCGGCGTGGGCGGTGCTGGGCGCGGGCGGGGCGGCATGACCGGCGCGTCGTCGCTCCGCTTCCTCGAGTTCAACTGGCGCGACCTGCTGGAGATCGGCGTGTCGGCGGTGGTCATCTACCGCCTGCTGCTGCTCTTCCGCGGGACGCGCGCGCTGCAGATGCTCGTCGGCATCGTCGTGCTGGTGCTCGTCTATGCCACGGCGTGGGCGTTCAAGCTGACGATGATCACCTATCTGCTCGGGCTCGTCTTCACCTACGGCGCCTTCGCGGTGCTGGTGATCTTCCAGCCGGAGCTCCGCGCGACGCTCGCGCACCTGGGGCAGGGGCGGGTGATGCGCTTCCTCCGCCGTCTCGAGACGAACCAGGTGGCCGCCGAGATCGCCGAGGCGGTGGAGCGGCTGAGCGCGACGCGCACCGGCGCGCTCATCGCCGTGGAGCGCGGCGTCCGGCTTGGCGACTTCGCCCAGAGCGGCACGGTGATCCAGGCGCGGGTCTCGGCCGAGCTGCTCGAGACGATCTTCACGCCGCGGTCGCCGCTGCACGATGGTGCGGTGATCGTCCGCGGCGACTCGATCATCGCCGCGGGGTGCATCCTCCCGCTCACCACGGAGCATCTGAGCGACCGCACGCTCGGCACCCGGCACCGCGCGGCGCTCGGCCTGAGCGAGGAGACGGATGCGCTGACGATCATCGTCTCGGAAGAGACGGCCCAGATCTCGGTGGCCGAGCACGGGGTGCTGCGTCGCGGTGTGAGCGTGCAGGAGCTGCGCGCGCTCGTGGCCGGCGTGGTGCCGCGCGTCACCGCCGAGCATCCCTCGGAGCCGGTCGGCGGCTGAACGGTGGGGCATCCGAGGGGCGCGGATTCTCTTGCTTCGCGTTGTAAGTTCCGATAAGTTCACAGCTTATGCTTTTCCAGGACCTCGCCGTTCGGGTGGCCGAGGTGCGGGGCCGGATCGCTGAGGCGGTCGCACGGGGTGGGCACGCGCAACGGGTCGGCATCGTGGCGGTGACCAAGACGTACGGACCCGACGCCGTGGAAGCGGCGTACCGGGCGGGACTGCACGACGTGGGTGAGAACCGCGTGCAAGAAGCGCGGCAGAAGATGGAAGCGGTGACGGTGCCGGTGCGGTGGCACTTGATCGGCCATCTGCAGCGGAACAAGGTGAAGGAGATCGGCGGTTTCGCGCTCGTGCACTCGATCGACAGCGCGCGGCTGGCGGATGCGGTGGACGCGTTCGGCGTGCAACGCGGGAGTCCGGTGGACGTCCTGGTGCAGGTGAGCGTCGTCGGCGAGGAATCGAAGGGCGGCTTCGCGCCGGCGGAGCTGGCGCGGGAAGCCGAGCGGTTCACGATGCGGCGCGGGCTGCGCGTGACCGGGGTGATGACGATGGCGCCGCTCGAGGCCGATGAGCGGACGCTGCGGACGGTGTTCGGCGGCGCGCGCACCGCGCGCGACGTGCTGGCGCGGGCCGGCCTGCCGGCCGCGGAGCTGTCGATGGGGATGTCCGGCGACTTCACCGTCGCCGTCGAAGAGGGTGCCACGATCGTCCGATTGGGCACCGTACTGTTTGGAGCGAGAGGCCCATGAGCGACGAATCCTTTCATCTGACCCCGCTCGACATCCGGCGCTACGATTTCGGGAGCCGGGCCTTCCGTGGCTACGACGCGCAGAAGGTCGAGGATTTCCGCAATCAGGTGGCCGATGAGCTCGAGCGCCTTACCAAGCTGAACCAGGACCTCGACGCGAAGGCGCGCGGGTTCCACGAACAGCTCCGGGCCTTCCGCGAGCGTGACAAGGCGCTGAACGACGCGTTGATCTCGGCGCAGCAGCTCGGCAGCCAGATGCGCGAGTCGGCGGAGAAGGAGGCCCAGCTGATCCTGCGCGAAGCGCGCGTCGATGGCGAACGGATCGTCGAGGCGGCGCACGGCGAGATCCGGCGGCTGGAGGGACAGCTCGCCGCGCTCGACCGCTCGCGCGTCACCTATATCGCGCAGCTGCGCGCGGTGATCGAGCGCCAGCTGGCGGAGCTCGGGGCGCTCGGCGCGCCGCCGTCGGTGCCGGCGTCGCCCGTGGCGCCCGCCGCGGAAGCGCCGCGGGGCGACGATGAGGACGCGCCCGCGGACGCGCGGGGGCGCGTGAAGACGCCGGCGTGGCTGGAGTCGCTCGTCAAGGAATGACACCGCCGTACCGGCTCGACGACCCTCACCCGCTCGCCGTCGCTCCTCCGCACCATGCGCACGCGCGCGCCGGGATCGCGCTCGCGGCGTCCGCGGTGCGCGAGCGTTCGGCCGCGCCGCCGGAGGTCGCGATCATCCTCGGCACCGGCCTCGGCGCCCTCGGGCGCGAGATCGCGGTGGAGACGGCCATCGACTACGCCGAGATCCCGGGCTTCCCCCTCTCGACGGTGGAGTCGCACGCCGGCCGGCTGCTCCTCGGCACGCTCGGCGGGAAGCGCGTCGTCGCGATGCAGGGGCGGTTCCATCTGTACGAGGGATACACCGCGGCGCAGGTGACCTTCCCCGTGCGCGTCATGCGCGAGCTCGGCGCGAAGACGCTCGTCGTCTCCAACGCCTGCGGCGCGCTCAACCCGGAGTACCGGGCGGGGCAGCTGATGCTGATCGCCGACCATCTGAACCTGCTCGGCGACAATCCGCTCATCGGGCCGAACGACGACTCGCTCGGGCCGCGCTTCCCGGACATGTCGGCGCCCTATGACGCCGCGCTCCGGGAGATCGCGCGCGCGGTGGCGAAGCAGGCCAAGCTCACGCTGCACGAGGGGGTCTATGCGGCGATCAGCGGGCCGAGCTTCGAGACGCGCGCCGAGTACCGCATGCTGCGGAACCTTGGCGGCGACGTCGTGGGAATGTCCACCGTGCCGGAGGTGATCGTGGCGGTGCACGGCGGGATGCGCGTGCTGGGCGTCTCGATGATCACCGATCTGTGCCTGCCCGACACGCTGGAGCCGGTGACGCTCGAGCGCATCGTCGAAGTGGCGAACCAGGCGGAGCCGCAGCTGACCGCGCTGGTGCGCGGTGTCCTGGAGCGTCTGTGACGGCACCGGGGACCGAGCGGTTCCGCGTCTTCCCGGCCGACCAGACGGCCGATGCGCTCGAACAGGAGATGCTCGCGAAGTGGACCGCCGAGGACCTCCTCGGGCGGACGCTGCGCGAGCGCGAGGGGGCGAAGGACTTCGTCTTCTTCGAGGGACCGCCGACGGCGAACGGGAAGCCCGGCATCCATCACGTGTTCTCGCGCACGATCAAGGACCTCTTCTGCCGCTACCAGGTGATGAAGGGGCGGCGCGTGATGCGGAAGGCGGGCTGGGACACGCACGGCCTGCCGGTGGAGATCGAGGTCGAGAAGCAGCTGAAGATCAACGGGAAGCCCGAGATCGAGAAGTACGGCGTGGCGGAGTTCAACGCGAAGTGCCGCGAGAGCGTGTGGACGTACAAAGGGGACTGGGAGAAGCTGAGCGCACGCATCGGCTACTGGCTCGACTACTCCGATCCGTACGTCACGTACTCGAACGACTACGTCGAGAGCGTCTGGTGGGCGCTGGCGACGCTGCACGAGCGCGGGCACCTCTACCGCGGGCACAAGATCCTCCCGTACTGCGCGCGCTGCGGCACCGCGCTCTCGAGCCACGAGGTGGCGCAGGGGTACAAGGACGTGCGCGATCCGAGCGTGTATCTGGCGCTCGTGCTGACCGGGCTCGGCGCTCGGCGCCCGGCGCTCGGCACGGACGCGGCGCGGATCCTCGTCTGGACCACGACGCCGTGGACGCTCGTCTCCAACGTGGCGCTCGCGGTGAACCCGGAGCTCACCTATCTCCTCCTCTCGCGGAAGGGGAAGGACGAGAAGCCGCTGATCGTCGCCGAGACGCGCGCGGCGCCGGCGCTGGGGGAGGACTGGACCGACCGGTGGGAGATCGTGCGGCGCGTTCCGGGGAGCGATCTCGTCGGGCTCGGCTACGAGCGTCCGCTCGACTGGCTGCCGCTCACCGGCGAAGGGCGGCACCAGATCATCGTCGGGGAGAGCTTCGTCTCGGCGGAGGATGGGAGCGGCGTGGTGCACATGGCGCCGGCCTTCGGCGCCGACGACTACGCGGCGGGGCAGCGGCACGGGCTTGCCTGGCTGCACCCGGTGGATGAGCGCGGGCGCTTCCCGGCGGACCTCCCGCTCGTGGGCGGGAAGTTCGTGAAGGAGGCCGACGCGGCGATCATCGAGGAGCTCAAGAAGCGCGGCGTCCTCTTCCGGGCGGGGACGCTGGAGCACTCGTATCCGCACTGCTGGCGCTGCGACACGCCGCTGCTGTACTACGCGCGCGAGTCCTGGTTCGTGCGCACGACGGCCTTCCGCGACCAGATGCTGGCGCGCAATGCGCGGGTGGACTGGCATCCGCCGGAGGTCGGGCGCGGGCGCTTCGGCGAGTGGCTGCAGAACAACGTGGACTGGGCGCTCTCGCGCGACCGCTACTGGGGGACGCCGCTGCCGGTGTGGCGGTGCGAGCAGGGGCACATCGAGGCGGTCGGCAGCTACGCGAAGCTCGCCGAGCGCTGGGGGAAGCCGCTGCCGAAGGACTTCGATCCGCACAAGCCGCACATCGACGGCTACACGTGGCCCTGCGCGCAGGCCGGGTGCGGGGGGACGATGAAGCGGACGCGCGAGGTGATCGACACCTGGTTCGACTCGGGGTCGATGCCCTTCGCGCAGTGGCACTACCCGTTCGAGAACCGCGAGCTGACGGCACGTCAGTTCCCGGCCGACTTCATCGCCGAAGGCGTGGACCAGACGCGCGGGTGGTTCTACTCGCTGCTGGCGATCGCGGCGGGGCTGGGGGATGCGCTGCCGAACAACGTCGCGCCGGATGGGACGAGCGCGGTGGCGGCGCCCTACCGCGCGGTGGTCGTGAACGATCTCGTGCTGGACGAGATCGTTCA
>Ga0315271_10001712_pt1 | contig 13377 bp, 14 predicted proteins | sample C3_top_MG_FD_204664 | JGI IMG/M metagenome (GOLD analysis project Ga0315271, IMG submission 204664) | Sediment microbial communities from Yellowstone Lake, YNP, Wyoming, USA - C3_top | ecosystem: Environmental > Aquatic > Freshwater > Lake > Sediment | place: USA: Wyoming | collected 2017-08-01 | reverse complement strand
TGGCCCCTCCGCCCGCCGGCGCCCTCCGCCCGCCGGCGCCTTCCATAGCGACTGCCGCGCCCGGACCCCGGGTACACACGGGGTGCCGGCGGCGTTCGCCGGCCGCACACACGGGAGGCGGGCATGGGGTTCGTTGACGAGTCCATCGAGGTGGCTGTCGACATCCAGGCCGCCTACTCGCTCTGGCTCGACTACGAGCAGTACCCGCGGTTCATGCAGAGCATCGACGACGTGGCCGTGACCGGCTACTGCCGCCTCCGCTGGACCGGGCGCGTGTGCGGGCGCACCGAGGCGTGGGAGGCAGACGTCGTGGAGCACGTGCAAGACACGCGCGTGCGCTGGCGGGCTCGCGACGGGCGCGAGACTGGCGAGGTGACGTTCGAGAAGTGGGAGGCCGACTCCACGCAGGTGCACTACCAGCTCGAGTACGAGCCGGGCCCGTGGGGCGTGGAGGAGGAGGGCCTTCGGGCCTGCCTGCAGGCGCGTGTGCACGACGATCTGCTGGCCTTCAAGGAGTTCGCCGAGTCACTCGGGTGAAAGCCCTCCCGGGGGTCGCCGGGTACGCGGCGTACAGTCTCCCACAGGGCCGACTCCCCTTTTGGCATTGACTCGCCAGGCTTCGCTTACCCCCCGGTTGGCCCGTTTTCTCTGCCCCGATCCGTGCCGCCCCGCGCCTGCCCGATCCCCGGCAGGAACGCCTCACCGCGCGGCGAACCCTTGGCTGGGGTCGCCGGCCATACCAGTGCTCCTTGGCTCGCTCCGCTGGTCCTTCTCAGCTCAAACGGCGACCCCAGTTTGTTGGGCGGGCACGGGAGAAGGCGTGGGTGACGACGGGGGGGACCGGGTTGAGCAGACCAAAGCGAACCCTCATACTCGTGGCTTGGCCTTGACGGCTTACAAGGGAGAGTCTGTCCCATGATCGTCTTCGAAGACGTCACCAAGACCTACGACCCGGACGTGGTCGGCCTCCAGAACTTCACCTGTCACATAGGCAAGGGCGAGTTCGTGTTCCTGGTCGGCGCTTCCGGCTCGGGTAAATCCACGCTCATCAAGCTGGTGCTCAAGGAACTCGTCCCGGAGTCGGGGCGCATCCTCGTGGCCGGCCGCAACCTCGGCACCCTGCGGCACAGCAAGGTGCCGCTGCTGCGGCGCAACATCGGCTGCGTGTTCCAGGACTTCAAGCTCCTGCCCAACAAGACGGTGTACGACAACGTGGCCTACGCTCTCGAGGTAGTGGGCGAGCCGCGGCGCAGCATCCGCCGCAAGGTGCCGGAGATCCTCAGCCTCGTGGGTCTCAACGACAAGACCAACAGCTACCCGCACGAGATCAGCGGCGGCGAGCAGCAGCGCGTCAGCGTGGCGCGCGCGTTCGTCAACCATCCGCCGCTGCTCCTGGCCGACGAGCCCACGGGCAACATCGACCCCGAGACGGCGGTCGGCATCATGCAGTTGCTCGTGCGCATCAACCGCACAGGCACCACCGTCGTGATCGCCACACACGACCGCGACATGGTCAACCGCATGCGCCGCCGCGTCCTTCAGCTCGACGCCGGCCGGCTCGTGCGCGACGAGCGTCGCGGCGGCTACGACCAGGTGACCGACGTGGAGGAGCAGGAGGTGCTCACGTGAGACTCGGCTTCTTCCTCGGCGAGGCTCTCGGTTCCATGCGCCGCAACTGGGTGATGGCCATGGCGGCCGTCATCACCGTGTTCATCAGCACGGCCATCCTCGGCGCCGTGCTCGTCACGCGCGACAACCTCAACCAGGGCGCGACGAGCCTCAAGAACCGCGTCCTCATCGAGGTCTTCATCAAGGACGACGCCACCGAGGAGCAGAAGGCCGGCCTGGAGCAGAAGATCCAGCAGTTGCAGTCCCAGGGTCAGGTCAAGAGCTACAAGTACATCAGCAAGGAGGAGGCGCTCAAGCGCTTCGAGCAGCGGTTCGGCTCGCGCATCGTGCAGAACCTGCCCATCAACCCGCTGCCGGCCAGCTACGAGATCCAGGTCAAGAACACCGACCAGGTCGACGCGGTCGCGTCCAAGTTCTTCGACAACCCTGCCGTGGACAACGACCCGGGTACGCACAACGGGGTCAAGTACGCACGCGAGACCGTGCGCAAGATGCTCGGTACGATCAACCTGATCGGCATGGCCATGTGGGTCGCCACAGGTATCTTCGCGCTCGCCGCCGTGCTGCTCATCAGCACCACGGTGCGCCTCAGCATCTTCGCCCGGCGGCGCGAGGTCGAGATCATGCGTCTGGTCGGCGCCACCAACTGGTTCATCCGCTGGCCATTCGTGCTCGAGGGGTTCATCACCGGGCTCATCGGCGCCATCATCGCCGCCGGGTTCGTCTGGCTCGCCAACTGGGCGCTCGCCAACTGGCTCCAGAGCAGCGACATCAACTTCCTGGACATCCGCGTGTTCAGCATGTGGTGGCAGAACGGGTCCTGGCCCGCCGGCCTCATGCCCACGCTCGCCGTCCTCGGCGCAGTCCTCGGCGCCCTGGGCAGCATGGTGGCGCTGCGGCGCTACCTCAAGACCTGACGAAACGCCTGAGGCGCTCCGGCGCCTGAGTACTCGGCGGCCGGAGAGGGCGGACAAGGAACGCCCCCTCCGGCCGCCGAACTCTTTTGACTGCCATGGTCTCTCCGCGCAAACTCATGGTCTTCATCCTTCTGGCCGCCGCCGTGCTGGCATTCGGCGGGGCGGCGGCGGGCGCCGCGCGCGGTGAGACGGCCGCCGAGCTGCAGAAGAAGCTGCAGGACGCGCGCTCCAAGATCGATGCCGCCACGAAGCAGAAGCAGTCGCTGAACGAGGCGATCAGCGACCTCGACGGCCGGCTGGCGGCGATCCAGAAGAAGCTCGACGGTCTGGCTCCCGAGATCGCCGCCGTCGAGGAGAAGCTCTCCGTGACGCAGGAGAAGCTGGCACTGCTGCGCAAAGAACTGCGGCTCAAGCAGCTCGAGCTGAAGAAGGCGCGGGCCAAGCTGAAGCTCGAGCAGGAGAACTTCGCGCGGCGGGCCGTGCTGAGCTACAAGAGCGACGATCTCGACTACCTCGACGTGCTGCTCTCGTCTACGGACTTCGAGGACCTCATCAGCCGCGCCGACACCATCCACGACCTTCTGGGCGGCGACAACGCGCTCGTCGGCGACCTGCAGACGACGCGCGACGAGGTGGACGCCGAGAAGGACGCCATCGCCGAGCGCGAGGACGCGGTGGCCGCGGCGGCCCGCGTCCTCCAGGAGAAGAGCGACGAGCTCGCCGCCCTCAAAGCTGCGCAGGCGGCGAGTCAGGCCGCCGCCCTGGCCGTGCGCCAGCAGAAGCAGGGCGCGCTCAAAGGCGTCAACCAGGACCTCGCCGAGCTCGAGAAGCAAGAGAACGAGCTGCTCGCCGAGAGCCAGGCGATCACCGGCGTCGTCGGCGGGGGCGGCAGCACCGGCAGCGGCTCGGGCAGCCTGAGCTGGCCGGTGAACGGCCCGGTCACCTCGCCGTTCGGCTGGCGCATCCACCCGATCCTGGGCTACAAGAAGTTCCACACCGGCATCGACATCGGCGTCGGGTACGGGGTGCCCATCCACTCCGCGGCGGCCGGCACGGTGATCTACGCCACCTGGATGGGCGGCTACGGCAACGTGATCATCGTCGACCACGGCAACGGCCTGTCGACGCTGTACGCGCACCAGTCGAGCCTGGCCGTGGGCAGCGGCGCCCACGTCGCGCGCGGCCAGACCGTCGGCTACGTCGGCTCGACGGGGTTCAGCACGGGCCCGCACCTGCACTTCGAGGTGCGGGTCAACGGCAACCCCGTCGACCCCATGGGCTACCTCTGAGCCGGCGCCCGCCCGCTGCGGCCGGCGGGCTCCGTTTGCCGCTCCACCCCCGACCGACTACCATCTACGACCAATGCGCATCCTCCGCACTGTCATCGTCGTCCTTCTCGTCTCCCTGGGGTTCCTCGGCGGCTACTTCGTCGGCTGGTACCTGCACGGCGAGAACACGGTGCGCCTCACGCCGACCGAGGCTTCGTCCGCCAAGGACGCCGGCAAGCTCCAGCAGAAGATCATCGAGGAGCTGCAGACTCGGTACTACAAGCCGGTGAGCGTCGACAAGCTCTCCACCGCCGGCGTCAACGGCATGCTCAAGTCGCTCAAGGACCCGTACACGGTCTATCTCACGCCCAGAGAGGTCCAGGACTTCGCGGAGAAGGAGAAGGGCTCGTACTCGGGCATCGGCGCCTCGCTGCAGAAGACCAAGGACGGCCTCGTCATCACCGGCGTGTTCAAGGGGTCGCCGGCCAAGGCCGCAGGCCTCGTTCCCGGCGACGCCATCCTCACCGTGGACGGCAAGGACACCAAGGGCACGTCCATCGAGACCAGCATCACCCGCATCAAGGGCGCGGAGGGCAGCACCGTCACCCTCACGGTGCAGCCCAAGGACAAGAAGCAGCCGGTCAAGACCTACAAGATCGTGCGCAAGAGCATCGAGATCCCCGAGACCAGCAGCAAGATCATCATGGACAAGGGCGTCAAGGTCGGCTACGTGCAGCTCTTCGAGTTCGGCGGCCTCGCCGGCCGCGACGTGCGCAAGGCTGTCGACGACCTCAGCAAGAAGGGCGCGCAGTGGTTCGTCTTCGACCTGCGCTACAACGGCGGCGGGCTGCTCACCCAGGCTGTGGACGTCACCAACGTCTTCCAGCAGGGGCTCGTCACCTCCACCGCCGGCCTGCACTCGCCCAAGGAAGTGCTCGACGCCACAGGCCCCGTGGCCACCAAGAAGCCCATGGTCGTGCTTGTCAACGGCTTCTCCGCCAGCGCCTCCGAGATCACCACCGGCGCGCTCAAGGACCACAAGCGCGCCGAGATCATCGGCACCACCACCTTCGGCAAGGGCCTCGTCCAGACGATCATCAATCTCGGTAACGGGGCCGCCCTCAAGCTCACCACCGCCGTGTACCTCACGCCCAACGGCACCAACATCAACAAGAAGGGCATCACGCCGGACATCCTGGTCAAGGACAACCCCAAGTCCAAGGCCGATGAGCAGCTGCAGGCGGCGCTGCGCTACATCGACCGGCAGCAGAAGAAGAAGTAGCCTCATGAGTCCCTCGCGGCGTCCCGGCGGCCCGGGCGACAGAGCGAGAGGAAGAGGGCGAGGCCCTGACCAGGGCCGAGGCTCGCAGCCCCGAGGCCCGCAGCAGCGTCCGCACCAGCCCGAAGAGCCCCAGGACCGCAGCCGCCCGCTCCCGTACCGCGTCGCCCGCTGGGGCAAGTTCTGGTCGCTCGAGCCTCTCTTCGCCGACCAGCGCTCGTATCTGGTGGCCAAGGCCGGGATGCCGCCGAAGCTCGACGACCTGGTCCTCGCCGTGCCGTCGCACGGCGACAGGCGCAGGATCGTCGAGGTCCTCGGCGGCAGCGACGACGTCAAGGCCGTCCTGCGCGCCCTGCTCCACGCCAAAGGCGTGCGCCAGGGCTTCCCGAGCGCCGTGACGGACGAGGCGGCCGCCGTGAAGGCGCGTGCCACGCGCCCCGACGCCGGCCGCCACGACCTCACGGAGCTGCCGACCTTCACGATCGACCCGGACACCGCGCGCGACTTCGACGACGCCATCTCGGTCGCGCGCGAGGGCACCGGGTACCGGGCGCACGTGCACATCGCCGACGTCAGCTACTTCGTCGACGGCGACGGCGAGATCGAGCGCGAGGCGCGCCGCCGGACCTCCAGCCTGTACCTGCCGCTCTTCGCCGAGCCCATGCTGCCGGCGGCGCTCAGCAACGACCTGTGCAGCCTGGTGCCGCGACAGCCGCGCAAATGCGTCACCGTGGAGTTCACGTTCGACGCCGCGGGCCACCGCACCGCCACGCAGTATTACCGGTCGCTCATCAGCAGCGACCACCGCCTCACCTACGGCTTCGCCGACACGGTGATCGGCCCGGCCGGGGTGGAGGCCGCCGCCGGTACGGACGACCCCTCCGGCGCGCTCGCCGCCGCGGTGCCGCTCGCCGACCCCAAGGCGGCCGTCGCCGCCCTGCCCGGCGCGCACCTGGTGGCCGGCAGGGCGGAGCCGCCGCGCGACGTGCCCGACGCCACCATGGAGGCCGACGACGCGCTGCGCGAGCAACTGCTGCTGGCCGCCGAGCTCGCCGGGGTGCTGCGCCGCCGGCGCCTGGCCCGCGGCGCGCTCACCATCGGCTCGTTCGAGCCCGAGTACGCGTTCGACCACGCGGGCGCGCTCAGCGGAGCGGCCGCGCGCCCGGAGACGCCCTCGCACGCGCTGGTCGAGGAGTTCATGCTCGCCGCCAACGAGGCCGTGGCCGAGTACCTGCTGCGCAAGAAGGCGCACACCATGTACCGCGTGCACGAACCGCCGGAGGCGGCGAGCACGCGCGAACTGCTCGACCAGCTCGAGGAGCTGGGCGTGCCCACACCGCCGTTCCCGGCCGGGGAGGCGGTCCCGGCGGCCCAGCTGGCCGAGTTCTACGGCCGCCTCAGCCGCCTCGTCCTCGAGACGAGCGTCCGCGAGCGTCGCGGCCGGCTCTCGTGGTCCACGCTCATCCTGCGCTCGCTCAAGCAGGCGCGCTACGCGCCGGTCAACCTGGGCCACTTCGGCCTCGCCAGCCCGGCCTACCTGCACTTCACCTCGCCCATCCGCCGCTACCCGGACCTCGTGACCCACCGCAGCCTGCTCTTCCACCTCGGAGAGGGCGGATCCGAGCTCGGCGACGCCGAGCTCGCCACGGCCGCCGAGGACTGTTCCACGCGCGAGCGGGACTTCAGCCGGGTCGAGCTCAAGGGCGACGACGTGGCCCTGTGCTTCCTGCTCGAGCGCCGCTTGCAGGCGGAGGGCTGGGAGCAGACGTTCACCGGGGAGATCGTCGGCCTCGTGGGCGGCGGGCTCTTCATCCGCTTCGGCGACGTCTTAGAGGGGTTCCTCTCGTCGCGCCGCCTCGGCGGCGAGCGCATGGAGGTCAGCGAGCACGAGACGGCCCTCGTCGGAGAGTCCACCGGTACGCGCCACCGGCTCGGTGACGCGATCGACGTCAAGGTCGAGCGCATCGACAAGCTCACCGGCAAGGTCGACCTCGCGCCGGCGGGCCCGCCCGGCGACCGCCCCGTCACCGGGCCCAACCGCCGTCCGGCGCGGCGGACCACGGGCTCACGCCCGCACCGCCGCCGCGCCCCCGGCCGCTAGACCCAGCGCAAGCACCGCTGACCGCCCCCCTCGCACGCTCACGTCCGCCCGGGCGGGAGCAGGGTCACGCGACACTGTGACTTGATAGCTTCAAAGCTATCAGCGGACAGTGTCGCGCCGAGGACATCGCGCCGCCCCCGATGCGGTACTCTAGGCGGCATGCCGCGAGAGACCGGGATCAAACGCGTCGCCGAGAACCGCAAGGCGCGCCACGACTACTTCATCGACGACACCTTCGAGGCGGGCATCGTGCTCGTCGGCACCGAGGTGAAGTCGCTGCGCGAGGGCCGCATCAACCTGCGCGACAGCTACGTTGAGGTGCGCGGCAGCGCGCACGCGCCGGAACTGTTCCTCGTCGGCGCCCACATCAGCCCCTACGACCAGGGCAACATCTGGAACCACGACCCGTTGCGGGCCCGCAAGCTGCTCATGCACCGGCACGAGATCGAGCGCCTCGCCGGTAAGGTACGCGAGAAGGGCTACACGATCGTGCCGACCAAGGTGTACCTCAAGGACGGGCGCGCCAAGGTCGAGGTCGGGCTCGGGCGCGGCAAGAAGCTCTACGACAAGCGCCACGACATGGCCGACAAGGACGCCAAGCGCGACATGCAGCGTGCCTTGCGCGGACGCGGGGAAGACAGGCGGTAGGAGCCGGCGTCACTTCGCGGCGCCGGCGGGCCGACCTTGGGGGAGGCGTCGATGGACACGCTCAGTCAAGAGCAGATCGCGGCCGCGCTCGCAGAGCTCGACGGATGGGGGTTCCAGGATGAGGCCTTCGTGCGCACGTTCCGGTTTCCGGACTTCGTGCACGCGGTCGACTTCGTGGAGCAGTTGGCCGAGGTCGCCGAGGAGCAGAAGCATCACCCCGACATCGACATCCGCTACAACAAGGTCACCCTGCGCCTGAGCAGCCACGACGCCGGCGGCGTCACCCAGCGCGACGTGAAGCTGGCGGAGGCGCTCCAGCAGTTCGCCTGAGGCGCCCGCGGGCCGCCGGGAGCCGGTGTCCGGGCCGGCGGCCGGCCCGTGCCGTCTCGGAGCGGCGCGCAGGCGCACCGTGCTAGAATGCCTGACCGTGCCCTCGTAGCTCAGGGGATTAGAGCGCGCGCCTCCGGAGCGCGAGGTCGAAGGTTCGAATCCTTCCGGGGGCACCACTAGCCTCAGCGTAGTTGCGCAATCACGTGGATTCTGACTGCCCCCTTCGCACGCTCCCCTTCACAGAAGGGCGATTCGCCCGGGTCGTACGCACCACGAGTCTCACGGGTGCGACATACGAGCCCTCGACGTGGTGGAAGCTCGACCGCTTTCTCGTGCCTTGAGCTTCGTCACCCGTTGCCCAGCCGGCTTCTCGCGCATCCTTCCGGTATGAGCACTAGCGAAGTTGGGTGCCGACAATGTCACCATCGCGAGACTCTTCCCGTCGTCGTCCGAGGCAGGTGCTGTGCTAGAGTCCTCACCCGAGGTAGACGTCGTCCGTCCGCGCATGGGGAGGTACGTGGTGCGTGTTGATTTGGCGGTTCTTGCCGACTACGCGACTGTGACGGCCGATCAGAAGCTGGTCATTGTGGGCGTGTTCGACGTCATCCAAGCGAAGACGGTCCCAGTGCTCCACCCGTCGATGTACGTGGCTCTCAGAATCTGCTCGGGTGTCATCGACAACGGCGACCACACGGTCGTTGTTCGCTTGGTTGATCCGGACGGCAAGTCCTTGGGACCAGAGCTGAAGGCTGACTTCACCGTATCCGTGCCCCTGGAGGATGATGGCGAGGGCGCGCTCCAACTCGTGATGGGTATGGGCAACGTCGAATTCAAGGAATTCGGCCCCTATGCCGTTGACATCCTCATCGACGACAGGTTCGAGGATACGGTAGCCCTGAGGCTGCGGGAGTCGTGATCGCCAATCGCGCACCACGATGACGGTCGAGGATGGCACAGGCAGCACCTACCCCCGCAGCGCCCACAAGCTGCTCGGCAGAATGCGACGAAGCCGCTACGGTTGGGGCGAAGGACAACTGCGTAAGCTCTATGAGGGGTTCGGTTTTGAGGGTCGGGATGTAGGAAATCACGTGTGTTACTATCACCCCTCCCACCCTGACCTTCGCCGCCAGGTGCCACGACATCGTGATCTTAGGGAGTATGTCGTAGCTGACGCCATCGACGCCGTGGAGGAGCTGCTTCGGCGGGAGGGAGAGGAGACGGACGGATGAAGGACCTTAGCTACTACCGACTGCAGCCCTACGAACGCACGCTCGAGATTCGTTTTGAGGGCGACGAGCGGTACCTCCTTTACCGGCTCAGGGAGATTCCCGCAATTGCTGGTGACGGCGCCACGAAGGAAGAGGCGCTCAAAAATCTCCGAGAGGCTTTCGACGATTACATCACGTGGGCGCTCGACGAGAGTCTCCGTATCCCGGAGCCGGCCCGCGGACTCATGCGGACTCCCCACCAGAAGCAGACTACCGCGGTTACTCCTCAGGTGCTCCCCGGCGCCTCGGTGGCCGATCTCACGTCGAACGCTGTCACTGCGGGTCCGGAGACTCGGCTCGAGATGGTCGCATAGGAATCCGAATTGGAGTGCCTTGGTGCCCACTGAGGGCCCGCCGCGGCGATGAGCCGCTGCGGGCCTTTCTTCTGCCTGACAGCGCAGTGTTATGCGCTTCGGCCAGATCCGCCCACACCCGCGGCCTGGTGCCTCACAGGCGTCGCTGGACGAGCGCGGCCTCAGAGATCGCGCCTGTCGGGTCCGAGGTGGCGCCGTGGTCGTCCTGTGTCACAGGTGCTCCTTGCGTCGTCCGGCGAACGCTAGCACGGCCTGCGATACGCTTGCCCGATGCAGGACCGCCCGCCAGCCTCCGCCTACACCGCCGCCGTCGGCATGACGCTGGCGTTCGCGCTGTCGTTCGTAGCCACCAAGACGGCGCTCAAGGGGTTCGAGCCGCTGCTCATCGCGCTGCTGCGGTTCACGCTGGCCGGCGCCATCCTGTGGGTGGCCTGGCGCCTGCGGCCGGTGCGCGAGCCGGTGACGCGCAGGGAGCTCGGCCGGCTCGCGCTGATCGGCTTCGTCAGCCTCACCGTGTACTTCAGCTTCGAGAACAGCGGGATCGCGCGCACGAGCGCCTCGCAGGCCGCGATCCTCATCGCCACCATCCCGATCTTCGTCGCCGTGATCGGGGCGTTCCAGCCGGCCGAGCGTCCCACGGGTCGGCAATGGGCCGGCATCCTGCTCTCGTTCGCCGGCATCGTCGCGCTGGTGATCGCCGCCGGCAGTTCCGGGGGCGGCTCTCTCACCGGCAACCTGCTGGTGCTGGCCGCCTCCGTGTCGGGGGCGGTGTACAGCATCCTGGCGCGGAGGCTGCTCGTGAGCCGATCCGCGCTGTTCGTCACCGCGTACCAGAACCTGTTCGGCGCGCTCTTCATGGCGCCGCTGGCGCTGGTGGAGGCGCTCGTCGTGGGGGTCCGCCGGCCCACGGCACAGGCGGCCGGCGGCGTCCTCTTCCTCACGCTCGTGTGCTCGATCCTCGCCTACCTGCTGCTCAACTACGCATTCCGCTTTCTGCCGGCGAGCCGGGTGAGCGTGTTCATCAACCTCACACCGGTGGTGGCCGTGGCGAGCGCTTACGTGCTGCTGGGGGAGAGGCTCACGCTCGCGCAGGGCGCAGCCGCGGTCGTGGTGGTGGCGGGCGTGTGGGTGACGAACAGCGGCCGGCGCGGAGGCGCGGCGAAGTCGGGCGGAGCGGGCGAGCCGGAGCTCAGAAGTCCATCGGCAGGATGAGATCGCGCTCCAGCGCGGTCACGATCCGGTCTGCCTCGTCCTCGAAGTTGCGCCGCACCATCTGGTCGGCCTCGCGGGCGAGCGCCTGGGCGCCGAAGTACAGCTCGCGGTTGAGCTGCTCCACGGAGGCGCGGTCCAGCGTCACTTCGCGCCGCGTCTCGCAGTCGGGACAGCGGAGGTCGAGCGTCCAGGCGGACGGGCCCGTGCGGTCCCAGTCGATGGGGTAGACAAGAGTGCCGCCGCAGACGGGGCACTTGTGCGCCTCGAAGTCCTCGCTCACGCGCGGAGGCGGCGGAGGCGCGCAGCACGGCAGCGGAGCGGTCGTGGCGGGAACGGACTTCGGGGCCCGCGCGGTCCGGCGTCGGCGCATCTGGTCGAAGACCATCAGCTCCACCGACGTCCCGTCGGGGAAGACGAACAGCTCGATCTTGAACTTCTCAGCGCTCACGACCCGCCTCCAGGAGTGTGGTCCGTGTCCCTCGCTCACTGCACGTATCGGCCGTCCGCCGCGGGCGCTTGAGGGGTACATTCGTTGGCTGCGCACGGCCCTCCGCGAGGCCCTCATCTGGACAGGCCCGAGCGCGGTGGGGAATACTACCGGGGCGCCTCACCGCGCTCCGACATGACCGTTTCTCCCTCAGACAACGCGCAGCAGCTCTCCACCCTGCCCATCGGCATGTTCGACAGCGGCATGGGTGGCCTCACCGTGCTCCACGAGTGCCTGGTGCAGCTGCCGGCAGAGCACTTCGCCTACGTCGGGGACACGGCGCGGTTCCCCTACGGCGAGAAGAGCCGCGAGCAGCTGGAGTTGTTCTCGCGGCAGATCACCGCCTTCCTCGAGACGGTGCCGTGCAAGCTCATCGTCGTGGCCTGCTACTCGGCCACGTCGGCGGCGCTGCCGGTGCTGCAGGAGCAGTTCGAGACGCCCATCATCGGCGTGGTCATGCCGGGCGCGCGGGCGGCCGTGGAGACCTCGCGCTACCGCAAGATCGGCGTGCTCGCCACAGAGGCCACGGTGGCGAGCGGCGCGTACCCGCGCGCCATCGCCAGCCTCGACTCCGGAGCCGAGGTCATCCAGCAGGCGTGCCCCGGCCTGGTCGACTTCATCGAGGCCGGGGACGTGGCCAGCCAGGAGCTGGCCGACGCCGTGCGCGGCTTCACCGAGCCGCTCAAGGCGCGCCGGCCGGACGTGGTCATCCTGGGCTGCACGCACTATCCGCTCATCGCGCCCATGCTGCAGCGCTTCCTGGGGCGTGACGTCACGCTCATCAACCCGGCGGCGGAGATCGCCCGGGAGGTCGAGGCCATGCTGCTGCGTCAGGGCCTGGAGCGCCCGGGCGACGAGATGGGCTCCTACCGCTTCTACACCACCGGCGACGTCGACCGCTTCCGCGACACCGGCGCCCGGTTCCTCCAGATGCCGCTCACGCGCGTCCGCGCTCTGCCGCTCGAGCGGCTCAGCGAGCTCGTCGCGCCATGACCAGCCGGTTTCTCGTGAGGGCGGCGGTCTACGCCGCCCTCTACGCGGCGCTCACGCTCGCCCCGGGGCTGAGCTCACTCGCCTACGGGCCGGTCCAGTTCCGCGTCTCGGAGGTGCTCATGGTGTTCGCCTGCTTCGACCCGGCGGCCGTCGCAGGCCTGACGGTGGGGTGCGCGATCGCCAACCTCGGCAGCCCGATGATGCCGGTGGACACCATCTTCGGCGCCCTGCTCACGCTGGTGGCCGGCGCGATCATGTACCGGGTCGGACCGCGCGTCGTCGCGCTCGCCGCGCCGGTGGTCGTCAACGCGTTCGGCGTGGCGGCGATGCTCGCGCTCGTCCTCGACCTGCCATACTGGGCGAGCGCGCTCTGGGTGGGCATAGGCGAGGCCGCGGTGCTGTTCACGCTCGGCCTCGCGCTGCTGCTCTCGGTGCGCAGGCACCGCGATCTGTTCGGACTGACACGACCGGCCGCTTGACGGCCGTTGCCGCCCCGGCGGCGAGGAGGAAGACGTGAGACAAGGACGCAAGCCCGACGAGCTCCGTCCGGTGACCATCACGCCGGCGGTGGCCAAGTTCGCCGCCGGCTCGGCGCGCATCGAGTTCGGCGACACGCACGTCTTCTGCACGGCGTCGCTCAGCGACGGGGTGCCGGGCTGGCTGCGCGGCTCCGGCCGCGGCTGGCTCACCGCCGAGTACAGCATGCTGCCCGGCGCCACGCCCACGCGCACGGCCCGCGAGGCCGTCCGCGGCAAGCAGTCCGGGCGCACCATGGAGATCCAGCGCCTCATCGGCCGCAGCCTGCGCGGCGTCATGGACATGGGCATCATCGGCGAGCGCACCATCGCCGTCGACTGCGACGTGCTGCAGGCCGACGGCGGCACGCGCACGGCGAGCATCACCGGCGCCTACGTGGCCGTGTACCAGGTCG
>Ga0315271_10001709_pt1 | contig 13381 bp, 12 predicted proteins | sample C3_top_MG_FD_204664 | JGI IMG/M metagenome (GOLD analysis project Ga0315271, IMG submission 204664) | Sediment microbial communities from Yellowstone Lake, YNP, Wyoming, USA - C3_top | ecosystem: Environmental > Aquatic > Freshwater > Lake > Sediment | place: USA: Wyoming | collected 2017-08-01 | reverse complement strand
CGCGGGCGATGACGGTCAGGAGAGAGAGCCGGTCGTCGCCGTCGAACTCCAGCGCCCCCGACTGCCTGACCTCACCGAGGCAGAAGATCTTCACGATGACCCGGGTGGGAATATTGACGACGTCGGATGGCCAGACGGGCACGTTCCACCATGGCGACGATCTCTGGAACAGTTCCGCCGTGTCTATCTCGAGCTGGTCCGAGAGGCCGTTCTCGGCCCGTCGCAGGATGTACAGTTTCTTCCCGGCGCGCTCGGTCACCCCGCCTGCCGCCGAGATGGCCTGAAGCAGGTTCCACCTCCCGGAGATGTTGAGGGCGCCGGGTCGCGTCACGGCTCCCAGGACCGAGACCGGCTTGTTGGCGAAGTCCTTGACGATCACCGAGACGCTCGCACGGTTGACGTACTTGGCGGTGAGCATCGCCTCCAACCGGGCGGCCGCCTCACCAGCCGTCGACCCTCCGACCTTGAAATCGCCGAGCAGGGGCAGCGCCACGTCGCCGTTCTCGTTCACGCGACGCTCCAGGTTCAAGTCGGGAACCTCGAAGACCTTTATCTCGACCAGATCCTTCGGCCCGATTCGGTACTCCCCCGTCGCCTGTCCCAGGGCCGGCAAGACAGGGAGAAGGAACAGGAGCAACACCGATCGGAGGAAAGGCGCGGCATCGTCCCAGCAGTCACCCTCTCGACTCATGTTCGGACAGATCCGCGGAACGGCTTCTTCATCCTCACGACATATTACCGGTTCTCAGTGGGCGTTGGCCGAAACGAGAGACCCGTGGTGAAGCGGAACGTCGAGTAGCCGGAGCCGGGGACGTTCGACGTGTTTTTCGTCTCCGCCGCGAGAACGGTGAGCTGGAGCGAGCGGTTGAGCCCGAAGTCGAACCCGCCTCCCCACGTCACAATGTCATCCTGCCGCGTCACGACCTCCCCACCCTGAATCTCCACGGGAAGGGGATAGCGGTTCGAGCCGGCGCTGACGAAGCCCCTGAGCGTCGTGCGTTGCCCCACCCCCACGTTCACCGATCCGCCCACGCGGGTCTCGATGAAGTAGGGGTTGTCGGCATAGAGCGAGTTGACCGGCGCCCGGTCGACCCACCCTTGAAGCTCCACGCGCCTCGAAACGAAGTACGAGAGATACGCCGAACCCGCCAGTTCGTTGTAGTCCGGGAAAGTCGAACAACCGGTGGGCCTCGCCTGCACGTACCCGCCCAGAAGCGACAGGTAGAAACGCTTCTGGTCGTAGCGAACGGCGAGGAGGTATCCGGTCGTCTCGTTGTTGCGCCCCGTCGAATCGTTCACGAAATCGGCCTGTTTCTTTTCCACCAGCCCGGCCACGCTGAAGTACTCGTGGAAGCGGTATCGGAGCCCGGCGAACCCGGCCGTCTCGGTCCGGTCGAGGCTCGTGACGCTCGACGTCGCGCCCGTGATTTCGGTGTAAGTCGTCCGGGCCACGCCGTAGCCGCCGACGGCCGAGAGCCGGCGCAGAAACTCGATTTCCAGCTCGGCTCCGCCGCCGTCGGTCCGGTGTATGTAGGGCTGCTGCTGCTCGGAGCTGAGAGGCTCCGACCGGCTCCACGTCGCTCCTTTCGCGGAGAACGTCAGGCGATTGAAGAGACCGACAAGCGAAGCCGAGTAAAGACCACCGAGGTTCCGCAACTGCACGTATTCCCGGTACCACGTGTACTCCGGCACGACGTCGCCGCGAAGGTAGAGCTTGGGGCCGAGCGGCAGCAGGTACCGGACACCCGCCGCCACCGTCGCCGTCCAGTCCGGAAGCGGGTTGCTGGCCGTGCCGAAGACGTTGTTCGTGTACCCGATGCCGCCGAACGCGAGCGTCGGCAGCAGGCGGACCGGGCCGAGGTGGAACCGGGCATGCTCCTCCTCGAACTTCACCTGCTCGCGGAGCAGCAGCCTCCGCTGGTGGATCGCTCCCCTGAAAGATGATCCGCCGAAGACGTCCGCGTATGTTTGCGCCGTCGCGTATGTTGTCTGCGCCGTCGAAGACTGCGCGAGCACGCCGGCGCCGGCCAGCGCGATGGCAAGAAGGCGCAACCGAAGGGAGCTATCCACCGCGTTCATCGACCTCGTCACTTTGCTACCCCTCGGACGACGCCGCAACCCTCGGCGACTCCTGGCGCATTCTCGCGCCTGCCGGGATGTCCACCAAGAGGCGACGACTCAGTTGCGCGATAATCGTGATCCGCTCCCGGTCCCTCGCGAGCCCTCAACATGACGACCTCTCTGCAGCCGCAACGCCTCGCCGACCTTTATCGCTGCATGCTGCTGAACCGGCTGCTCGAGGAGCGGCTGGTGAACCTCTATCGGCAGGGGAAGGTCGTCGGGGGACTGTACCGCTCGCTCGGGCAGGAAGCGACGTCCGTCGCGACGGCGTTCGCCCTCGAGCCGGGTGACCTCCTCGCGCCGCTCATCCGGAACCTCGGGTCGGTCCTGGCGCGCGGCATCCCGGCGCGCGACGTCCTCACGCAGTACCTGGCCCGCGCGACCTCGCCCTCCCACGGCAAGGACGCGAACCTGCACTTCTCCGTGCCGGAGAAGGGTGTCTACTCCCCCATCGCGATGCTCGGGACGCTCGTCCCGGTCGTCTCGGGGATGCTCCTCGCGGAGCGCATGAAGGGGAACTCCGTCGTCGGGATGACGTACCTCGGCGACGGCGGGACGTCCGTTGGCGCCTTCCACGAAGGGATCAACTTCGCGGCCGTCCAGAAGTTGCCGCTCGTCCTCGTGGTCGAGTTCAACGGCTGGGCCTATTCGACGCCCTTCGAGAAACAGTGCGCCGCGAAGACGCTTGCCGACAAGGCGATCGGCTACGGCATCCGGGGCGAGGTCGTGGACGGGAACGACGCGATCGCGGTCTACGAGGTCACACGCGCGGCCGTCGAGCGGGCGCGCGCGGGCGACGGGCCGACGCTCGTCGAGTGCAAGACGTACCGGATGAAGGGGCACGCCGAGCACGACGCGCAGGCCTACGTCGACCCGAAGGAGCTAGCCGAGTGGCGGGAGAAGGACCCGCTCCCGCGGCTCGCGCGAGTGCTCACGGAGTCGGGCGTCATGACCCCGGCCGACCTGCGCGCTGCGCACGAGGAGATCGGGCGCGCGCTCGACGCGGACGTCGCGTTCGCGGAAGCGTCTCCTTTCCCCGACCCGTCGCTCGCCTTCCGGGGCGTCTGGGCCGACGAGTCGATCGGCGAGCGGGCCCGGGCGGGCGTCTTCACGGGAGGCCTCTGATGGCCGACCCGCGCGTCGCGAGAGGCGGCGTCACGTACACCCTCACCGGCGACGGCTCCGGCGTGGAGACGACGTACCTCGACGCGATCCGGCAGGCCCTCTTCGAGGAGATGGAGCGCGACGAGCGGGTCTTCGTCCTCGGCGAGGACGTCGGCGTCTACGGCGGCGCGTTCAAGGCGACCGAGGGCCTCCTCGAGCGCTTCGGCCCCGCGCGCGTCCTCGACACGCCGCTCGCCGAGGAGGCGATCGTCGGCGCGGCGATCGGGGCCGCGATGCGCGGGCTGCGGCCCGTCGCCGAGATGCAGTTCATCGACTTCATCTCGCGCGCCTTCGACCTCCTCACGAACTTCGCCGCGAAGAACCGCTACCGGACGGGAATCGGCGTCCCGCTCGTCGTCCGCGGCCCGTCGGGCGCGGGGGTCCACGGCGGGCCGTACCACTCGCAGTCGCCCGAGATGTACTTCGTGAAGACGCCGGGCCTGAAGGTCGTCGCACCCGCGACGGCCGCGGACGCACGCTCTCTTCTCAAGGCCTCCATCCGCGACGACGACCCGGTCATCTTCCTCGAGCACAAGTTTCTCTACCGGCGCGTGCGCGACCGGCTGGTCCCCGGCGAGGACGCCGGGACGCTCGGGAAGGCCGCCGTGCGGCGCCCCGGGACCGATCTCACGATCGTGACGTACGGCGCGATGCTCTGGACCGCGCTCGAGGCCGCGCCCGCGCTCGAGGTGGACGGCATCTCGCCCGAGATCCTCGACCTGCGCACTTTGATGCCGTGGGACGAGGACGCCGTCCTGACGTCCGTCAAGAAGACCGGCAAGTGCCTGATCCTCCACGAGGACACGCGCACGGCGGGGATCGGCGCCGAGATCTCCGCCACGATCACGGAGAAGGCGTTCGAGTGGCTGGACGCCCCGATCCTGCGCGTCACGGCGCCGGACACGCCGGTGCCGTACTCTCCACCTCTGGAGGAGGCGTTCCTCCCCAACGCGAAGACCCTGCTGGCCGCCGCGCGGCAGCTGGCGCGCTACTGACTCGAGGAGATCAACATGCCGACGAACGTCATCATGCCGCAGATGGGCGAGTCGATCGCCGAGGGAACGCTCACGAAGTGGCTCAAGAAGGCCGGCGATGCGGTCAAGCGCGACGAGCCCCTCTTCGAGATCTCCACCGACAAGGTCGACGCCGAGATCCCCGCGCCCGCGTCCGGCACGCTCCTCGAGATCCTCGTGCCCGAGGGCCAGACGGTGCCAATCAACACGGTCGTCGCGCTGCTCTCGGAAGCGGGAGAACAGCCAAGAGAAGATTCTTTGAAGGTGGAGAGAGCGGCCAGCCCCGTGGCACCGCAGGCGCCCACCGCAGCGCCCGCGCCCGCGCCTTCTGAGAAATCCCCCTCTTCGGCCCCCTCTCCCTCCTATCCCCCGGCTCCGATCGCGCCCCCCCAGCCCGGCGAGTCGAAGGACGAGCTGCTCAAGCGGCGCTCCTCGCCCGTCGTCCGCGCGATCGCCGAGGACAAGGGCGTCGACATCGGGCAGATTCCCGGCACGGGCATTTCGGGCCGCGTTACGAAGCAGGACATCGAGGCGTTCCTCGCCGGCGGCGTGCCCGCCGCGGCACCGCCGGCCCACGTTGCCGTGCCCGCCCCCGCGCCTTCTCAGAAATCCGAATCCCCGGCTCCCTTTCCGGCTCCCCTCGCCGCTCGTCCCGTCGAGGCGCCGCTCGCCGCGCGCCCGGCTTCGACGCTGGCGTTCCCCGGCGGCAACGTGACGATCGAACCCATGTCCGCGATGCGCAGGAAGATCGCGCAGCGCATGGTCGAGTCCAAGCAGACCTCCGCGCACGTCACGACGGTCTTCGAGGTCGACTACTCGGGCATCGCGAAGCTCCGCAACCGCGTGAAGGCCCGCTTCGAGGAGCAGTACGGCGCGAAGCTGACGTACCTGCCGTTCATCCTCCGCGCGGCGATTGCGGCGCTGAAGGCGCGCCCGCTCGTGAACGCCTCGATCGTCGGCGACGACGTGGTCTTCCACAAGGACGTGAACCTCGGGATCGCCGTCGCGCTCGACTGGGGCCTCATCGTCCCGGTCATCCGGCGCGCGGACGACCTCTCGCTCGTGGGCCTCGCCCGCGCCGCGAACGACCTCGCATCGCGCGCGCGCGCCAAGAAGCTTCTCCCGGACGAGGTCGCGGGCGGGACGTTCACAATCACGAACCACGGGTCCTTCGGCTCGCTCTTCGCGACGCCCGTCATCAACCAGCCCCAGGTCGCGATCATGGGCGTCGGCACGATCGAGAAACGCGCGAAGGTGGTCGAGATGCCGGACGGCTCCGACTCGCTCGCGATCAAAACGATGGGCTACGTCGCGCTCACCTTCGACCACCGGCTCATCGACGGCTCCGAGGGCGACGCGTTCGTAAACGTCGTGAAGTCGACGCTCGAAGAGGGGACCTGGCCCGAGCTCGACTAGCCGCCCCCATGCGCCGGATCGACGTCGTCTCGCTTCTCTCCGAAGGCCGCGTCTCGTGGGACGCGGCCTTCGCGCTGCAGAGGCAGGCCGAGGAGCGCGTGAAGGCGGGCGGGCCCGAGGCGCTCTTCCTCCTCGAGCACGCGGACGTCGTCACGGTGGGCCGCAACGCGGGGCTCGGAGAGCTCCTCGTCTCGGAGGACTTCCTCCGGCAGAAGGGCATCGCACTCCGCGTCGCGGACCGCGGCGGGAAGCTCACGTTCCACGGGCCCGGCCAGCTCGTCGTCTACCCGGTCCTCGACCTCTCCCCCGACCGGCAGGACGTGCGCCGCTACGTCCGGGATCTCGAGGAGGTCGTGATCCGCACGGCGCGCGACTTCGGCGTCGAGGCGGCGCGCAGCCCCGCGCCGGAGAGATGGGCGTCCGTGTGGGTAGGCAACGACAAGCTCGCGGCGATCGGCGTTCACCTCTCGCGCTGGATCACGACGCACGGCGTCGCGCTGAACGTCTCGACCGACCTCGCGCGGTTCTCGCTCTTCGTCCCCTGCGGCATCGCGGACGGCGGCGTGACGTCCCTTGCGAAGACGTCCGGCGCGCCGCCGCCGCCTCTCGACGCGGTGGCGCGCCGGTTCGTGTCTCACTTCGCCGAGGTCTTCGAGAGGGAGACGGGCGACTGGGTGAACGGGCTCTAGCGGGGCCAGAGCCACCCGAAGAAGCCGGCCGTCACGAGGCCGTAGATCAGTCCGTCGAGGACGTTTCGAAGCGTCGTCCCCCACGACTTCTTGTACCAGATCGACGCCTGGATGTGGGCAAGCGCGTAACCGTAGAACGCAGTCGCGCCCGCGAAACGGAAGACCTTCAGGTAGTGCGCGCCGGGCCCGAGGGCGCGCCCCGAGATGTAAGCCGCCGTGATGCTGATGAGAATCGCGTACAGGAACCACTGGGCGAGCTGTGCGCCCATCTTCATCTCCCCGCCCTCGAAGAAGGTGACGATCCCGCGGGGACCGGCCTTGAACCTCTCGAGAAACGCCGGCTCCTTCATGGCCTTCATGCTGCCGGGGCGCGGGAACATGTAGTCGCCTGGAGGCACGTTGAACTTGCGGAGCGCCGCCATCACGTCGTCCTCGGCGGGCAGCTGCTTGTAGTCGGCCGCGTGGTAGCCGGCGACCATGTGGATGACCGAGCTCACGACGAACACGGCGACGGCGGAGAGCAGGATGGGAAGCCAGAGCGACGCGACGGACACCATGGGGGCCTCCTTCGTTGATGAGATGACGTCTCGGGACATCCTACCCCGTCCCGGTACACTCGAGAGGTGAGCGCGGACTCCCGCCCCCGTTACGGCGTCACGCCCCGGCCCGAGTGGTTGAAGGTGCGCGTGCCGGCGTCCGGGTCCGAATCCGAGATCGCGCGCCTCGTCGAGGACAAGAGCCTGAACACGGTCTGCCAGGAGGCGCGCTGCCCGAACCTCGCGGAGTGCTGGGGCGCCCTGCGGACGGCCACTTTCATGCTCATGGGCGACGTCTGCACGCGCCACTGCGGCTTCTGCGCGGTCACGCAGGGCCTCGGCCGGCCCCTCGACCCCGAGGAGCCGCGGCACGTCGCCGAGGCCGTGCGGACGCTCGGCGTCGCGCACGCCGTCGTCACCTCCGTGAACCGCGACGAGCTGCCGGACGGCGGCGCCGCGCACTTCGCGGCCACGATCCGCGCCATCCGCGCGCTTACGCCCGGCGTCACGGTCGAGGTCCTCATCCCGGACTTCCTCGGCAGCGCCGCCGCGCTCGCGACCGTCCTCGACGAGGCGCCGGAGGTCCTCAACCACAACACCGAGACCGTCGAGCGCCTCTACCGCCGTGTCCGGCCGGATGCGATCTACGCCCGGTCGCTCGAGCTGCTCGCGAGGGCGGCAAAGAGAAAAGACGAAGAGAAGATTTCTTTGAAGGTGAAGAGCGGCGTCATGGTCGGTCTGGGCGAGTCGAGAGAGGAGCTCTCCGAGACTCTCCGCGATCTACGCCGCGCCGGCGTCGACGTCGTGACGGTGGGCCAGTACCTTCAGCCGCACGCTCGCCGCCTGCCGATCGAGCGGTACTACACGCCGCAGGAGTTCGAGGAGATCCGGAGTGAGGGCGAGGAGATGGGGTTCGGCGTCGTCGAGTCGGGGCCGCTCGTCAGGTCGAGCTACCACGCGCGGAGAGCCCTTACGGCGGGCTCTCCCTCTTAACCTTTTAAGAAATCTTCTCTTCTCTCTTCCCTACTCGCCATCGTTCCCGATGGCCTCGACCGGGCAGGAGTCCATGGCCTCCTGGCACTGGGCCTCTTCCTCGGGCGTCGCGGCCGCCTTGTTGACGTACGAGTAGCCCTTCTCTTCCTCACGGGTGAAGTTGTTCGGGGCCGTCACGCGGCACACGTCGCAGTCGATGCACTGTGTGTCCACGTAGAACTTGCCGGGGGCGTTTTCCGCGTAGCGGTCGTCCTTGTTCGCCATGGGCGCGGAAGATAACACGGCCCGCGCGCGACACCCCCCTCCGGATGCATCATTCACCTCATGTCCGGGCGCCGCCTCGTCCGCCTCTTCCCGCTCCCGAACGTCGTCCTCCTGCCCGGGACGACGATGCCGCTGCACGTCTTCGAACCCCGCTACCGCAGGATGCTGGCGGACGCGCTCGACTCGGACCGTTTGATCGGAATGCAGCTTCTCAAGCCCGACTCGGGCGACGGGGCGCGCCCGGCCGTGTATTCCATCGGCTGCGCGGGAGAGGTCGTCCACCACGAGCCGCTCGAGGACGGCCGCTCGAACATCCTCCTGCGCGGCGCGTTCCGCTACCGGATCGACTCCGAACCGCCTACCGATACGCCGTACCGCATCGCCGAGATCACGCCGGTCGGGATCGCCCCGCTGCCCTCCGCCGACGGCACCGGCCGGTCGCCGCGGGACCTCCGGCGGGCCCTCGCGGACGGCGTGCGGCGCCTCGCGGACGGAGTCGGCCGCACCGCGGCCCGGGAGCTTCCCGCGCGCCTCTCGGACGAGGGCCTCGTCAACGAGGCGATCGGGCGTCTCGGACTCGAGCCGGAGGAGACGTACGAGCTCCTCGCGATGAACCGCCTCGAAGAGCGCTACGCGTGGACGCTCGCGCACATCGAGGGAGTCCAGCGGCGCCTGGATTTCCTGTCGCCGTTCCGGCGCCCGAACGAAGACCCCCGGTGGAACTGACTCGAGGAGGCCGCCATGACCAGCCCGATGACCACGACCACGTTCACGCTCGACGGCTACCGCATTTCGCGCACGCTCGGCGTCGTGCGGGGGATCACCGTGCGCTCGCGCTCGATCTTCGGGACGATCGGCGGCTCGCTCCAGACGCTCGTCGGCGGGAACATCTCGCTCTTCACGGAGCTCTGCGAGAAGACCCGCACCGAGGCCTTCGACATGATGCTCGCCCACGCCCGTGACGTCGGCGCGAACGCGGTCGTCGGCGTGCGTTACGACGCGACGGAGGTCATGCAGGGCGTCACCGAGGTGCTCTGCTACGGGACGGCCGTCGTCGTGGCTCCGGAGGCGGGCTCTCCCCCGCCCCCGCCGCTGCGCTGACCCCGTCCGGCTCGCGTCAGGCCTTCGAGGCCGGCATCGCGCGGTCGTGCGCCCAGCTCTTGATGGCCTTGATCTGCTCGTCCATGGTCCGCGAGAGAGGGACCGTGTCCGTGATCATCTTGGACAGGTCGTCCTCGGAGAGCTTGCGGCCCTGGTTGTAGGCCTCGATCGCGGAGGCCTGCACGAGCGCCTCGATCTCCGATCCGACGAACCCCTTCGTGGCCTTCGCGAGGAACACGACGTCGAAGAGGCTGGGGTCTCCGCCGACCTTCTTGACGTGCACGTTGAAGATCTGCTTGCGCTCGTTCTCGTTCGGGAGGTCGACGAAGAAGACCTGGTCGAAGCGGCCCTTGCGGATGACCTCGGCCGGAAGCAGGTGGATGCGGTTCGCGGTCGCCGCGACGAAAACGAGGCCCTGCTTCTCCTGCATCCAGGTCAGGAACGTCGAGAAAATGCGCCCGAGCGAGGCGTCGCCCTGCCCCGCCTCGCGCCCGCCCGTGATGGCCATCTCGATCTCGTCGATCCACAGGAGCGCCGGCGACAGGGATTCGACGGTCCTGAGCGCCCGCTCGAAAGTCTGCTCGGGGTTGTCGGTCCCGAAGACGAGGTTCATGTCGAGGCGAAACAGCGGGAGGTTCCAGAGCGCGGAGATCGCCTTGACGGAGAGCGACTTGCCGCAGCCCGACATCCCCATCATGAGGATGCCCTTCGGAACCGGCATGCCGGCGTCGAGCGCTTCCTTCGTGAACAGGTTCTTCCGCTTGACGAGCCACTCCTTGAGGTTCTCGAGCCCGCCGATGTCGGCGAGGGAGAAGCGCGGCGGCACGAACTCGAGGACGCCGTCCTTGCGCGTCGCCTGTTCCTTCTCCGCGAGGACCTCGAAGTACCCGGCGTCGTCGAACACCTGGCGCCGCGAGAACACCTTGGAGACGACGTGCTCCGTCTCGTCCGAGGTGAGGCCCTTGAGCGCCATGGCGAGCTTCTTCGCGTCGGCCTCGGCGAGGCCCTTCTCGCCGAAGAAGCGCTTGCCGAGGTGCCCGAGGAGGACCAGGATCTCGGCCTCGTCCGGCAGGTCGTAGTCGAGGACGTAGATCTCCTTGCGGAGGTCGTCGGGGACGACGAGCCGGGGCGACACGAGGATGAGGAACCGGCCCCGCCCCCGGAGAGCCCGGTACGCGTCCCGGAGCCGTCTCACGATCTCCGGCCGTACGAGGTGGGCCGTCAAGTCCTTCATGAGGATGAACCCGGGCGCGGGGTCCGCGAGGATCGCGTCGAGGGCCTTGATGGGGTCCGCCGTGTCGGGCCGCCGCTCGGTGCCGCTCACGAGGCCGTCCACGCACGTCCACACCGAGTAGGGCACGGGCTTCTCGTAGAACTTCTGGGCGAGCGCCTGGACGGCGCGCTCGACGCGCCCCTCTTCCCACGAAACGACGTACAGGAGCGGATACCCGCCCATGAGCGCCCGCCTCAGACGCTCCGGGCCCCGGACCGGTGTTTCGGCCATGGAACAAATCTAACAGGCTTCGATAGACTACGGTGCGTGAATCCCGAACACCTCGAGTTGCTGCAGACGCCCGAATGGAACGAGTGGCGCGCCTCGCGCCCCTCCTTCACCCCTGATTTCACGGACATGCGCCTCGCCGGAGTCGACCTCTCCGGGAAGAACCTCTCGGGCGCCGACCTGTCGCGGTCGAGGCTCGACGGGTGCAATCTCGAGGGCGCCAACCTCACGCGCGTCCACGTGACCGGCGCCTCGTTCAACGGGTCGAAGCTGGACCGCGCCGACCTCTCCGACACGGACCTCGACTACCTTCTTCTCGACCGGGTCTCCTTCGTCGGGGCCATCTTCCGGAACACGACGCTCCGGAGCGCCACCGTCCGCGAGGCCGCCATGAAAGCGGCGGACTTCACGGGCGCCAAGCTCGACGGAACGGACTTCACGGCGACGGATTTCTCCTACGGGCGCCTTCTCTACGCGAACTTCCGCGGCGCCGGAATCGACCGGTGCCTTTTCGAGGGCTGCGACCTCACGCAGGCGGTCTTCGACGGCGTCACGTACAGGAAGGGCAACTTCGACAAGGCGAACCTCACGCTCGCGTTCTTCCGCGACGCGAAGCTCACGGGCACGTCCTTCAAGGGCGCGAAACTCCAGCGGACGGTCTTCCGCGGCTCCGACCTCTCGGGGACCGACTTCACCGGGGCGGACGTCTCCGAGGCCGACTTCGAGCGCGCCGTGCTCCAGGCCGCGAACTTCTCCGACGCCGTCATGCGCAAGACGAGCGCCCACCGTGCGGACATGAGGAACGCGCTGTTCGCGAACGCGCAGATGGAGGAGACCGACCTGACGGGCGCCTTCCTCGACAAGATGGATCTCCGCAGCCCGCGGATGAAGAACGTGAACTTCACGAGCGCGCGGCTCGTCGAGGCTCTCGGGGCCCGGGCGAACCTGCGGGGCTCGAACTTCACCGAGGCGGACCTGTCCGGGGCGGACCTCCAGGAGGCGAATCTCGAGGGCTGCATCCTCCCAAAGGCGAAGGTCGCGCGCGCAAACCTCCGGAAGGCGAACCTGAAGAGGGGGCGCCTCTCGGAAGCGAACGCCGTCGGCGCCAACCTTTCGGGCGCCAACCTCTTCGGCATCGAGGCCGAGAACGCCGACTTCTCCGCGAGCGACCTGCGCTTTGCCCAGCTCGTCGGCGCCAAGCTCGACGGCGCCCAGTTCAAGCAAGCCAACATCGGAGGCGCCGACTTCACCGAGGCGCGCCTCGGCGGCTCGTCGTTCGTCGGCGCCTTCGGCGAGAACGCGAAGTTCACGGGCCAGCTCCACCTCAAGTTCGTCCTCGCGGCGAGCTCGCTGCTCGGCTCGGCGAGGAAGAAGACCGAGCAGATGGAAAAGGCCAAGGAAACCGAACGCCTCCAGCGCCTCGCCTCGCTCGAGAAGGCGGCGGACGAACGGGCCAGGGCCATGGGCTACCGCAAGGAAGACGGCGGCAGCGCATCGAAGTCGACGGCCAGTGTGACGATGACCGGCACGCGGCCGTCTCCCGGCGCGCCGAAGAAGGGCTGACCGCTACCGGACGGGCGGGGGCCGCACGAGCCCGCCGGGGGCCGGGGTCGGCTCGGGCGCCGGCGCCTTCGCCTTCTTCGGCTCCTTCGACTTGCCTTCGGCCTCGTCCCTCAGCGCGGCCGCCTCGCGGCGGATCTCCTCGAGCACGGTCTTCTCGACGAGGAGGCGCTCCGGACGGCCGGTCACCTGGACGGCCACGAGGCCGGCGGCCGATCCAGCGGGCGCCGCGAAGAACGCCGCGGTCCGCGCCGTGCCTTCGGCCTCTCCCGCGAGGTCGACCGTGGCGAGCGCCTTCTCGGGCGCTGGCTTCCCAACTTTCGCCGGCACGAAGCCGCGGCCCTCGGCCCGGCCGAGCACGGCCGCGAGGCCCTCGGCGTGGAGCGCCGTCACGGGCTTGCCCGCCGACCGCCAAGCGCCGTCGACCCTGTCTGCCCCGGCCCGCAGGTCGTCGGCGGAGAACGCAACCCGCCTGAGCGTGAACGTGTCCACGGGCGCCACGCGGCTCTCGCGGTAGGCCGAGAGCTCCTTGTCGAGGTCTTCGCGGACCCGGTCGTCGATCACGACGGCGAGGGAACCGACTCTCGCGTACATCCTTCCGCCCGACCCCTCGGCCTTCTCGGCGCCGAAGCCGATCGTCGCGACCTTCTCGGCCCCTTTCTCGAGGACCACGGTGGCGACGGCCGGCGCAAGGCCCACGCGCGAGAGGTCCGCGTCGGCGAGCGACGGGAACTCGAGGACCCGTGCGCCCGCGAGGTCGCCGAGGAGGCGGTCGACGAAGGAGTCGGAGGCGAGGTCCGCGACCGGCTTCTCGAGCCGCCACGCGCCCGGCGCGCCGGCAGCCGTCTTCGCGCCGCGCGCCACGACGACCGTGTTCGGGCCGCGCGTCACGCTCACGCGCGTGACGTCACCGACGGCCACGTCGAAGAGCTGCTTGCTGCGGTACTCGTCCACCGGCTTCGTGAGGGCCGCCAGCGGCGCTTGTTTCACCGCGCCGAAGACCCCTCCCGCGGCGGCCGCCAC
>Ga0315271_10001708_pt1 | contig 13382 bp, 14 predicted proteins | sample C3_top_MG_FD_204664 | JGI IMG/M metagenome (GOLD analysis project Ga0315271, IMG submission 204664) | Sediment microbial communities from Yellowstone Lake, YNP, Wyoming, USA - C3_top | ecosystem: Environmental > Aquatic > Freshwater > Lake > Sediment | place: USA: Wyoming | collected 2017-08-01 | reverse complement strand
ATGGAGAGCAGCTTCTTGACCGTCCGTGAGGGCTGCGCCCCCTCACCCAGCCACTTCTTGGCCTTGTCCGCGTCGATCTCGATCAGCGACGGATTCAGCTGCGGGTTGTACTGGCCGATGGTCTCGATCGCGCGACCGTCACGACGGGCACGGGAATCAACGACGACGATACGGTAGACAGGGTTCTTGGTGCTCCCTACCCGGGTCAATCTGATACGCACTGCCAACTCGTGTCACCCCCTCAGGGTAGTAGAACGGCGCGCTGCGACCCCACGTGGGGCGCAGCGGTGTGTGAACCTTATGCGACCCGGCCTCGGGCCGCAAGAACGTGCATTTTACCCGCTCATGCCCGGCAGGCGAAACCCCTTCATCTTGCCGCCGGCGAACATCTTGAGCATCTTCTGCATCTCGCGGTACTGCTTGAGCAGATTGTTCACGTCCTGGACGGAGGTGCCGCTGCCCGCCGCGATGCGGCGGCGGCGGCTGCCGTCGATGATGTCGGGGTGCCGGCGCTCCTGCCCGGTCATGCTGAAGATCATCGCCTCGATGCGGTCCAGCTGCCGGTCGTCGACCTGGACGTTCTTGAGGTCCTTCATGCCCGGCACGCCCGGCAGCATGCCGAGGATGCTCGAGAGCGACCCCATCTTGCGCACCTGCTTGAGCTGGTCGAGGAAGTCCTCGAAGGTGAACTCGGCGCGGCGGAGCTTGGCCTCCATCTCCGCCGCCTGCTTTGCGTCCAGGCTCTCCTCGGCCTTCTCGATGAGGCTGAGCACGTCGCCCATGCCCAGGATGCGGCTGGCCATGCGGTCCGGGTGGAAGACGTCGAAGTCGTCCAGCTTCTCGCCCGTGCTGGCGAACTTGATGGGCTTGCCGGTGACGGCGCGGACGCTGAGCGCGGCGCCGCCGCGAGCGTCGCCGTCGAGCTTGGTGAGCACGACGCCGTCGAGGTCGACGTGGCCCTTGAAGGCGTCGGCGGCGTTCACGGCGTCCTGACCGGTCATGGCGTCGACGACCAGCAGCACGTTGTGCGGCTTGACGGCGTCGCGGATGTTGACCAGCTCGGCCATGAGCTCCTCGTCCACGTGCAGGCGGCCGGCGGTGTCGACGATGGCCACGTCGCCGTGGGCGCGCGCGTAGGCGACGCCGTCGCGCGCGATGTCGACCGGGTCCACGTCGGCGCCGGGCGCGTAGCACGGCACGCCGACGCGCTCGGCCAGCGTCTGCAGTTGGTCGATGGCCGCCGGGCGGTAGACGTCGGCGGCGATCAGCACCGGGCTCTTGCCGTCCTTCTTGAGCATCTTGGCGAGCTTGGCGCAGGTGGTGGTCTTGCCCGAGCCCTGCAGGCCGGCCATGAGGACTACCGTCGGCGGATGGCCGCTGAACGCCAGCCTGGAGTCGCCGCCGCCCATGAGCGCGACCAACTCCTCGTTGACGATCTTCACGACCTGCTGCGCCGGCGTGAGGCTCTCCATGACCTCGGCGCCCAGCGCGCGCTCCTTGACGTGCGCCACGAACTCGCGCACGACCTTGAAGTTGACGTCCGCCTCGAGCAGCGCCAGACGGATCTCGCGCATGGCGGCGTCGACGTCCTCGGCGGTGAGCTTGCCGTGACCCTTGAGGCTCTGCATGACGCCCTGGAGGCGGTCGGAGAGTGAGTCGAACATCAGTCTTTCCAGTCGATTCGGATGAACGCACATCGTAGCACGAGCACGGCTCGCGCCCTTGCCGGCGGGGCGTCACAGTCTTACTCTTACCGGTAAGACTTCCCCGAAAGGAGGTAGCCGTGAGGATCACGAGCAAGGGGCAGGTCACCATCCCGCAGGACATCCGCGAGCGCTTCGGTCTGCTCCCTCACACCGAGGTCGAATTCGTCACTGAGGGCAACGTCGTCGTCCTCCGCAAGGCGGAGACGGGCAACGCCAAGGCACGAGAATGGATCCGCACGTATCGTGGCAGTCTCAAGGGTGGCATGAGCACCGATGAGCTGATGCAGTTGACCAGGGGCGAAGACTGATGCGAGGCGGATCTTGACCCGCATCCTGGTCGACACCAATGTGCTGGTCGACCTCCTCACCGACGACCCGGCCTGGGCAGAGTGGTCGACCGATGCGTTCTGCGCCTGCATGGACCACGCCCGGCTGGTCGTCGACACCACTGTCTACGCCGAACTGGCCGTGCGCTACGACACCGTGGAGGCGCTCGAGCAGATGATCGACGCCGCCGGACTCGAGCGCGAGCACGTGCCCTGGTCCGCGGCGTACCTCGCGGGCAAGGCGTTCGAGCAGTATCGGCGAAGGGGTGGGACGAGGCGGTCTCCGCTCCCGGACTTCTACATCGGCGCCCACGCGGCCGTGGCCGGCATGCGCCTGCTCACGCGCGACGCAGACCGCTATCGCACCTACTTCCCCACCGTGGACCTGATCGCGCCGGACGTGTGAGCGGCCCGATCCCGGGGCTTCAGCCGAGGTCGAGCATCCAGAGGTCGTGCGGCAGGCCGGCGTGCGCCACCAGCCGCTCGATGGTCATCCCGAGCTTCTGCGCCACGCGCCGGGAGCGCTCGTTGGTGGCGACGATGAGCGAGCACACATGCCGTACACCGAGCTCGGCGGCGTACTCCAGCACGGCGCCGGCGGCCTCCGTGGCGTACCCGTGCCCCCAGGCGGTCCGCTCGAGGTGCCAGCCGATCTCCACGACCTCCTCGCCCTCCACCGTCTGCACCACGAGCCCGCAGTCGCCGATCAGCCGGCCGGCGGCGCGCGACTCGACCGCGTACAGGCCGCATCCCGAGGTGCGGTAGCCCTCCCTCGCCTTGGCGATCCACGCCCGCGCCTTCTCCAGTGTGAAGGGCTCGGGGTCCCACCAGAGCACCTCGGGGCTCGCGAACGCGCGCGCGAGTCGGGGGGCATCGTCGTCCAGGAACTCGCGGACGACGAGTCGCTCGGTCTGCAGAGGCAGGGCCACCTCGGCGAGAGATGGGACGCTCGAGCCCGGGTCCGTCAGCCGGCGGCGATGTCGCCGGCGGACTCGTAGCCTTCGGCCGAGCCGAAGATCGCGCGGGCGAAGATGTCCGGCTCGAACGGGCGTAGGTCCGCGAGTTGCTCGCCGACGCCGATGAGCTTGATGGGGATGCCGAGCGATTCGTGGATGCCGACCACGATGCCGCCCTTGGCGGTGCCGTCGAGCTTGGTGAGCACGACGCCGCTGATGTCCACGGCCTGCTTGAACTCCTGCGCCTGGCGCAGACCGTTCTGGCCGGTGGTCGCGTCGAGCACCAGGAGCGTCTCATGCGGGGCGCCGGGCAGCTGCTTCTCGATGACCCGGCGCACCTTCTCGAGCTCGCGCATGAGGTTGACCTGCGTGTGCAGGCGGCCGGCGGTGTCCACGAGCACGACGTCGGCGCCACGCGAGCGCGCCGCCGCCACGCCGTCGAACACCACGGCGGCCGGGTCGGCGTCGGGCCCCTGTTTGATGATCTCGCAGCCCACACGCTGGGCCCACTGGTCCAGCTGCTCGACGGCGGCGGCGCGGAACGTGTCGCCGGCCACCATGAGCGGCGTCTTCCCCATCTCCTTGAGGCGCCAGGCGATCTTGCCGATCGTCGTCGTCTTGCCGGTGCCGTTCACGCCGACCATGAGGATGACGGTGGGCTGCTGCGTGACGTCGATGCGCTGTCGCTCCGGGTCCTCGGGCCGCAGCAGCTCGGCGACCACGTCGGCGAGCTCGTTCTGGAACGGCTCCTGGGTCTCGATCTTCTTGGCCGTGCAGCGCTGCTCGAGCTCGTCGACGATCTTGATGGTGCCGTCGACGCCGACGTCCGCGGCGATCAGCATCTCCTCGGTCTGCTCGTAGAGCCGCCGGTCGACGCCCACGTAGACCGCGCTCTTCAGCGCGTCGGTGACGGCGCCGCGGGCCTTGCCGAGGTTACGGCGCAGGCGGCCGAAGAGGCCTCTGCGCTCCTGCTCTTCTTCTTCCAGCACCTCCGCGGGCACATCCGCCGCGTCGACGCCCTTGAACACTTCGTGCCACTCCACGGGTCAGTCCCTTCAGCTCGCGGGCGCGCCCGGCCGCTTGGCCCTGGCGCGCTCCTCACGCTCGATCTCTTCCTCCGCCATCCTGGCGCTCACCACCTGGGATGCCCCATCAGGCCCCATCGTCACTCCGTAGAGCACGTCCGCGGCCTCCATGGTCCTCTTCTGGTGCGTGATGATCACGAACTGCGTGCGCTCCTTGTAGTCGCGCAGCAACTGCACCAGGCGGCCGATGTTCACGTCGTCCAGGGCCGCCTCGATCTCGTCGAGGATGTAGAACGCCGACGGCCGCGCCAGCACCAGCGCCATGAGGAAGGCGATGGCCACCAGGGCGCGCTCCCCGCCGGAGAGCAGCTGCAGGCGCTTGCCGAGCTTCTTGGCCGGCTTGACCTCCACGGCCACGCCGCCCTGCGGGTGCTCGTCGCTGGGCTCTACCAGCTTCAGGCTGCCGCGCCCTCCCGGGAACAGCACCGTCACCATGTGACTGAACTGCTCCTGCACGGCCGAGAACGTGGCCGCGAACTCCTCGTCCACCTGCGCCGTGAGCTCCTTGATGAGCGCCTCGAGGTCGTCGATGGACTTCTCGAGGTCGCGGCGCTGCTCACGCAGGAAGGTGGCGCGCTCCGACAGCTCGGCGCACTCGGCCTCCGCCAGCGGATTGACCGGGCCGATGCGCTCGCGGCGGCGGGTGAGCCGCTCGACACGCTCGCGCAGCTGCGCTTCCTCGGCCTCGTCGGCCGGCGGCGCGAACCCCGCCTGGTCGAGCTGCTCGCTGACCTCGTCGAGGGCGGTGGCGAGCTCGTTGCGGCGGTCGTCCAGGCGGGCGAGCGCGACCTGCACCTCGGTGCGCCGCTCGCCTGCCTGCTCGAGCTCACGGCGCAGCTGCGACTCGTCCTCGGCGAGCTTGCGAAGCTCGCCGCGCTCCAGGCCGGCGCCCTCGTCGTCGCCGACGTCGAGCTGCGCGATGAGACGCGTGGAGTGCGCCCGCAGGGCGCCGGTGCGCGTCTCGACCGTGGTGCAGGCCTCGCGCACGGCGGGGATCTCCTCGAGGCGCCTGTCCAGCTCCCCGAGGCGCTCCCGGTCGGCCGCGACGCGCTTGCGGGCGGCCTCCAGGCGCTCCGCCGCCCGCGCGGCCGCGGCGCGGCGCTCCTCGAGCTCGACGCGCCTCCGCGTGACGAGCGCCAGCGACGCGGAGTGGGCCGCCTCGGCCTCGCGCACCGCCGTGTCGGCGTCGGCGCCGGCCGGACGGAGCTGTTCAGCCTGCAGGAGTGCGACCGCCGCCGCCTCGTCGGCGGCCTCCTTGGCCGCCGCCGCCTCGGCGAGCTCGGCGGCGATGCCCTCCACGCTGCGCCGGTCGCGCTGCAGGTGCTCCTCCAGGTCGCGGCGGCGCCCCCGGACCTGCGCCAGGTCACGCTCGGCCGTCTCGGCGACCATGCGGGCTTCGCGCTCGGCCTTGGCGGCGTTCTCCGCGGCCTCCCGGGCCGCGGCATGGCGCTGCTTCGCCAGCGTGACGGCAGCCTCTTCGCGCAGCTCGCGCGCGGCGACGGCGCCGAGCTTCTCGCCGAGCCGCTCCAGTGACGCGCGGCGCTCCAGGAGCAGCGCCGCGGGGACGCCGCTCGCCAGCCCGATCTGGCCGTCGGCGGGCCGGTAGTACTCTCCCTCGCGGGTCACCGCGAGGCCGGTGAACTCCGCGGGCACGGCGCGCAGGTCGTCGACGATGACCACGTCGGCCAGCGCGCCCTCCAGACCCTCGTGCTCGCCGAAGCTGACCTTGTCGGCGAGGGGTGCGGCGCCGGGAAAGGCGACGGGCGGGCGGCGCCTCGCCGGCACCACCAGCCGCACCAGCCCGATGCCGGCACGCTTGAGCGCGTCGAGCAGCGACCACTGGTCGACGCCGCCGGGCACGGCGAGCGCTCCCGAGAGCTGCGCCAGGGCGGCCGCAAGGGCGCGCTCGTAGCCCGCCTCGCACGAGACGCTGCCGGCGAGGGACACGGTGCCGGGGAACTCCCCGGCCACCTCGAGCACCTCGCCGTCCACATCCTCCATGTCGCGGAGCGCGGCGCTCAGGTGGTCGGCCTCGGCCTCCAGACCGCGCCGCTCGACCACAGCGGCGCGGTGCGCGTCCTCCGCCTCGGTCACCGCGCGCTGCGCCTCGACGACGGCCGCCGCCGCGGCCGACGCGGCGGCCTCCGCGGCGCGCAGCGCCTCCCGGGCCGCCGCCTCGGAGGCGACGGCCTTGCGCTCCTCGTCGGCCTTGCCGGCCACCTCGGCGTTCATCGCCGCGTGCTGCGCCGTGAGGCGCTCCTGCTCGCCCCCCAGGGCCTCCCTGCGTCTCTCCAGCCGCGCCGAGGTCGCCAGCGCGCTCTCGCGCTGCACCGCGAGCCGGTCGAGCGCCGCGCGGCTCTCGCTGACCGCGGCGCGCGCCGCCTCGAACTCCGCCGACACCCGCGCGTGCTCGGCCTCGGCGGCCTCCAACTCGGCGGCCAGGCGCGCCTCTTCCTGCGGCCACGTGTCGTCGTCGCGCTCCTCCGGCCGCCCCGCCAGCTCGGCGACCAGCCGCTCGCGCTCGGACGCCGCCGCGCGCCCGACCTCGTCGAGCAGGTGCAGCCGCTGCTCGGCGAGCCTGCGCACGCTCTCGAGCCGGCCGTCGAGCACGCGCGCGCGCAGCAGGCGCCGCGCGTTGCGCTCGCGCTCGGCGAGCTTCCTGGCGAACGTCTCCTCCTCCCGCGCGCGGGCGGAGGCGACCTTGGCCAGCCCCTCCTCGGAGCCGGCCCGGGCCGCATCGACCTCCGCCAGCTCGTCGCGGCGCGTCTTCAGCTGCACGTCGAGCGCGCCGACCTCGCCGGTGAGCAGACGCCCACGGGTCTCCGCGATCTCGGTCTCCACGGTGCGCATCTGCTCGGCGGCCGTTGCCTGGCGGCGCAGCGGCGCGAGCTGCGAGCCGACCTCGCGCTCCAGCAGCAGAGCCCGCTCCAGGTTGCGCCTGACCTCGCGCAGCTTGAGCTCCGAGCGCTCGCGGCGGCGCTTGTACGCCCCCAGGCCGGCGGCCTCCTCGATCTGGCTCCGCCGGTCCTCCGGCTTGCCGGCCAGGAACGACTCGACCTTGCCCTGGCCGATGATGGAGTGCAGTTCCTTGCCCAGCCCGACCTGCGCCAGCAGTTCGATGACGTCGGTGAGACGGCAGGTGGACTGGTTGATGGAGTACTGCGACGAGCCGTCACGCGTGACGCGGCGCATCACGCTGACCTCGGGTGTGGGCAGCGGCAGCGACCCGTCGCCGTTGTCGAAGGTGAGCTCGACCTCGGCGGACCCGCTGGCGCGGCGGCCGTCGCTGCCGGCGAAGATGACGTCCTGCATCGACGAGCCGCGCACGGTGGTGGGGCTCTGCTCGCCGAGCGCCCAGATCACGGCGTCGGCGAGGTTGCTCTTGCCGCTCCCGTTGGGACCGATGATCACGCCGACGCCGGGCTCGAAGAGGAGCTCGGTCTGCTTGGGGAACGACTTGAAGCCTTTGAGGCGAAGCGCCTTGAGATACACCTAGCCGACCTCGGTGGCCCCTGCCGGGCCCGGATCGGCGTCGCCCGCGGGCGGCGTGCCCTCAGGCGGAGCGGCCGCTGAGGCCTCTGAGGCCTCGGCGGCGCCGGCCTCGGTCTGCGGCCTGCGGGCCCTGCTGCCCCGGAGACGCGCCCTGCGGGCGCCGCGCCGGGCCCTCGACTGCAGCTCGTGCAGCGCCTCGGCCGCGGCCTCCTGCTCGGCGCGCTTCTTGCTGGTGCCGAACCCGCGCCCCAGCGACTCGCCGTCGACCACGGCCTCGATCTCGAACTCGCGGTTGTGCGGCGGCCCGCTGAACCCGAGCACCTTGTAGGCCACGGACTGGCCGGTGCGTGCCAGGAACTCCTGCAGCTCGGTCTTGTGATCGATGTAGCTGTTCTCGGCGTACACGATGTGTTCTTCGAAGACCTCGACCACGGCCGGGCGGACCGCCTCGTAGCCGAAGGTGAGGTACACGGCGCCGATGAGCGACTCGGTGAGGTCGGCGAGGACGTTCTGGTTGGTCTGCAGTTGGGCCGCGTCGTTGCCCTCGGCGCCGGTGCCCGCGTACTGGCGCAGCAGCTTGCCCAGCCCGAGCTTGGCGGCCACGCGGGAGCAGGTGGCGCGGCTGACGATGTACGCCCGCAGCCGCGCCAGATGCCCCTCCGCGAAGTCGGGGAACCGCCGGTACAGCTCGGTCGTGATGCAGAGGCTCAGCACGCTGTCGCCGAGGAACTCGAGACGCTCGTAGGAGTGCACGCGGTCGGGCGCCCACGAGGTGTGCGTGAACACCTGGCGCAGGGTCACCTGGTCCAGCTGTTGTGCGAGCGAGAGCAGTCGGTACGTCATGTGGCTTCACACGACGACGAGGGGACGCCTCCTGCCTGCAGGAGACACCCCCTCGTCGCCCCTCAAGGGAAAGCGTCGGTCAGGCGTCGACCCGCGACATGACGAAGTCGACCGCGTCGCCGACGGTCTTGATGTCCGCGGCCTCTTCGTCGGTGATCTTGATGCCGAACTTCTCTTCCATGGTCATGACGAGCTCGACCAGGTCGAGGGAATCGGTCTCGAGGTCTTCCTGGAAACGCGCATCCATGGTGACCTTGTCTTCATCGACGCTCAGGGTCTCGACGAGGATCCCCTTCACGTGCTCAAACACCTCTTCACGGGTCATGCAGTGAACCTCCGGGCGAGTTTGGGAGAGTCTACACCGAGGCGGTCTGCGTCCCAAGCTCACGGGCGATCGTGGGGAGCAGGTCGCTGACCCTGCCGCGCCGGCCCATGCGCACCGCCTGCGCGATGCCGCGGGCTTTGGAGTTGCCGTGGGCGATGACGACCGGCGCGTTCATGCCGACGAGCAGCGCGCCGCCGAACTCCTCGGGGTTGAGCGCGTCCCGGAGGATCTGGAGGTCCTTCTGGAGCAGCAGACCGCCCATCTTGGTCCTGACGTTGTCCAGGATCACCGCCTTGAGGGCCCCCATGATGGCCTTGGCGGACCCTTCGATGGTCTTGAGGCCGACGTTGCCGGTGAAGCCGTCGGTGACGATCACGTCGACCAGCCGGTTCATGATGTCGCGGCCCTCGATGTTGCCGTAGAAGTGCGAGATGCGCGCCTCGGCGGCGATGAGCTGATGGGCCTCGATCACCTCGGGAGTGCCCTTGGTGGGCTCCTCGCCGATGCTGAGCAGGCCTATGGTCGGCTCCGGGATGCCCATCACCTCGCGGGCGAACGCCTGGCCCATGATGGCGAACTGGCGCAGGAACTCGGCGCGGCACTCGGCGTTGGCGCCCACGTCGAGGAACGCGACCGGCGCGGGCATGGCCGGCATGATGGTGCAGATGGCCGGCCGCTTCACGCCGGGGATGCGGCGCACGTAGAGCACGCTGGCGGCCACGACGGCGCCGGTGTTGCCGGCGCTGACGAACGCGTCGGCCTTGCCTTCGTGCACCATCTTGAGGCCGACGACGATGCTCGAGCCGGTCTTGGCGCGCGCCGCCGTGGCCGGCTCCTCCTCGTAGCCGATCACCTCGGGGGCGTGCACCACGCTCACGTTCTGCACGCCCGGCGGCAGCAGCGCGCGCACGCGCGGCTCGTCGCCGACGAGGATGACCTGGAGCTGAGGGCCCACGGCGTCGAGGGCGCCCTTGACGATCTCCTCGGGCGCGTTGTCCCCGCCGGCCGCGTCGACCACCACGCGCACGACGCGGTCGTCGGCGATGGCGCTCCAGGCGTCCGTCACCCAGTGGGGTGACGTATAGGGACGGTTCTTCTCGCCTCTCATGCCTGCAGGTCGCCCACCAGACGGTCGAGGTCGACCTGCTGCTCGATAAGCTCGGCGATCAGCTCGATCTTGGCACGGTCCTTGACGCGCAGGCGGCCGAAGAGGCGGCGCATGCCGTCGGCGGCGGAGACGGTGTCGGTCTCGACCGACACCAGCGGGACGCCGCGCTCCTCCGCCCGCTCGAGCACCGCGGGACTGGGCACGTAGTTGCCCGTGAGCACCACGGCGACGGTGGGCGTGTCCAGCGCGGCGAGCACGATCTCGGCGCGGTCGCCGCCGACGATGACCACCTTGTTGGGCGTGAGCTGGAAGTAGCGGAGCGCGTGCTCCGGGCTCATGGCGCCGATCATGTAGGTCTCGGCCAGACGCTCGCCGTAGCGCTCGCCGGTGACGTAGTGGCCGTCCAGGGCCTGGACGATCTCGGCGACGGACACGGCGGAGAGCATCGCGCTCGAGACGAGCGCGCCGTAGCTCTCGACGTCGTTGCGCGCGAGGAAGCGCGTGTACTCGTCCTTGACCAGTTGCAGCCGCGACTCGGGGACCATGTTGAAGAGGACGCCCAGCAGGTGGTTCTTGAGGGCGTCCTTGACGTAAATGATGTCGTCGAGCAGGCGGGCGCCGGCGAACTTCGCCACGAGCAGGGTGCCCAAGTCGAGCTCACTGACGACCTCGGCCCCGCTGGTGCGCAGGAACCGGCCTTGCCATATCTCGCCGAGTCCCTCGCAGACGACGATGTCCTTGCCGGCGCGGATGCGCTCGTAGGCGGCCTTGACGCGCGCCATGGCGTCGACCTCGGTGCCTCTGAGCACGTCGTGCAGCGCGTCCTCGTCGAGCACCACGGGGCAGATGTCGGTGAGGCTGTCCTCGAGCTGCAGCAGCTCGGCGACGAACTCGGCGTCCTCGTCGAGCAGCACGCCGTCCGTGTGGGCGGCCAGCGTGCCTACCGGCTTGAAGTAGCCGGCGTTCAGGCCGCGCTTGCGCAGGGCCATGCAGAGGCCGACGGCGATGGTGGTCTTGCCGCCGCTACCTTGGGTGGAGGCGATGTAGAGGGATCTCGTCACCGCTCAGCCCTTCTTGACGGGCTCAGTCCGAGACTCAGTGTCGAGTGCACCTGCGGCGCACCCGACGTTGACCCGCCCACGTGGGTCAATCAGTGTCGAGGACGATGACCTCGCGGCCCTTGTAGGTGCCGCACTTGGGGCAGGCGCGGTGCGGGAGCTTGGGGCTCTTGCACTGCGGGCAGACGCTGGCGGTCTCGACGTTGAGCTTCTGCTGAGACCGGCGCTGGTCGCGACGCCGCTGGGAGGTCTTTTTCTTGGGTACGGGCATTACTTCTTCTCCTCAGGTGAATCAGACAAGGGACTGTACCATACGGCCGCGGGTCACGCTTCCTCGTGCGCGTGGTCGGGGTCGGCGTTCAGGTCGGTCCCGCAGACGGCGCAGAGACCGCGGCAATCGTCGCGGCACAGGAGCTTGGGCGGCAAGGCTTCCGCGATGAGGTCCCGCACCCAGCGTTCGAGATCGACCTGGCGTGAGACGACGTACGCGTCCTCCTCTTCGTCCTCGCCTGACTCGCCGTGCCGGACGTACTCGACGCCGTGCGCGTCCACGGCGATGTCGGCGTCGACGAGGCAGCGCTGGCACGGCCCCAGGACCTGGGTCTGCACGTCGAGCGTGAGCGTGAGGTTGTCGCCCACGCGCGCGGCCGTGAGTTCAGCCTCCACGACGTCGTCAGGCACGTGATACTCGAGGCCGCCGTACAGGAACGGCTGGACCTCGACCGGCAGCGTGCGCCAAGCCTCGCTGGAGTCGTGGAACCGCAGTGAGTGAAGGTCGAATCTCTTCATCATGAGCCCGCCGGAGCGGGCGTCTCGTCAGCCCTTACGGCTGGAGGTCGTCGTCGACGCCGCGGCCCTGGAGCCGCTCGCGGCCGCGGCGCACCGCGGCGATGAACTTCTCGAGATTCATCTCGAGGTTGCCCAGGACCTCGTCGGCGTAGTCCTCGGCGCCCAGGCGCACCTCGCGCTCGCGCTCGCGGGCGTCCTCCATGATCTGGTGCGCGTTCTTCTCGGCGAGGCGCACGACCTCGGTCTCGGACGCGAGTCTGTCGGCGCGCTCCTGCGCGTCGGCCAGCACGCGGTCGGCCTCCTGCTTGGCCTCGGAGAGCATCTCCTGACGCTCCTTGACGATCCAGCGCGCCTGCTTGATCTCCTCGGGGATCGTGGAGCGCATCTGGTCGAGGATGTCGTAGATCTCCTCGCGGTCGATCATGACGCTGTCGGTGAGCGGCACCGACCGTGCGTTGTGGATGATGTCATCCAGCTTGTCGATGAGAACGAGCACGTCCATACTCAGCAACCCTCCTTGGGTAGCCTATGCGCGGCTGCGTGGCGGATAGACCTCCGCCAGCCGGCGGGCGACGGTCGGTGGCACCAGGTCGACGACCGAGCCCCCGAACGCGGCGATCTCTCTGACGCCGCTCGAGCTGAGGAAGCTGTGCTCGGGCGAGGCCATCATGAACACTGTTTCTATGTCGGGCGCAAGCTTCCTATTCAACTGCGCCATGGCGAACTCGTATTCGAAGTCGGAGATGGCGCGCAATCCCTTGAGGATCACGTGCGCGTCCCACTTGCGGGCGAACTCGACGACGAGCTCGTTGAAGCGGTCGACGACGATGTTGTCGTGGCCCACAAGGGCCTCCCTCAGGAAGTCCTCGCGCTCGTCGGGCGTGAAGAGCGGCGACTTGCGCTGGGGGTGGTCGATGAGGCCGACGATGACGCGGCCGAACTTGGTGGCGCCGCGCGTGATGATGTCGAGGTGACCGACGGTGACGGGGTCGAAGGTGCCCGGACAGATGGCGGTGACGTTGCTGGGCATCAGACTTCTGGTACTCCTTCCGCCGGCGGTGCGGCCTCCGTCACGAGGAACGTGACGCGCGTGTCGCCGTAGCGTTTCTCCCGCACGACGGTCCAGGGCAGCCCGGCCGCCGTACCGGCGGCCGACTCGACGACCAGGACCGCGCCGGGCACGAGCACCCGCGCCAGCAGTCGTGCCAGCGCGGGACGGACCTGCTCATACAAATCGTAGGGCGGGTCCGCAAACACGAGAGTATACCGCGCGCCCGAGCGTGCGTCAGCCGCCAGCACGCGGCGGACGTCGCCGCCGAGGACGACGGCGTGAGGCTCGGCGGCGGCAGCGGGCGCGTCGTCGGCGTCACCAGAGGGCGCGGCGGCGGCGCGGGCCGGGCGCAGCACCGGCACGCCGAGGCGCGTGAGGTTGCCGCGGAGGGCGCGAAGAGCCGGCGGCGCCGACTCCACGAAGGCACAGCTGTCGGCGCCGCGCGAGAGCGCCTCGATGCCGAGCGCGCCGCTGCCGGCGAAGACGTCGAGCGCGACGTGCCCCGCCAGCGGCCCGCGGCCGGTGGACTCCCGCCGCGCCTCGGGCAGCGCCGCCAGCACGTCGAACACGGCCTCGCGGACCTTGTCCGAGGTGGGGCGCGTACCGCGGCCCGGCGGCGCCTGCAGGGGCCGGCCGCGCCAGG